>JAEEGI010011791.1_pt1 | contig 18810 bp, 12 predicted proteins | sample 8958751 | NCBI WGS metagenome assembly JAEEGI01 (sample SAMN16246545, study PRJNA631951) | gut metagenome | biome: gut microbiome; feature: rumen; material: KS-attached | host: Bos | place: Iran: Karaj | collected 2018-10 | reverse complement strand
GACTGCGATATGCTGCCGCTTGGCAACATATCAATAAACAGCGCCTACTGCGGCGAAAAGAACAGAATGTCAAATTTCACCCGCGACGAGCAGATTACGCTGATGACGCTATGGTGTATTTTCCGTTCACCGCTTATGTTCGGCGGCGAAATGCGTAACAACGACGAATGGACACTGTCACTTATAACTAATGATGAGGTTCTTGCCGTCAATCAGCATTCTCACGGCGCGCATCCCGTAATCAATGCTCAGGGCATTATAATCTGGCAGTCCGAGAGTGATAACGGCGAACCGATTTTAGCTGTATTCAACACCGACGAGGCGCCGCATACAGTGACTGTCAATACTGATATAATCGGAATTTACGGCGAACATGTGCTTCGCGATTTGTGGGAAAGGAAAGACGTTTCACACGTTGAGTTTTCCTTTGACTGTACTGTCAACCCGCACGGTGCAAAGCTATATAAACTGACAAAAGGGGAGTAATATGCTTCAACTTGTACTCGGCAGAAATTACTGCAACAAAACTGAATACGTCAGAGCCCTTGTTGCCGATAGGGTAAATAAAGGCGAAGCGGGCTTTATAATTATTGTTCCCGAGCAGTTTTCCTACGATACCGAAAAGAGTATGCTCGAAAAGGTCGGTTCTTCCGGTATGCAAAGGCTGGAGGTGCTCAGCTTTTCAAGACTTGCCGAGCTTGTGCTTGAACAAACGGGAAACAGGAGCGACAAACAGTCCGTTGACAAGGGCGTGAAAATGCTGACTATGAGCATGGCGCTTGAAGAACTTTCGGACAGGCTCAATATTTTCCGCAAATACGCTTCGCGCCCCGCGCTGACCGAGAGTATAGTTTCGCTTGCCACCGAGCTTAAGCAATGCTATGTGCCTGTCGGCAAACTATCCGAATACGCCGAAACTGCAGAGGAATCTGCGCTTAAGGATAAGCTTTCGGAGCTTTCGCTTATAATATCGACCTATAACGCGATGCTTGAGCAGTCGTATTACGATAAGGATGACGCTTTGACTCAGCTGAGCGATGTTCTTTGCGATTACAAATATTTCAACGGGAAAACTGTTGTTTTCGATGAATTTACCCGTTTTACCAAGCAGGAAATGGGCGTACTTGAACGAATTATCACTCAGGCAAAGGAAGTTTATGTAACCTTCAATACCGATCCTTCGCTCAACGACGACGCTTATCCCCAGTTTGAGAATATCAATTCTCAGCTTTTCAGGCTGCGGGATGCCGCCGAAAAATGCGGGATCACCGTTGAAAAGCCTATCGTAATCAGTGAAACCTCCGACGGTGTCAGTCCCGCGCTTCTAAGTCTTGAAGGCGGAATTTTCTCACCGCTTAAGAAAAAATATACTGAGGAGATTCCCGAATGCATTGCCGTTTATTCTGCCGCCAACAAGGCGGATGAATGCGATTTTGTAGCAATGTCCGTTAAGAAACTTATGCGCGAAAAAGGCGTGCGCTGCCGTGATATTATAGTATATCAGCGTGAAAAGGGCGGATATGACAGCGAGCTTGTCTCTGCCTTCCGCCGTTACGGCGTGCCGTTTTTTGAGGACAGACGTCAGCCCGTTGACGCTCAGCCTCTTATGGTTTTTGTCAGCTCGCTGATGGAGCTTGTATGTAACGGAATCACGACTGAATCGCTGATGCGTTATCTTAAAACGGGACTTTCGCCATTAAGCGAAGACGAAATTGATGAGCTGGAGAATTACGCTTTTACATGGAACATAAAGACGTCTCAATGGAAAAACGAGTTCACCGATAATCCAAGGGGATTCGGCAAGGAGCTTAAAGACTCTGACAGAAATACTCTGCGCAATCTGAATTTCTGCCGTAAAAAAGCTATAGAACCCATAATTGAATTCAAAAGAGATTTCAACGCCGCAAAATATGAAGAAAAGGCGACGGTGCTCTACGACTTTCTTAAGAACAATTCAACTGCGAAGCGGCTCAAGGAACTTTCAATGGTGCTTGCCGACGGTGCAGACCTCGCTCTTTTTGAGGAGCAGGATGCCGTCTGGTCGCTTCTTACAGAAATACTCGACAAGCTATACGCTGCCTGTAAAACTAACAACGTTTCGCCTAAGCGCTTCTGCGAACTTTTCAATATGCTGGTCAGCGTCAGCGATCTCGGTACTCTGCCTCAGGGACTGGACGATGTAACGCTTGCTCTTGCCGACAGAACAAGAGCGGGCCTTAAAAAATATGTTTTCATAATCGGCGCCAATGACGGCGTATTTCCGAAGGCTCCGTCAAGCGAGGGACTTCTCAACGACAGCGAACGCATTAAGCTTCGCCTGGCCGGTATTGAGCTTGCCGAAACAGCTCAGTATAAGGGAGTCGAGGAGGAATATATCGCCTATAATACAGTTTGCTCGGCAACCGAAGGCTTGTTTGTAACCTTCAGTCGCTCTGATTACCGCGGAACAGAAATGTCCGAGTCGCAGACCGTTACCGAAATAAAGGCGATTTTCCCGAAAATCAGAATTAATAATCCTGACGACCTGAGCCCTGTTGAACGCATTGAAAGCGGAGCTTCGGCTTTCGGTGAATTTGCTAAGGGTTATTCGTCGAAAACGGGCTTCAACGCTTCTCTGAGGGAATTTTTCAACTCCGACTCGCTTTATGAGGGCAGGGTGAGAACTCTCGTAAATGCCGCCGAAAAACGAACAAAGCAGATAAGCGACAGCCTTGTGGCAACAGAGCTTTTTGGAAACGATATAATTCTTTCCGCAACGAAGGTTGATACCTATAAAAAATGCCCGTTCCGCTTCTTCTGTGAATTCGGACTCAAGGCTTCACCGAGAAGCGAAGCGACAATCGATTATTCTGTCAAGGGTACTATTTTTCATAACGTTTTTGAAACTCTTCTGAAGAAATACAGCAAAACTCAGCTCGAAGAGCTTGACGACGAAACGCTTGCCGCCGAGATTTCAGCGGCGCTTGAGGAGTACCTGAACAGGTATATGGGCGGCTCCGAATCGAGAACGAAGCGTTTTCTGGTCGGTTACCGTGCTCTTGCCGAAGAATTGCTTGTGGTTTTCAAGCGCATTTGCGAAGAATTCAGATGCTGTGAATTCGAACCGGTTAAGCTTGAACTTTCAATAGGCATGGGAAGCAAGGACGGTATTGCACCGTACACGCTTAAACTCAGCGACGGCGGCGCAATTATGCTTAACGGCAAGGTCGACCGCGTTGACGTAATGAAAACCGATAACGGAAACTATCTTCGTATTATCGACTATAAAACGAGCGGCAAGAGTTTCTCGCTTGTTGACGTACTCAACGGCTTCAATCTGCAGATGCTCATTTATCTGTTTGCAATTTATACAAACGGCAGCGAGGCTTTAGGCGGAGATTTTATTCCAAGCGGTGTGTTCTATATGCCCGCCAATACCGCCGAGCCTGATCTCGGACGTGATGCGGATGATTCTCAGATAACGGAAAAACAGCTTCATTCCAATCAGATGACCGGTATCGCTATCGACGATATAACTGTACTCGAAGGTATGGAAAGAGACCTGAACGGCTATTTCATTCCCGTTAGTCGCGATGAGGACGGAACGCTCAAAGGCAGCTTCATTTCTCTCAAGGCGCTGATGAAGCTTAAGGAAAAGGTAGACGAAACGTTGACCGATATTGCAGAAAAGCTGCATCGCGGTGAAATACCAGCGCTTCCGCTGGAATCCGCTTGCAGCTACTGCGATTTCAAGCCGGTTTGCGGCTTTGAGGACGGCGATGATGTGCTCCAACTGACCGAGTACACCGATGAGGATGTACGGCGCATACTTGAAGAAGATTCAGACGGGGAGGGTGAAGAAAATGGTTGAACAAGCTAAGCTTGAAGAGCAACAGCAGAACGAAGAATTTTCATGGAACGATGAGCAGCTTGCAGCTATCGGACACAAGGGTAAAGGCATAGTTGTTTCTGCCGCCGCAGGCTCGGGAAAAACAGCCGTTCTTGTCGAGAGGATTATTCAACGCATCTGCGACGAGGAAAATCCCGCCAGTTTTGACCGCTTCCTTATCGTAACATTCACGAGAGCTGCTGCTAAGGAAATGAGTCAGCGTCTGCGTAAAAAGCTTGACGAGAGAATTGCCGAAGATCCGACCAACGCCTTCCTTCTCAGGCAGAAGCGTATGCTTCCGCTTGCAAACATTTCGAGTATTGACAGCTTTTTGCTGACGCTTGTCAGGGAAAATGCGCACAGACTCGGGATTTCACCCGATTTAAGAATTATCGACACCGCTCAGAAGGACCTTATGATAAACGAGTCGTTTAATGAAACGCTTGACATTTTCTATGATGAAAACAGGCCGGAATTCCGTTTGCTTGTTGATGCGGTGGGTAAGAAAGGCGAAAATGACCTTTTTGCAATCGTTAGCTCGCTCAACGATTTTGCCGATTCCCATGTTTCGCCCGACGAGTGGCTTGACAATATAGTTGAGTTCAACGACTCCTCGGTCAATGTTGCCGATACGGTTTTCGGGAAAATTCTGCTTGACCATATTACCGAAACGGCGGAGTATTCTCTGCGCGTGCTCGACAACGGTATAAAATGCTGCGAGGATTTTGAAGGACTCGAGACTATTCACCGCCAGTTAAGCGACGAAAGAAGCATTCCGCGGAAAGTAATTGAACTTGCTGCGGACAAAAAGTGGGATGAGCTTAAGAGCTATCTTGAAACCTACAGAAATAATTATTCACAGATAAAGTGGCGGAGCGTGCCCGAAGAATTGCGAAGCTCAAACGAATATATTCAGGCAAAAACAATGCGCGATAAGTCGAAGGATATAATCGGCTGGGTTTCCGGACTTATTCCCGCTACTGCCGAACAGTTTGCGGAGGACGTCAAACTTCTTGAACCTGTTGTGAGAGAGCTTATACGTTTCATTCACGAATACAGACGCATTTTTACCGAAAAGAAGAATCAGAACGAATCGCTTGATTTTAATGACGTTATGCATCTTGCTCTGAAGCTTCTTCGTAACGTCGACGGCTCTGCTTCCGACGTTGCGCTCGAGGTGCGAAAGAGATTTGACGAAATACTGATAGACGAGTATCAGGATACAAACGAGGCTCAGGACGCTATTTTCAAGCTTATTTCCGACGACCTTAAGAATCTTTTCCTTGTCGGTGACGTTAAGCAGGCTATTTACGGCTTCAGGCTCGCTTCTCCGTATATGTTTATCGAAAAGATAAAGGAATGGAAGCGTAAGGACGTTGAATATGCCGAGTATATCAATCTGGACTGCAATTACCGCAGCCGTGCCGGTGTGCTTAACTGTGTAAACTATCTTTTTGAAAAAACCATGAGTGAAAAGGTAGGCGATATCGCTTATGACGCCGACGAAGCACTCAAACCGGGTTTCAAATTTCCGACGCCCGACGCAAATCAGGTCGAGTTCGATATTGTCTGCAGGCCTAAAAAATCAGAGAATATTACCGAGGCTCAGTTTGTTGCGAAGAGAATAAAGCAGATTCTTGCGACCGAAAGTGTTTATGACAAGAAGAAAAAGATTACCCGTCCCGTAACATTGCGTGATATCTGTGTGCTTTGCAGAAGCAATTCTGCATGCGCAAAATATGCAACCGAACTTAACGACAACGGAGTTTCTGCGTATTACAACGCTAAGAAAGGATATTTCAAATTCAACGAAATCAGGACAATGCTGTCTTTCCTTGAGATACTTGACAATCCGCTTCAGGACATACCGTTGCTGTGTGTGCTGGCTTCTCCGATATTCGGCTTCAGTGCCGACGAGCTGGCAAAAATCCGCATCGGCAAACGCGAGGGGAGACTGTACTACGCAGTAAGGGAATCGGACGACGAAAAATGCGTCGATTTTATTAAACGCTATACGCAGTTCAGACGTCTTGCAAGTGTGCTTCCCGTAAGCGCGCTGATTCGTGAAATATATGAGCGCACGGGCTATTATACCGTTGCGGGCGCTCTTACAAACGGCGAGTTCAGACAGATGAACCTGATGCTCCTTATCGATTACGCCGCAGCCTATGAAGAAAATTCCTCTCTCGGTCTTGCCGGCTTCGTGCGCTATCTTGAACGTTGCCGCGACTCGAATACCGACTTCGAGCCGGCAGCCGCCGTAAACGAAGGCGCTGACGTTGTCAGGGTAATGACAGTACATAAGAGTAAGGGACTTGAATTTCCTATAGTATTTCTTGTAGGAACAGGATCAGGCACGAACGATTATGACGATTATTCCGTTGATGAATCTGTAGGTATAGGTTTCAAAATCTGCGATAAAAAGAAATATAAGACTTACAGCACTGTTCAGTTTACGGCTGCCAAGCTTGCAAGGGGACAGAAGGAATACTCCGAAGAGTTAAGACTTCTCTATGTTGCAATGACAAGAGCTATGGAACGTCTTATAATAACCGCACAGCTTCAGAATCCGTCGAAGCGCTTTGCATCTGCTGACAGCGTGGCTCTGCTCGGCAAAGTAGATCCTCTTGAGGTATCGGGAACGAATAGTTTTATAGACCTTATAATCAAGGCTTTTGTTAAACATCCCGACTGTAAGGCGATACGCGACGCCATTGACTTTGATATTAAGGCAGATGATAACAAGAACTTTGACATTTCCTTAAATATTATAAACGAGGCTCCCGATCAACAGGACACTCAGCAGGAAATTGCAGAAGCGGCAGAAATTCATCCCGACACCGAAACGGTTGAGCTTATCAGACAGAGAGTTGAATACGAGTATCCGTACTCGGCTCTTGCAACGCTCGTGACCAAAAAATCCGCTTCATCCTTCAACGACGATTCGCTCGAAGCGGGCGAGTACTTTGCCTTCGACGTGCCGCAGTTCGCGCGTGACGGAGCTATGACGGGCGCTCAGCGCGGTACGGCGATACACCGCTTTATGGAGGTCTGCGACTTTGAAAGGGCGAAGGCGGACACCGCTGCCGAACGCGACCGCCTTGTTGCCGAAAAGCTTCTCACACCCGAGCAGGGCGAGGTGCTCAACATCGAAGCGCTGGCGAAGTTCTTCGAAAGCGAAGTTTACTCAAGAATTGCAAAATCTCCGAGGGTCATGCGCGAGCAGAAATTTACCGTATTTGTTCCTGCGACTTTCGTGAATCCCGAATTAGGCAATGCCGCAAAGGATGAAAAGGTGCTCGTTCAGGGCGTCATTGACTGTGCGTTCTTTGAGAACGGAAAGACAGTCGTGCTCGACTATAAGACAGACCGTGTCAGCGAAGGCGGGCAGCTGGCAGGGCTTTACCACCGTCAGCTTGAGGTCTATAGAATTGCCGCCGAGGAATGCTTCGGAACTGATGTAAGCGAGCTTTTGCTCTACAGCTTCGCGCTCGGCGAGGAGGTTAAGCTGTAATTTTTGAAAAAAACACTTGCATTTTTATAATTGATATGGTATATTATCAAGGCTAATTGAATTCGTTATTTCGAAAAAGAGGTGAAAACGATGAAGGAAGGAATTCATCCCGAGTACAAACCCACAACTGTAAAGTGTGCGTGCGGAGCTACTTTTGAGACCAGCTCTACTAAGGAGAACGTACGTGTTGATATCTGCTCAAACTGCCATCCGTTCTTTACCGGTAAGCAGAAGCTTGTTGATACAGGCGGACGTGTTGACAGATTTAACAAGAGATACAATCTCGAAAGCAAATAATAACATTAAAGCGGCTTATGCCGCTTTTTGTTTTCTGAAGAGATATTTATGAATTCATACAAGACCGTAATCAGAGAAGCAAGCGACGAATTCGTTGAAAAGCGTTCGCGCTTTATAGGCTACGTAAAGCCCGTCACAACCGCTGACGAGGCTAATGCTTTTGTGTCCGCAATAAAATCAAAGCATTTTGACGCCAAGCATAACGTCTATGCCTATATACTCAAAGACGGCGGCGTTAAGAAATACTCCGACGACGGCGAGCCTCAGGGCACTGCTGGTATGCCCGTTCTTGAGGTTATCGAAAAGAGCGGACTGTGCGACGTCTGCGTAGTCGTTACGCGTTATTTCGGTGGCATACTTCTCGGCGGCGGCGGACTTTTCCGTGCCTACACTCAGGCCGCCAAGCTTGCGCTCGAAGCGGGCGGCGTTGCCGAAATGTCGCTTACAAGCACGCTTCGCCTTGAATGCGACTATAACTTTTATTCGCGTCTTCAGTCAATTGTAGCCAATGCGGGCGGTGCTGTAGATAACACCGATTTCGGCGAAAAGGTTACGGTTGATTTTTACGTTCTGAGCGAAAACGAGGAGAATATAATAAACGCCGTATTTGAGGCTTCAAACGGCAAATTCCGACCCGAAAAGCTCGCAGAAGGGTATAAAAGGACGAATTTTTAACTTTTTTGCGTTTGCTTAGTGGAGTTTTCGCTTTTTAGCGGTATATATTATTTGAGTGCCTTTTCCGAAAGGGGTAAAGATATGTCAATCCGTGAGGATTCCGAGCGTCTTGAAAAAGAGCTCTTAAGTGAATATGCGGCGCTTGCCGTCAATACGAAGGGCAGACTTGCACCCGAGGAAGAGTGCGAAATCCGTACCTGCTATCAGCGCGACCGCGACAGAATTATTCATTCCAACGCGTTCCGACGTCTCAAGCACAAGACTCAGGTTTTTCTCTCACCCGAGGGCGACCATTACAGAACACGCCTTACCCATACGCTTGAGGTTTCGCAGATAGCCAGAACAATTGCGAGATGCTTAAAGCTTAACGAGGATTTAACCGAAGCTATTGCTCTGGGACACGACCTCGGCCACACACCCTTCGGCCACGCGGGCGAGAGAGCGCTCGACGTAGTCTATCCCGGCGGCTTCAAGCACTACGAGCAGAGCCTGCGCGTAGTCGACAAGCTTGAAAAGAACGGCGAGGGACTGAATCTTACCTACGAGGTTCGTGACGGCATACTCTGCCACACCGTCGGCAAGGAGGCCGATACGCTCGAGGGCAGGGTAGTCAAGCTCGCCGACAGAATAGCGTTTCTTAATCACGATATAGACGATGCAATAAGAGCCAAAGTGCTCTGCGAAGACGATATACCGACGAGCATCACCGACGTTCTCGGCAATTCGAAATCAAAGCGAATTAATACGCTTGTTCTCTCGGCTATCGAGAACAGCTCCGACGATATTCGCCTTACTCACGATATTAAAGAAGCCTTCGATGCGCTTCACTCGTTTATGTTCAAGATGGTTTACACCAATTCCGACGTAAAGGGTGAGGAAAAGAAGGCCGAAGCGCTTATCAAAACGCTTTACGAATACTACCGCGATAATCCCGACACGATGCCCGACCTCTATAAAAAGGTCGTTGACCTTGAGGGTGCCGAGCGCGCGGCGTGCGACTACGTCTCGAGTATGTCTGACGGCTACGTACTGAATATTTATAACGAATTATTTATTCCCAGAGCCTGGATGACCTGATATTGGTACATTAATTGTGACAAAATAGTAACGAAAGGAGAGTGCTTTTATGGCATTAAGCGATGACTTTTTGCAGGAACTTCACGACAGAGTCGATATTGAAAGCGTAATCTCTCCCTACGTTACACTCAAGCGTAAGGGCAAGCTTCTGGGCGGACTGTGTCCGTTCCATAACGAGAAGACTCCGTCATTTTACGTCTACCCCGAAACTCAGTCGTACTATTGCTTCGGCTGCGGCAGCGGCGGCGACGCCATAACTTTTATCAAGAATATCGAAAACCTCGACTACATTGAATCCGTTCGCTTTTTGTGCGAAAAATACGGACTTTCAATGCCTGAGGACAACTTTGACAACGGCCTTTCAAAAAAGCGTACAAGGCTTTATGAGGCTAATCGCGAAGCGGCGCGTTTTTACTATAAGCAGCTGTTTGAGCCTAACGGCAAAATCGCCCGTGACTACTGTAAGAAAAGACAGCTTACCAAGGATACGGTAACACTTTTCGGTATAGGCTACGCACCCGACAGCTGGGACAGTCTTACCAATCATCTTAAATCAAAGGGCTTTACGACCGAGGAACTTATCGAGGCCGACCTTGCCAAGAAGGGCAGAAACGGCGGCTGCTTCGATACCTTCCGAAACAGACTTGTGTTCCCGATAGTTGATTTAAGGGGAAACGTCTTGGGCTTCAGCGGCAGACGGCTTAACGAAGAGGACAGGGCAAAATACGTCAACTCCTCCGATACGCTTGTTTATAAAAAGGGCAGGGAGATTTTCGGACTCAATCTTGCCAAAAAGACCAAGGCGGACAACCTTATACTCTGCGAGGGCAATATTGACGTCGTAATGCTCCATCAGGCTGGCTTTGACAACGCCGTAGCCGCTCTGGGCACCGCGCTGACCGAGGATCAGGCTCAGCTGCTTTCACGTTATACGGGCGAAATACTGCTGTGCTACGACAACGACGAGGCGGGCGCAAAGGCGGTTGAAAAGGCGCTGGGTATATTTGCCCGCACAACCGTACATACCAAGGTAATAAAGATGACAGGCGGCAAGGATCCCGACGAGATTATCAAGAACTTCGGCGTTGCCCGTTTTAAGGCGCTTATTGACGGCGCTTCAAACGATATCGAATACCGTCTTTCCGAGGAAATGCAGAAGCACGATATGCTGACTTCCGACGGTAAGGTGAGCTTTATGAGAGCGGCTGCGAAGGTGCTCGCTGCGCTTGACAGTCCCATTGAGGTTGATGTCTATGCCTCTAAGCTTGCCAACGAACTGTCGGTCAACAAAGAGGCAATTACCTCGGAAATTGCGAAAAACAGACGTAAGAAAAAACAGTCCGACCGCAAGGAACAGTTTAAGGAGATACAGCGCTCGTTCAACAATCCCAACGACCTTATCAATAAGGTCAATTCCGAGCGGCGCAACAATCTCCGCGCAGCTAAGGCGGAGGAAACCGTTATAGCGACGCTCATGAGCAATCCTTTGCTTTACAGGAAGCTTTCCGCTTTAATAAGCGCCGACGATTTCGTAACCCCGTTCAATGCGAAGGTTTACAAAACGCTTTGCGAAAGACTTGAAGAGGGAAAAGCGGTTGATATAACCTCGCTTTCCTCGTCGTTTACGTCGGACGAGCTGTCGGTAATATCATCAATTATCGCAAACAAGGCGCAGTTTATCACAAACTCTGTTGATGAGTGCGAGGACTGTATTAAAATAATCAGGGAAGATAAGAAGAAAGCGGCGCACAAACAGCCCGCCGAAATGACCGAAGAGGATTTTCTTAATATCTTCAAAAATAATAATTAGTCAGAAATAAGCAAATATAAAGATGTGAGAGGGAAAACAATGGAAAACAAAGAAAACACAAACGCAACTCCTACCACTAACGAAAAGAAAAACCCGATTACCGAGCTTATCGAAAAGGGTAAGATTTCCGGTAAGGTAACGACTCAGGAAATCGATACCGCGATGGTTGAGTCCGATCTCGAAATGGAGGACCTTGAAAAGGTTTACGAAAGCCTTGAAGCACTCAATATCGAGATTATCGACGACTTCGACTTAAACCTCGACACAGTTGACTTTGAAGAGGATATCGCCAAGGTTCAGGAGTCCACCGAGGGCACGGGCGAGGGCCACGGCAACGCGATGGACGATCCCGTCAAGGTCTATCTTAAGGACATCGGCCGCGTTCCGCTTCTCACTCCCGAGGAGGAAATCGCGCTTGCCGAGAGAATTGCCGAAAACGACGCCAACGCAAAAAAGCGTCTTGAGGAGGCAAACCTTCGTCTTGTCGTAAGTATTGCCAAGAGATATGTCGGCAGAGGTATGCAGTTCCTCGATCTGATTCAGGAGGGCAACCTCGGTCTAATCAAGGCTGCCGAGAAGTTCGACCACACCAAGGGCTTCAAGTTCTCAACCTACGCCACTTGGTGGATAAGACAGGCTATCACGAGAGCTATTGCCGACCAGGCGAGAACTATCCGTATTCCCGTTCACATGGTTGAAACCATCAATAAGGTAAAGAAGACCAACTCTCAGCTTCTTCACAAGAACGGCAGAGATCCGACGGCTGAGGAAATCGCCGAGGTACTCGATATGCCCGTTGACAAGGTAAGAGAGATTATGCGTGTATCGCAGGAACCCGTTTCGCTCGAAACGCCCATAGGCGAGGAGGAGGACAGCCACCTTGGCGACTTCATTCCCGACGACGAGGCGCTCGCACCCGCAGACGCGGCTTCAATGCTTCTTCTTAAAGAACAGCTTGAAGAGGTGCTCGGCACACTTACCGAGAGAGAAGCTATGGTACTGAAGCTTCGCTTCGGCCTTGAGGACGGCCATCCGAGAACTCTTGAAGAGGTCGGCAAGACCTTCGACGTTACCCGTGAAAGAATCCGTCAGATTGAGGCTAAGGCGCTTCGTAAACTCCGCCATCCCTCACGCTCCAAGAAGCTCAAGGATTTTCTTGACTGATTAACTTGGAGGTTTAAAAAAATGAATAACTGTAATCCTCTTGATAAGTTTCTTAAAGACTTAGCCGAGGTTGAGCCGTTTGCCGAGGGAGAAGAGGAAGCTTTGACCAAGTCACTCTGCTCCGGCGAAAAAACAGCCGAAAGCCGTCTGATGGATGGCTATTTGCAGTATGTTTATAATATTACAAGTGAGTACTTTGACTGCGGTATGTTTGAGCTCGATCTTGTTGAGATTGCTTTTTATGCACTCAAAGTTGCCGTAGAGCATTATACGGAGAATGATGACGGTAAAACGCTGAAACAATTCATCGAGCAAACTGTAAGGCAAGCTCTTGTAACAGAGATTGACGATTACAAAAGGCGTGCAGCTTTAGGGGAATTCCGTAAAAAAGCTAAAAAGGTCAACCGGATTTTGTCTTTAACAAATAAGTACCTTGAGGAAACCGGAATTCAGCCGGAACCCGAGGTGATTGCCAAGGAGCTTGGAATTGACGTTGAATTTGTTAGAAACGTTTTTGAGGTTAAGAAACAACCTGTTGAGATAATACTGCCCGAGGAAAGAGGTAATGACGTCAAGAGCTAATTATGGAAAATATCAAAAAAGCACCGCTTCTCATGAAGCGGTGTATTTTTGTGCATTGGAAATATTATTTAATCATTTCCCCGAACTCTTCCTCGGAAATAATTGTTACGCCAAGCTGCTGAGCCTTTGTCAGCTTACTTCCCGCGGCTTCACCCGCAAGAACGTAGTCTGTCTTTGCCGAAACCGACGACGAAGTCTTACCGCCTAAGCTTTCAATAATTGCCGAAGCTTCGTTTCGTGTGTATTGAGTAAGAGTACCCGTAAGCACGAAAACCTTGCCGTCGAAGCGGTTTTCTATCAGCGTGTCCTCGGCTTCCATATTCACACCCGCGGCCTTAAGCTCGTCTATAAGCTCTTTTGACTGTTCAAGCGAGAAATAATCAACCGCCGACTGCGCCATAATATCGCCGAAGCCGTCAATTTCAAGGATTTCCTCCTTCGTTGCCGCCATAAATGCGTCCATGGTTCTGAACTTATCGGCAACAAGCTTCGCGGCCTTCTGTCCTATATGGCGGATACCCAGAGCAAAAATCAGCTTGCTCAAATCGTTCTGCTTTGAATTTTCAATAGCCGTTTTAAGATTTTCCGCGCTCTTTGAGCCCAGTCCCTCAAACGAGGCAACCTTATCATAGTCAAGCCTGTAAATATCAGCGGCGCTCCTGAGCATACCTGCGTTTACAAACAACTCCAGCAGTGCGTCGCCAAGACCTTCAATATCCATCGCGTCACGTGAGCAGAAGTGAATAAGATTTCTAAGCAATTGAGCGGGACAGTCGGGGTTGTTGCAGCGTATTGCCGCCTCGTCCTTTTCTCTGGTGACGGGTGCTCCGCAGGACGGACAGACCTTCGGCATTTCAAACTCAACAGAGTTTTCGCCCCGCTTTGCGACCTTAAGCACCTCGGGAATAATATCTCCCGCTTTTCTTATAACAACGGTGTCGCCTATGCGTACGCCTTTTTCTTTTATGAAATCCTCGTTGTGAAGCGTTGCTCTCGAAACCGTGGAGCCTGCAACGAGCACGGGTGTAAATACGGCGGTAGGTGTCAGAACTCCCGTTCTTCCGACGTTAATCTCAATATCGACAAGCGTCGTTTCCTTTTCTTCGGGCGGATATTTCCACGCAAGCGCCCATTTCGGACATTTTGCCGTACTGCCGAGCATTTCACGCTGTGCAAATGAATTAACCTTGATAACTGCGCCGTCAATGTCAAAGGGGAGAGTACCCCTGATTGAACCTATTCTGTCGAGTTCCTTGATAACGTCCTCAATATTATCGAATTCGTTATAAAAGGGAATAGTCTTGAAGCCGAGTGACTTTATGAAATCAAGCGACTGTTTATGCGCTGTCAGTTCAACGCCCTCAATCTGCTGAATATTGAAAACGAATATATCGAGCCCTCTTGACGAGGTTACCTTCGGGTCCTTTTGGCGCAGGCTTCCAGCCGCAGCGTTACGCGGATTTTTGAACGGCTTTTCGTCATTTAATTCCTGATTTTTAACGATTTCAAGGAATTTTTCACGCGGCATATAGACCTCGCCGCGAACCTCGATAAACGGCACTTTTTCCTTTAACGAAAGCGGAATTGTACGAACCGTTTTCAGGTTCGCCGTAACGTCCTCGCCGACGTTGCCGTCGCCTCTTGTAGAACCTCTTGTAATAATGCCGTCGGTGTATTCAAGGCTGACCGACAGTCCGTCTATTTTCGGCTCGACAACATACGTAGCGTCGGGACAGACCGCCTTGACCTTGCGGTCAAAATCATAGACCTCGTCAACCGAAAACGCGTCCTGCAGGCTCTCCATTTTTACCTTATGCTCGACGGGTTGGAACATAGCCTTGTCTGCGGAACCGCCTACACGGTGAGTGGGCGAGTCGGCTGTCAGCAGGTCGGGATATTCCTCCTCGATAGCCTTCAGCTCGCGCATAAGCATATCGTATTCATAGTCGGAAATATCGTTTTCATTTTCGACGTAATAGCGGTATATATGGTGATTGAGCTCCTTGCGTAACTGCTCGGCTCTTAATTTACTGCTCTGATAATCGGACATAAATCCTACCTCCAAAGATATTATTGTTATTCTACCACATTTTTAACATTTTTACAACTCGAAACGTCATAGATATTAATGAATATTTCAGGAGGTGTGATATGAAGAAAACTTTGTCATTTATATTGGTCTGCATTTTGCTTTTTCTGACTTTTCAGCTCGGAGCTTACGCCGCTGAATATCCCGAAATGCAGGTCGAAGTTCACTGTAAATCTGCGGTTCTGATGGAAGCGTCAACGGGCAGGGTGCTTATGGCGAAAGATGCCGATATGCAGGTCTATCCCGCATCCGTCACCAAAATTATGTCGCTGCTGCTTGTCACCGAGGCAATTGACCGCGGTCAGATAGCGCTTACGGATACCGTAACTGCAAGCGCATACGCGTCGAAAAAGGGCGGCTCCCAGATATGGCTTAAAGAGGGCGAGCAGATGACCGTTGACGACATGCTCAAGGCAACCGCCGTAGCCAGCGCCAACGATGCCTGCACCGCGCTGGGTGAGTTTATCGCAGGCAGTGAGGATGCATTTGTTAATAAAATGAACGAGCGCGCAAAAGAGCTCGGTATGAACAACACGCATTTTGAAAATTGCACAGGCCTTGACGACACCGCCGACGGACATCTTACAACCGCTTACGACATAGCGCTTATGTCCCGCGAGCTTCTGAAGCATGAGCGTATCCGCAATTATTCAACTGTATGGACCGATACGCTTCGCGGCGGCGAAACCGCGCTTACAAACACCAATAAGCTCATCCGCTTCTATGACGGCGCAACGGGGCTTAAAACCGGCACTACCTCAAAGGCGGGCTGCTGCGTGTCCGCAACCGCAGAACGCGACGGACTTGAACTTATCGCCGTCGTAATGGGCTCGGATAATTCAAACGACCGATTTAATTCCGCACGTGCAATGCTCGACTGGGGCTTTGCGAACTACTCGAGCGTTGAACTGGCTGTTGACCCTGCTCTCATTGTTCCGATTAGCGTCATAAACGGCAGGGAGGACAGCATAACTCCCGACATACCCGACACAGTCAGAGCGGTAGTCGGAAAGGGCAGACAGGCCGATATTGTTCAGGTTGTCGAGCTTCCCGTTGACGTCGAAGCGCCCGTGGAAAACGGTCAGACGCTCGGCACTGTCAGCTTTAAGCTTGACGGTGAGAATTTAGCCGTCTATACGCTGAAAGCGCCTCATTCAGTTGAAAAGCTCAGCTTTTTCGAGCGCTGGAAACGTCTTGTTACGTCAATAATTTAGAATTTTCTTCGGTAAATCATACGTTGATTAGATAAACTGTTAAAAAATTATAAATTTAACAAATAGTTGTTGAAATAAATCCTCGGATGGGTTAAAATATAGACGTGATATTTTAGGATGTGAAACATCAAAGGAGTTTTAATACCGATGTCTTTGAAACTGAATGCCGATTATCTCAACGGCTTTATTGATGCCGCGGATTATTCGGGCATTTCCGACGAAATCAGACGCGCCGCAGCCACTCTTGAAAACAGAAGCGGCGAGGGCAGCGATTTTCTGGGCTGGATTGACCTGCCCGTAGATTACGATAAAGAGGAGTTCGCAAGAATTAAAAAGGCGGCCGATAAAATTAAGTCCGACTCAAAGGTGCTTATTGTTATCGGAATTGGCGGCAGTTATCTCGGCGCGAGAGCGGCTATCGAGTTCTGCAAGTCCCAGAATTACAACGTATTGGCAAAAGACACGCCTCAGATTTTCTTCTCGGGCAATTCCATAAGCTCGTCAACGCTCAATGAGCTTGTTTCAATTTGCGAAAACACCGATTTTTCGGTTAACGTTATTTCAAAATCGGGTACGACTACCGAACCTGCCGTTGCCTTCAGAATTTTCAAGGCTCTGCTTGAAAGAAAGTACGGTAAGGACGAAGCGGCCAAGCGTATCTACGTCACCACCGACAGACAGAAGGGCACTCTCAAGGAGCTTTCCGACAGTGAAGGCTATGAGACTTTTGTTGTCCCGGACGACGTCGGCGGCCGTTATTCCGTACTTACGGCGGTAGGACTTTTACCGATAGCCGTTGCGGGCTGCGATATCGACAGTATGATGAAGGGCGCCGCTGACGCGAGAAGCGCATACTGCGATACCGACCTTGAAAAGAACGATTGCTATAAATATTCGGCAATACGCAATATACTTTACCGCAAGGGCAAGGCTGTCGAGATGATGGTTGCCTATGAACCCGACTATACCATGATGAACGAGTGGTTCAAGCAGCTTTTCGGTGAGTCCGAGGGTAAGGACGGCAAGGGACTTTTCCCCGCATCCGCCGTTTTCTCGACCGACCTTCACTCTATGGGTCAGTACATACAGGACGGCGAGAGAATACTCTTTGAAACTGCGGTTGTGTTTGACAAGCCAAAGAGCGAAATCACAATCGGGGAGCAGGAGGGTAACCTCGACGGGCTCAACTTCCTTGCAGGCAAGACAATGGATTTCGTAAACCGCAAGGCTTTTGAGGGTACGTTGCTCGCTCACTGTGACGGCGGCGTTCCGAACGTAGTCCTTGAAATCCCCGAGATGAACGAGTATGAATTCGGTTACCTCGTTTATTTCCTTGAAAAGGCATGTGCGATTTCGGGTTACGTTCTCGGCGTTAATCCCTTCAATCAGCCCGGTGTTGAGAGCTATAAGAAAAATATGTTCGCTCTCATCGGCAAACCCGGCTACGAGGACAGACGTCAGCAGCTTCTCGACAGACTTTCAAAATAAGTTAACAATCCCAAAAAGGGCGGTTATAAATTAAAAGGAGGAGATTTTTATGATATCTCTTATTATCGGGCATAAAGGCTCGGGAAAAACAAAAATTTTAGTTGACGCAGTCAACAGCGCTACCGAGCGTTCGGCGGGCAACGTTGTTTGCGTTGAGAAGGCTAACAACCTTACATACGATGTCAACTACCGTTGCAGACTTATTTCGACCGACGAATTTGCGGTTGAGGGCTTTGACGCTTTCTACGGCTTTCTGAGCGGAATCTGCGCGGGCGACAACGACATCACCGACATTTTCGTTGATGCTACTTTCAGAATAGGCGGCCGCGATTACGAACAGCTTGCCGATTTTCTTGAGAAAATCAACACTCTTGCCGACAAATCGTCAACCGCATTTACGTTCACGATTTCTACGGACGTTGAGAATCTTCCCGAGAGAATTTTCAAGTATTGCGTTAAGATTAACTGATTATGCTTTTCACGGCGGGGTGCTTCACTCCGCCGTTTATCTTTTTATATTAAATTTTTTGTTGACAAACGCAATTATTATGTATATAATACTTTTTGCGTTAGTGTGACGAGGTATATTTATGTTTATTGAGCTTGAACCGATTTTCAACTGTGAGGGCGCTGAAAAGGAGATATCCTATCAGTTCACTCCCGACGGTTGCGACGAGATTAAATCGATCGACGTTAAAGGCAAAGTCTTTAACCGCACCGGAATAGTTTCGCTTGAGGTAAATGCCGTCTATGAGCTTGACACGCTCTGTGACCGTTGCGCCGCACCGGTTAAGAGAAATGAGGAGCTTGCAATCGCTCATTTTCTCGTAAGCGAGCTTAATGACGAGGATAATGACGAGTATTATCTTGTCGAGGATATGAATCTTAACCTTGACGAGCTTGTCAGAGAGGATATACTTCTGTCGTTACCGACAAAGATTCTCTGCCGTGAGGACTGTAAAGGAATCTGTCCTTATTGCGGCACAAATCTCAATGAGAAGCAGTGCGACTGCAAAAAGCCCGTTGATCCGC
>JAEEGI010011790.1_pt1 | contig 18810 bp, 23 predicted proteins | sample 8958751 | NCBI WGS metagenome assembly JAEEGI01 (sample SAMN16246545, study PRJNA631951) | gut metagenome | biome: gut microbiome; feature: rumen; material: KS-attached | host: Bos | place: Iran: Karaj | collected 2018-10 | reverse complement strand
TAGATTATAGCTCACACCGCTAAGCATATCACCCTCCATATTAAGGCCTATTCAATCAAATCATTGGTGAAGTTCAACATCTGAATCATCATGTCAAGTTGACGGTACTGCAGAGAATGTTTGTCCAACTTCTGGCGAAGAGACTTGACATCAATCGTCGTCACCATCCGAACCTCGCTCCGGCAGTATCGATTAGCAGAACCTGAAGCGTGGTCGAAAGTATTACGCAATATACTAATACGTTTATTGAGGATATCACGTTCTGACAATAGTTTGGTCATTGTCCAACCATCTTCACAAACAATCTTCACGTTAGTGACGTTGATGTTATAGATTAGTTGTTCCAGCTGTTCCAGGCAGCGGTCTAACTCCGTCATTAACTCTTCTGGGTTTTCAGAAGGTTCTTCGCCTTCTTGAATCCTTGCTACATTCTCCAATCGGTCTTTCAGTCCGGAGATCCTCTTCTCAAGGTCTTTCCTGAGACTCAATGCTTCTGCTAACTTCATATTCTTGTATCTTTAAAAATTAATAATCTGTCGTTCTTGGTGCGAAATTAACACAATAAAGAAATACCACCAAGAAATAGCGCAAGTTAGGTACAAACTACGGTTTTCCAGGTATGAAGTTGGGCACTTGGAATAGTGAACCCGAAAAAAGCGAATTGCCAACGTTATTCTTTACTGCACTGGCTGGCACTTACGAAGGTGAAAACTTTCCTGACTATGACGCATGGCTCGACTATATATGTGAAGAAGACAGTGAAGAAAACCGCCAGACTCACGCCCACTATGTTCTACAGGCTATGCAATGGATTTCAATTAGCGACTTGACAGCAGACGAAGTGCTTACATACTTATCTGACAACTTTGAAATCTAAGTAAGCCTTTACTTCTTACCTTCATCCTGCCACTTCTTAGGTTAAGCATTAATTGGGAACACATATCGTGAGGGTACCAGATTGCCATCACTCAAACTTATGAAGTTACGTTCAATAGTTGGCAGTTGGGTGATACGACTATACTGTAAAGTAAGTGCTCTCCCGTCAAAACAGATATACCGCACCTCATCACCAATGTTGAAGTTGAACTTTCGTTGGAAGCCTGTTGGCTGATAAACGAACTCCCTGCATATCATGTCGTCAGATAGAGGTTCTCCTTCAGCGACCTTGACGAAATCATCAGAGAACTGTTTACGTCTTGGAACAATGCGCATAATGTAGCACAACAAATGCATGCGATTGTTTGTAGACCAGTCTAAGATTGCTTCTTCTGCTTCATTTTGACTAAAGTAAATCCCACGCTCTGAAGTATCAATGGTATTATCATCGTTGACAACAACTTTGCTAATCATAAAGAAAGGGGATCTTTTTTTTCTGTCATATATTTGATTGATACCCCAGCAGAGAGCTTTTGCAGTTTCTGGGGAAATAAAATCTGAGAATTCGACTGCAATTCTTATCTTTTCTTCTAATTCTATATAAACTACATCATATTCAGGAATCTTCTCACATTCAATTAATGATGGTATGATTTCAAGGAAACTCGTTTGTTTTTCAATTTGAGACATCGCATTATTTTGATATATCTTCAGCCATTCTACACCAGCCTCATAGGCCAAGGCTTTCTCATAACTATTCTTAGGTGCATCAGTATAGAGATAAGCCAGCTCTCGCATCGCATCAACAGGATTCATATTCTTTCCAGCGTTTGCATCAATTAAGAAATTTCTCTCTATAACTTCTTCTTCGAAGAACGTATGCAGTTGTTCATAGAGATACTTCGTGTAGTTCTCGTATGGCATTCTTTCGATATCGAAAACGAACTCACGTGTGACTTTTCTGAATCCTTCCCAAGCAGTTTCTCTTCCATCATAGAAAGAATTGTAATAGCATGTAGTTACATCTTCCATGACATCTGCCATAGCATCTTCAAGTCTGTACAGTGCCGCACGTCCTTTTCTTCCACCTTCACTAATCTCTGCTAATAGTACTTTAGTCTCTACTGCATCAATGTTGTTTTTGTCGAACTCTTCGTAAAGTAACTTCCTGGCAAGCGATCGAATATGAGTATCTAATAGTTCCTGTATGCCAAAATCTGGATAGGTCACAATATTCTTGTATGTCTTTACATACTCATTATATGCAATGCTTTGAACATCTTTATCAGCAAAGATTACATACGTATGATCTTTATCGAATTTAGTGATACCACCAAACTGCGCACTCTCAATCGTAGCACATTCCCAACTAACGTGAAGTATCGGATTAATGAGAATTTTCCGATAGCCATGCATCTGCTGTGCAAACATGGCTCCGGCAGATAAGCCTATAATAGCATCCGGCTTTACCTGATAGCAAAACTTATGCAGATTTCTCATCACATACTTATACGGATAAGAAATCTCTACAGGAATTACATCCACGTCATTTAGCATGGATTGTAAGTGTTCCAGGACTTGGAAATCATAATAAGAACTAATATCGTGTAATATTACTAACTTCTTCATTATACTTCATCGTTTTCACATTTCAATATCCAGGCCAAACCATTCCTTGATTAATTCCTGTTTCGGGAATATTAATATGTCATCTAACAATTCACCATAGACATCTTCATATACGAGATACTTTTTATAAGCTGATGCGTCGCCGACATCCTTCAATTTCTCTCTGTACTTGGGGTATAACTCCCGTATTTCATTCTCCATATGCTGAAGTCTATGATAATCATCATAAGCTCTAAGAAGTAATTCTCTGGCATCACGAACTAATTCAAACTTTGCTGAATGAAGATTGAAGGGACTTGTCATCGTGACATAAGTGTGGCAACACTTTTGACCGATGAGAACACCTTTAAGTAATGTACCATCTGAGGCTGTGACTTCTATGTTCCGTGACAATTCTTTCTCAACTTCAGTCACTTTCAAGATTCCCCAGCATAGAACCTCTAAGGTCTCCTCATCAAACTCCTCGCTCCGGAGGATGAAAAAGCAAAGTCTCAAAAGTTCGTCATTCCCCATCCCGGTAATGTCATACTCATCGTGCAGTTCAGGGACATAGTCGCTGGTTATGTGGGGCATCAACTTGGCTAACGGTTCTCTACGGGCCATCTCCGACAAAGGGAGATCCTGCCAGGCGAGCCTTTCCAGCCAAGCTTCGGCTGCACAATAGACCACAGTTCTGTACCCAAGACTTATGCCGCACATGTCTAGATACGCTTCTGTCAGCAATGTTAGGGCTCTCATCACATCACACTTCTCTCCTTGTTTAGCATAGTCATTTATGACTTTTAGCGTGTCTCTAACTTCCATCAGCGCAAAGCCAAGAAGATTTGAACCTTTCCAATTATGCGGATTGTCGACTCCTTCATCTCGTTCGCTCATTCCGATGCCCCATATCGTGTCGCAAGGACTTGCTTCTACAAGGACCTTATTGCCTGTAGCCAGTAAGAACTGAAGTAGTTCATTATTCTGGCCGAACTTCTGAAAGTTCCCATAAATTACTTTGTTTTTCGAGACTGTAGCCCAACGATTATCATCAAAGTTCCGAACTTGACGTCCCAATGCCTTGATCTCATTTGGAGAAGATGACTTCATAATCTTTTCACACATCTCGTAATCTTCAAAGATCCTAGCCTTCTCTGCCATCATATACTGTTCCGCGCAGTTATAGGCGACCATTTCAACTTCAAAATATGATGGATACCATTGGCTTAAGCATGCCTTAGTCAGACGGCCAGGCTTGCCGTGATGCCCCCAGAAGAACAGGAAATCCAGAGATTCCCCGTTATCGTATTTGTTAATAATGGTGTTTACGTCGTACTTCATCGTTTACTTGTTTTTAACTTTTGAGGGCAAAGTTACAAAAAAGGTTAGATGCAGAAAAAGTAAAATACGACAATGGTATAAACCCAACATTTTGAGGTATGAAACTAAAAGCACCTGCCTTTCTGATTTTTAGATTAAGAAGAATTTTAGTGAAACTGCAACCGGTTGGGGGCGCCAACCCTGTCAAGAAGTTCAAGGGTAACTTGTAATGCAAACGGAGAGGATAGACACCCTCCCCGTTTTAACTACTTATCCTGCATATTTCATGAAGCTCCCATATAGTCATTCCGAAATCACAGTCTTTTATATTTGATGTATAGTTGGATTATCTCCGTAGCATTCTCTACGGTCTTCAAGATAGCCTTCCCATATTTTCTCAAACTTCCGAGCAACATTTTTAGGAATAGCAAAATGAGGCTCGAAAAGCGAAAGTGCATCAACATGCATGTGATGTCCCATATACGTTGGACCATCTATCACGATGTAGGTATCATCAGAGATGTCTCCAAAATAAGGTTCTCCATTTTCTTCCGTCTTTTTTATATACCATTCTTTCTCCCTTGGTGGAGCGAGAACATATACAAGACTCACAGTATCTCCATTATATAGTTCTACTAAATCACCGAACTTAAATCGGATTTCATCTTCACTTCTGCCAACGAATCTTCCTTCCGACCAATATGATGGGAACGTCCGCTTGTCAATCATCGTTCCATTTTTATCATAGAGCCAACAAGACATGTACTCACTCCTGTCAAACATCACATCTAAGGCACGTTCGTAAAGATTGAAGCAATAGATGTCTTTTATCCACTCAGACTTAGATTGAAGCACGTCCCTCATTATCTTCTCTGCCGAATCCTTGCTCTGACAGAAAGCCAAACTACAGTAATCCACTTGATACCTTGGATACCGATGAGGATGTTTTACTATACATACCTCCAATTCAAACATTCTTCCCTTGTTGCTCAAGTCAACTTCTTCAACAGGGTTTTCATCATTGCTAAACCTTCCGATAATCATATTTCTTTCTCTTTTATCTTTACAGTCACATAAGATAATACTAAACCACCAGACACAAATACTCTATAAGTATCTACGTACTGACTGTCATCAAAATCACCTGACAGCCATACCATTAGGTATGCTATCAGGAATAATGAGAATAATAGCGAGAGAAACGCTATAGAAAACTTCTGCTTATTCATTGTTTTCTGTTTATTTGTCTTTTACTGTGGTACTATTCAAGAAAGTACTCTTCAAACTATAACATCATTCAAAAGGCCCATGTTCGATAGTGCGTTCTCGAATGCTCTACGAATCCTCTCTTTCATTCCTCTTACTTCAAGGGAATCTACGCTTTGAATGTTGCGGACATCATATTCATGTTCTACGTTATTCCCATCTTTCCCTCTAAGCGCCCAGTGGTCTTTATAAGTTAAGCTAACTGGAGTTACACAAGGACAGGAAGCGTACTTGTGTCCATCCTCATATGAATAGTATATGAATTCTATTGTTCTCCCTGCCTGTATAGCAATCGAGATCACTTGCACTATCTTATTTTCATTTGCCGTTGTTTCCATCTGTTTCAGTAGTCATCTTTTTCTTTTTTATAATCGATTACAAAGGTAACTATCTAATACTTATCCAACAAACAATTTTATGTGTATGGTATGAATCCGTTGCCTACTGGTATGTAACAAGTGCAATCTTGAATATGAAGGTCTTCTTTCTATACTGTTCATACCTTAAGAAGCTTCATTTGTAACAATACAACATATCCAAAATAGTTCTTCCGTTGTTTTTCACTATCTTTGCAAAAAATTATATTCAAAAGACAAAGGACATGGCAGAAGCATTTGATGAAAAAGGGAATCTTATCGCTTACTATTCCGATGACCCGGATGATTGGTTCAACTGGAGTGATTATGAATGTAAGATCCGAGAGATGGTATTAGAGTTCAATGAAGAGGCCTTTTCTTTGGGCTTGCATTTACTTGGCTTCGATTGGTTCAAGGTTGTTGATATGATAAAGTTGCTTGCAAAGATAAACATCAACTATGTACATGCCCCTATTTTACAAGAGAAGTTGAAGTGTATTCGGATGTGGGCCAACTGGAGAGTATATAGTGCTCGACCAGATATCGTTGATGAAACTGAGGTTCAAAAGGCAGAGGATTATTACAACAATGCAGAAATGTTATGGGAAAAAGGCGAAAGAGATAAAGCAGTTGAACTCTATGAGAAAGCAGGATTATATGGCCATCCATTAGCTTACAAGCACTTGGGGTACATATATGAGAATGGAACCGACGGATTGACACCAAATATACATAAAGCACTTCAGTATTACAAGTTAGGAGCTGAAGATGGATTTGGGGATTGTGCCTTTGAAGTTGGACTTATCTATCGTGACGGACGGAAAGGATTAAAACCCGATTTACAAGAAGCTTATAAATGGATCCGTAAAGCCTCACTTCATGAAACTTGTAACGCCGGTAATGCATTAGGTGAGTGCTTTGAGAATGGTTGGGGATGCGAATTCAACCTCCGCAAAGCTCTATACTGGTATGATGTTAGTCAAACTGGTTGCGAAGATAATGGAAATAGACTGAGGAATATGCTAAGGCTGGCTGGAGATCTCTTGCCGCTGAGACTTGACGGCTTTGACTATAATATAGTTCATTTTAGACAGGATCCTGCTTGGTGGGAAGATTACTACCACAAAAACAATATGATAGACCTTTAATTCGTTATTTATAATAAAAAAATGAAGATACAGTATGCATCAGACTTGCATTTGGAGTTCGCTGATAACTGGCGATACTTGCAAGAACATCCACTTGAAGTTAGTGGAGACATACTCACACTTGCCGGAGATATCGGATACTTGGGCGACCAGAACTATCAGAATCATCCGTTTTGGGACTGGGCATCTCAGAACTATCAGCAAGTACTTGTTGTCCTTGGCAACCATGAGTTCTATAAGTACTATGACTTGGCAAGCATGAAAGATGGTGAAGTGGGTGAAATACGGAAGAACGTGCATTACTATTACAATAAGGTGGTAAGGATTGATAATGTTGACTTTATCCTTTCGACTTTGTGGTCACATATAGATGAAGAAGATGCTCCATACTGTGAGCAGTGCGTAACAGACTTCCACCGGATTTTGTATGAAGGGGAAATACTTTCCTTTAGAGAATTTAATAAAGAGCACGACAGATGCTTCAACTTCATCAAAGACTCTGTTGAGCATAGTAGTGCAGAGCATAAGATAGTCGTCACTCATCATGTTCCATCTTATCAATTATGTGCTCCGGAATTCGACGGAAGCTGCCTGAATGGCGCATTCACGGTAGAGCATGCGGATTTCATTATCGACAGTGGTGTTGATTATTGGATTTATGGTCATTCACATCGGAACATAGATAAGATAATAGGAAATACCCAATGCGTATGTAATCAGTTGGGATATGTGTTTGCTGGAGAACATAAGTCATTTGATTCAACAAAGGCCATTTATTTATAACATCCTCTCAACATTTTTTAATTAAAAACCTCTCCACTGAGAGGGTGAGTCTCGTTATATAGGCGAACTATGATGTCGCCAAGCATTGTTTGATTCTTTACTTTCATGCTTCTTATTTGTATTTCTGAAAGTTATACTTTGCCCTCAGTTCAGCTTTTTCCCCTTCACTAAGACCGGTGAAGTAAGCTTTCCAGCCTGGGCAGAAATTTATATGCCAACGCCAGAACTTACCTAAAAACGAATTGGGCTTCTTGTCGTAATGCGCCCTGAATTTGCATTTCTCACAATTCTCTGCCATAATTCTCTTAAAGTATTGTAATGTTGCGTGCAAAGATACGAAAAATAAAGGAAAAATGAGTACCTTTGCCGTGTGTTTTAATAGTTATTATGAGATTGTATGAACGTTAAGATGGATCCGATGGGCAGAGCCATTGCCGACTACTGGAAAAACAAAAAGGCAGACAGGCTCAGAGTATTCTCCCCAATGTTTGAGGAGGACGAAATACCATTGACTACACTTTTCCGTAAATACAAGGCTATGCCAGAGATTGAAAGGAAAGCTCTCGACATGGCTACTGGTAAGACGCTTGATGTGGGTGCTGCCTCTGGTTGTCATTCACTTGTCTTACAGGAAAAGGGTATCGACGTGACAGCCATTGACATTTCCCCACTATCCGTTGAGACCATGAAAGAGCGTGGGGTTAAGAAGGTACTTGAACAGGATTTCTTCACTCTGGAGGGTAAGTACGACACTATCTTAATGCTGATGAACGGTATAGGGATTGTCGGAACCTTGGAACGTCTGCCTGAGTTCTTCCGACAGATCGACAAGATACTGGCTCCTGGAGGTCAAGTGCTGTGTGATTCATCTGATATATCCTATGTGTTTGAGGGTGAAGATGGTATGATTGACATTCCTAATGAAATGGAATATTACGGAGAGCATAGCTTCCAAATGCAGTATAAGGACACCATCGGAGAACCCTTTGACTGGCTTTATATTGACGCAGACACCCTAAGAGAGCAAGCATCGAAGAATGGATATGCCGTTGAGGTGGTTGCAGAGGGAGAGCATTACGATTATCTAGCACGAATAATAAAGAAATAAGTCATGTTACAACATATCGCAGATTTTACGGCCTGGCCTATTCTCACAGGTATTTTGGTGGGTTACATTGCCAATCGTATTATGAGTGGCGAAGGTAAGGGCTGCTGCATGAACCTTATCATCGGTATCATTGGCAGCTATGTAGGTACTTTTATCAGCCACCTGCTGAACATAGAACTGTTGGGGAAAGGCTACCTTACCAATTTCGTGTTCTGTGTTGTGGGGGCGGTTACAGTATTGTGGATTTGGAAGAAGCTGTTTGATTGATGGAGAAAATCAAGTGTACCATAGAGCGAATCACGTTCCAGAACCCAGAGAACGGCTATTCAGTCCTACAGGCCACCATCAAGGGCTATAGGGAAGAACAGACTATCGTCGGCACATTCCATGAGGTAACGGTGGGGGCAGTCCTGACGGTGGAGGGTAATTGGCACGTCGATAAGCGATATGGCAGACAATTCGCCGCTGAGAAATGGACTGAGGAATTACCAGCCGACATTATCGGTATAGAAAAGTACCTGGGGAGTGGACTGGTAAAGGGAATCGGGCCAAAATTCGCCAAACTCATAGTCGCTAAGTTCGGGCTAGAGACGTTTGATGTGATAGAGAACGATGCCGACAAACTGCTTGAAGTGTATGGTATCGGTAAAGGCCGGGTAGAAAAGATCCGTGCCTCATGGGAGAAGCAGAAAGATGTAAAGGATATAATGGTATTCCTTCAGGGGCATGGTGTCAGTTCCACCTACGCAGCCAAGATATACAAAGAATATGGCAAAGATTCCATCGAAAAGGTACAAGAGAACCCTTATTGCCTCGCTGATGACATCTGGGGCATAGGTTTCAAAACCGCCGATGGAATAGCGGAAAAGCTGGGTTACGAGAAGAACGACCTGCGCCGTTGTCGAAGTGGTATTTTCTATACTCTCAATAAACTCTCTGAGGACGGTCATTGCTATTCGGAGCGTGAACAGCTATTGAAATCAGCCAAAGAACTACTCCAGGCAGACGAGGAACCAATTACCCAAGCCCTTGATCAGATGATTGAGGCAGAGGACTTGATACTAGATGAAGAGGCCATCTATCTGCCACCATTCTATTATTCTGAGGTTGGTGTGGCGAACAAGCTAAAGCGGCTCTTGGATAACTCAGAGGGAAACCTCTTCGATGGGTCGCTTGACATCGAGGCCATCGTTAAGCAAACTAGCATCCAGTACGATGACGTTCAGGTTGCAGCCATCAAACAGGCCGTGGAGTCGAAAGTGATGGTTCTGACAGGTGGCCCTGGCACGGGAAAGACCACGACCACCCTTGGTATAATAGCGGCCCTCGAATCCATGGGGCAAAGCATACTTCTTGCAGCACCAACAGGTAGAGCTGCTAAACGTATGAGCGAGGCAACAGGCAAAGAGGCTAAGACCATACACAGACTTCTCGAATATAACCCAGCCGAAGGTTATGGCAGGAATGAGGATGAACCGTTAGAAGGTGGTGTCTTGATTGTGGACGAGTCATCAATGATCGATGTTATCCTGATGAACTCTCTCTTAAAGGCTGTCCCCTCTCACATGAGGCTAATTTTGGTGGGTGACATAGACCAGCTACCAAGTGTGGGTGCAGGTAATGTTCTCCGAGACATTATAGACTCTGGTGTAGTCCCGGTTATCAGGCTTACTAGAATATTCAGGCAAGCACAAACTAGCAGAATTATCACCAATGCCCATAAGATAAACCAAGGCTTCTTCCCCGACATAAGCAACGGAAAGGATGCAGATTTCTTCTTCATCAAGCAAGAGGATCCAGAACTTGCTGCCAAAGAGATTGTTAATATCGTCAAGAACCGCATCCCCAAAGCATACGGCTATAAAACTAGTGACATACAGGTACTAGCCCCCATGCAGAGAAGTGTGGTTGGAGCAACGAACCTGAATATAGCCCTCCAAGAAGCCATTAATCCTGTAGGCGACGCAATATCTCGTGGCGGTTACTGGTTTAGGAAAGGTGATAGGGTGATGCAGATACGGAACAACTATGAGCTGGAGGTGTTCAATGGGGATATAGGTGTAGTCGAACTTGTGGATGTAGAAGAGAGAAGCCTAATAGTACGCTATGACAACGGTTCGGTAGAATACGAGTATGCAGACCTGGACGAGCTGACACTGGCTTATGCTACCACTATCCATAAGTCTCAGGGTAGCGAATACCCGGTGGTTGTGATGCCACTACTGATGACACACTTCGTGATGTTACAGAGAAACTTGGTCTATACTGGCATAACCAGAGCAAAGAAGATCTGTATCATCGTCGGAACCACCAAGGCACTAGCTTACTCTATTCATAACATGGTAGTTCTGAAACGAAATACGAAACTGAAAGAAAGATTGACAGAATAGCGATATGAACAGAAAAGATATAGAAACTTTCGCAGCCATACAGAACCACCTGTATGAGTATTGCAAGAACGTCCTGACCACACTGGCCAAGGACTATCCCGAATGTGGGATAAGCGATATTGCAAGGGTTGTTGGCATTGACGTTATCGACAAATATCTACAGCTCACATATTCGGGCTACCCTTGTAACCTTCCTCTATACATCCCCCTCCAGTATGTCGAGGCCGAGGATGTGGATGGCTTCTGCAAGGCATTTGCCGAAAAGGTAAGGAAAGAGGGTAAGATGCTCACTCAGGACGAATTTATTGAAAAGGCTTATCATCAACAGTGGAAGAGCTTCTATGAACTCTTCGATGTTCAGATGACCGATAGTGAAGCAGATCTCGATAGAGCCAGGAATAAAATGCACGAACTCATTGAGACGATGACCTATGTAGTACAACTGGCAAAACGGCAGGGTAAGACTGACAAGAAGGCAGAGTATTTCACGGAGAAAGAACTGCCCCAACTCAATGGTGCTTTCATTCAATTCTTGGAGTGGGCAAAAGCTGATTCGTTCTGGGCTGCTCGTGAGAAGTCCGAAAGACAAAGAGCTGCTGAGTTTAAGGCTGAAATGCTAAAGGAGCAAGAAGAGACCATTAGGCTTATCGAGGAATGTGAGACCAGAGCCAAAGAAGAGCTACAGATAGCCGAGAAAGTTTTGGAAAGTATAAAGACTAAGCTATAATACATTGGCCGCAACGACGAATAGGGATGGGAAGAACAGGTAGTACGATAGATGCAACCCTGAAATTATTCCGTAAAGGATTAACTCCAGATGAAATAGCAAAGCAAAGGATGCTTGCTGTTTCTACTGTCTACACCCATTTGGAACATTTCGTCAAAGAAGGTAAGATAGACGTATTCAAGCTTATCGATAAACAGACCTTTAATACTGTCAAATCCGCTATTGATATAGTGGGGACATGGGTACTGTCTAGGATAAAGGAGAATTGCCCAGACAACATTAACTATTCTGAAATACGTCTGGTAGTAGCCCATTTAGATCACAAGAATGGTAAAAAAACTACTAAACATTCACAGTCTGTAGTCACCAGGCCAACAAAAACCGATATAGCAGAATTTAACTTCACCCCTGCTGCCAAGGAATTCTTCGAGAATCTATGTGTCAGGAATTACAAGACACTATCCCCTGCTGTAAAGAGCATAATATCCAAACATTTCAAATCCTATCTCGATTTGCTGCCTTGGGTAAGGAATCGCAGCAAAGATTTCAGAGCCTACACGGGTGGTGAAAGATTCCTTGAACGTGAACTATCTACCTTTATAACGACACTTAGATCAGAACTGGTAGAGAACGGATTTGACTTCAACCTCCAGAAGAAGGATGTTAGCACTGTTCCCAAAACTCCTAAGATAACATCTATAACGGCAGAAGAGGCACATCTGAAAGTCAGGGAAATGAGGCCAGCTAATGCAGAGAATATAGAGAAAAGGCTGCAAGAACCTAAATATCCTCTTTACAACAGCGACTACCTGAGAGAGCAATATCATAACCTGATATGCGCCTACCCACCTCGTGCCAGAAAGATTCTCATTGAACACATCCCGACCGTCGAGGATTTCTATAGAAAAGTGTTGGTTAGAGGTGTTGAGTTCTCCAGTAGACTTGAATATAAAACGGCTCTTGACAAATTCATTGATATATTCAAGCAGATATACGATGATTATTTCTCCCATAAGCTGAATGCAGTGTCTCTGTTTAAGAGTCAGATGCAGATGAAGCCGTACAACAATCTCACCTCTGAGGAAACCACAAAACTGGATAAAGCCGAACATCCCGACAAATATAAAGAGGAGGAACGTCATCGCTTATGGGATTTTGGCTCATTCCCCGAACTACCCAAGCCAAGATTCCAACATGTCGATTCTGGGGATTTGTGGTTTTGCCATCAACTAGAAGAGCCTGCTGTCATTGAATATTACGACCCAGATACTGCCTATGAGGATCTGGTAGTCCTCGTTATAACTGCTGTTCAAGCAGGAAAGCCAATCATAAAAAGCTTACATGCGTTGACTTACGATTTCTACTTTGAAAAAGCAGAGATAGCATCTTTTTCTGAGAGCCAAATGAATGTTTACCTATCCTATAATGACGATATAAGCAAAAGGATGTTGTATCGGGGAGATACCCAAATCTATTACTTCGATGATAACAACAGAAAGAAAACATGTATAAACAAAACTGTTGGCTACTTCGACAAACTAATAGGCTTAGAGAAAGAGTTTCGGAGGTGGCTGTATGAATTGAAGAAAGTGGTCAATACGATTTCCAAGGGCAGATTAATCGTATATAGCGACTACTATAAGGTTCGCGTCTTTGATACATCCAGCAACACGTCCTGCTCAATTTACACATTCATCAATTGGATTGAGAAGTATGGTATAAAAAAGGTTGCTGCCATGTTCTTTGTTACCGAAAGCTCAAACCCAGTCAACCGTAATTATTTTCCAGGGAAGTATCATTTCTGACGAATAAAAAGAGCCTAACCTTTCGATCAAGCTCCTATTTAAAAGAGGATGGTGGTTCTTTGGGCCGCAACCCTTTCGGGATCATCGTAATCGTCCCCAGCCTTACGGTTATGGAGCATCCTCTTATTTTTCTTGTGCTGCAAAGGTACGACAAATTATCGAGGAATAAGCATGAACTGTACGATTTTTGTCCAAAATTCTCACTCAGCTATAATAGTAGTAGTCCATAGACTACTTATATATATGAATTGAGAGGAGGCTAACGAGGCAGTTAATAATCAACAATACATTCTTATCAATACTTTTATTTATCTATCAATGGAAATAATGATGATAATGTGCTGTTGATATGTTCATAACCGTCTCAATCTCTCATGTCATCAAGATCCTTCATACATTCTTCATAAATTGCCTCACGTTGGGTATCTGACATTTCTGAAAGAGGCATGAACGTGGTGAATAAACTCAGCTTAACAGTGTCATCACTACCCTTGATCGCTTCCTCAGCAGACAGCATAAAACAAAAGCCGTCGTGAACCATATAACCAAGACCTGCATATTCACCATATTCCTTGATATGTTTATTTATCCGTTCATCTACCCCCACAGGTTGCATAGCTCCATTTCTACAGAAATAGTTGACGGCAACCTCATTGGCAGACAGCTCTGGTCTTTTCAGGCACCGCTCATTGTATCTCTGAAGGAAGTGGCTAGTCAGAACAATGATATGGGGATCCTCTGAGTCAGCCCACTTGACTACGTATCGCTTGTTGTCCTTGTAGAACATAATAAAGAGGAACCCACCATTAATTTTAGCAAATGGATGCTCTTTATAGAAATAGATGACAAATGGATTATGCGTCATCGGTGATTTGTAGTCATACAACTTCCAGACAGGATATGAGTAGTTCCGTCTGAATTCATTTGCAGTCTTGGGGAACAAGGCATCACGCTTCCATTCTAGTTTGGGAAGTTCTTTAGCAATGTTTTCCCAAACCTCATGCAGATTCATATTGTTTACTATCATCCCTAATTTATCGTTTCGTTTTCAAATCCAATAGGCACACTTTCCAATACCTCTCTATGAGGATTGGACATGCACTGCTGATATGATCTTTCCATTACGTCTACGAAATTCTTCCTGTAGTTTTCGGTATAGCCTGAATATGACTCCATTTGTTGAAGGATATGACCAGCTTCAATAGCAAGGGCACCCATCATTATTGCGGCATTTGAAACCTCTGGATGGTTCTGCATAATAGCGTGAAAAGCCTGATCCATTTCAGTTGCAATAGTACCTACATTCTTATTCCACAATTCTATAAAGTTATCCTTTTTCATCTTTTTACCAATTATATCCACTGCAAAATTAGCAAATACATTTTATAAAAAGGACGTCGGATGCCTAAAGAAAAGTCAGAAACCGTCTAAAATTGATTTGAGTCAGTCGTTAATGAAGTTCTTGGTGGTCATGTCATAATACAGAGCCTCCAGTTCTGCCAATGTCAGTTTCTCCACAGAATGCTCTATGATTCTGATTAGTTCATCACGCCGTCCTTCGTCGGACTGGCTAAAACGGTTCATGTATGCCATATCTTACAACAATTTGATTGTACTTTCGAGCCGGGGAAGGAGGTTGTTCCTACCATATTCAAAAGCGTCATTCATATCTTTCACCAGTTTATACAAGTTTTCCGCTTGATTTGCCATGTAAGATATAGGCACTTCGATACGGTTCTCCTTAAAGACATCTTCCACGTTCTCAGGGAAGTTGTCTGCAAACAGAGCGTTCAGGGAGATATGTAGCGAATACAAATCCAGTAACTTCATCAACGTCGAGGAACTGACACTATCCCCACGCTCCATCCTAGAAATCGTCAAGAAGCCAACTCCAACCTTCTCCGCAACCTCTGACTGTGTCAAGCCAAGCTTATGCCTGACAGCCTGTAGCCTTCTGCCAAATTCTTTCTGTTCCATAACCTATAATACTAAATGTTTCATCGGATGACCTCCCCACTGGCTATCCCCCTCATATTGGAAACCTACGGAGCTATAGAAAGCCTCGCCCTCTGGATTTTCCTTGTCAACCAGGAGTCCAACACAGGGCAGGTGCATCCGTTCAGCTCTCTTCTTAGTGGCCATCACCAGTTTCTTGGCTATTCCCAAACGGCGATATTCAGGGAGAACGGCCAGAGAGTCAAGATATAGCTCTCCTGCCTGTGTTTCATCGTCTATGCCTGTGTGATCCTTTCCCAGATACTCTTTAGCCGCCGCTATGAATGCTCGACGCAATCTCTTCAAACGACCACCATCATAGTTGACTGCAACACCAACGACTTTGCCAGGGATCATAGCAACAAAGGTATTCTTATAGCTGTACTGTGACACATCAGCTTCCACCAAAGAAATCATCATCTTCCTGAAATCCTCCAGTCCATGACCCTCACCACAGAAGTATAGGCAACATTCGTCAGTCATGGCCATCATTATCAGGTCTGCTATTTCGGGAGCCTGATCCTTGGTTGCCCATTGTATCTTTGGTTTGGGGAAAGTATATCGCCCTGTCAACAGACTTTTCAAGTAAGCCCAAAACAGAGGTTCGCCAGGGCGTTGCTTGTTCTCAATGTACTCAGGGTATTCAGAACACTTCATCACATCCATATCATAGGTATCATCGGGAAACTTCACCATAACCACAACCTGCTCGTTCATGTGACTTGGTTTTGGATCTTGTTCGCTTACCTTATGCCAGAATGAACTCTTGCCAAACTTCACACCAGCGTCATAGGCTTTAGCCAAATCATTCTCAGTCAATGGCAACTTGGCTTTCTTCATATACTCCTGGGCGTACTGTTTGGCAGGTCTCTCACGATGGGTAAGCTGGTTCTTGGTTTCCCACGTCCAATATTGTCGTAGCTCTGCCACGATGTCATCCCAGGACTGCATCGTAAATGTGCCAGTTCCCATCTGGAGGATAGTGTACTCGATGCCCGACCAACCACGGAATAGGTTTGTCTCACAGAAGCCATTCCTGAGATAGAAATCCTGTCTGCGTCGCCTAATTTCCCTATTGTCGGCAGACTCCTGTCTCGTTGACTCTATATCCATCACCAACGACTGTCCTCGATATTTTCCTACTACAAGCGGAAGAATTTGTTGACCATAGCCTTGACCTCTTAGATCTTCCCTCACTGCAAAGTACCAAAACCAACTGAAGGAGGGTCTGGGATAGACGATAGTGAACCCAATGAAGTCCTCCCTCTCATAGTAGGCAGTGAAATCAAGCCCCATTTCACCTATGAGCCGTAACAGGTCATCCCAGGGGATTTGCTCTTCCTCTGGAAATGCAGTCTGATAGAGTTGCTTTATCTGTTCGTCAGCGTTGACCGCTGTTATTTGTTTCGTTGTCATTCTGTCACTATTGGTTTGCCCGCATCCTTCCAAGCAATTATACCGCCTTTGAGGTTTACACACTTATAACCAATGTCTGCCAGTTTTCCTGCTGCATTAGCGGAACGACGGCCACTTCTACAATAGACGGCTATTTTCTTTTCGATGGGGAGTGTGGACTTTGCTTTCTCAATGAAGTCGCTCTGACCTTGGTCAATGAGTATTGCCCTCTCGATGTGCCCTTCAGTAAATTCAGCAACCGTGCGCACATCCAGTACAACGACGTTTGAATCTGCAACGAGTTCGGAAAAACCTTGTACGTCGGTGTTCTCAAAATTCTGTTGGCCACAAGCTGTTGTCAGGCCAAGCGTAGCCAGTAGGCATGTAAGGATCTTCTTCATATTATAATTCGATAAATTGTGGAACGTGGTCACTTAACATTTTATCCCATTCCCCAAGCTCATAAGACTTGATAGGGATGTTGGTAAACGTATAGTCAATAAAGAACGGTTGACTTTCCTTGAATTGATGATAATAGGTGGCCTTGGTCTCGTTACCTAATGCCTCACCTGTTCTGTCATGGTAGGAACTTACAAGTCCCATTTCTTCAAGGAAACTTAGTATGGCCTGTATGCTGTATTGCTTGGTTTCTCCAGACTGCCCTTTATAGCAATTCATGTCGCCAGTGATAACAGTTGGGTACTCTTTGATATAAGGAGCATATTCTTGTAATGCTGCCATTGCTATCTGAGGGTATTTCATTGGTTTATTCTGCTCAGTTGTAGTAGGCCATGCTGCTATTATCAGTTTGTCATTTATTAGCAGGGGTAGGAAATACTGGTGTTTGGGATTGAACCAATCAGGAACCTCAGTCTTGATGTTTGATTTCCAAATAACGCCCAAACCTTTGTGTGGAAAATCGCCCATCCATTCCATCTGATAGCCATTGGGCAACTTGATTTGTGCCTGACATGCCACCTCTGGCAGAATATAAACGTCTGCCTCAAACCCAAGAACCTTGTCTATTTTCTCCTGGGATGACAGATTGATGTTATATGTTAGTATCTTCATTTTATTTGAGTTTGATCACGTCTGACCACCGCGTTGTTGGTGATGGACTCTTGAAATCATGTTTAATGGCATTGGCGAATACATCAGCTTTACCTTTGCCGTTCTTCTGGGTGTACTGTTGTGATCCAAGTACAATCGTTTCGCTTCCGTGCATTCGGTTAATCCTATCTACCACTTCATCGAGCCGCTTCATCTTCTGGAACTGCTCTGCGTTGATGTCAAAGAGATCCTGTTGGATAGGTGAATCAGCACCAATCCCCATGACAATGACACCAGCTTTCTTGTATTGGTAGCCCTGACGATATATGGACTGCAGGACTTGGTTGGCGGTCTGCACAATGGTTACAGTGGAACTGGTAGGGGTTATTAGCCGCTGCTCTTGAAAGTTCCAATACTGAGGCAGATCCTCCCTAAAGTAATTGGTATTCAAGAACACGCCCACTATAGAGGCCACTGTGTTCTGCATTCTCAGTTTTTCTGCACATCTGGCAGCATAATTCGAGACATGGGTACGGATAGTTTCTATGTCTGTAATCATGCCATTGAAGGAGCGACTTGTGCAGATGGATTTCTTCTTCGCCAGTTCCTCGTTTGGCACCACGTCCTCACCGTTAAGTTCTTGCCAGGTTCTCTGGATATTGATATTGTTAAAGGTGAGCCTAACCCAATCGCCGTGATGCTGTGCAAAGTCATAAGCCGTCCTTACGCCAAGGGCTTGAAGTTTGGCTGCATATCTACGACCGATGCCCCAGACATCTTCGATGGGGTAGAGTTTAAGAGCCTTGATCCGCTTTTCGTCGGTATCTATCATGCAGCAATGCTTATAGCCTTGGTACTTCTTAGCAAAGTGTGAGGCCATCTTCGCTAAAGTCTTATTGGGAGCTATACCTATACTAATAGGCATACCCACATACTGCTTAACCTTCTTATGCAAGTTCTCGCCCCACTGCTTCAAGTCTACG
>JAEEGI010011785.1_pt1 | contig 18815 bp, 17 predicted proteins | sample 8958751 | NCBI WGS metagenome assembly JAEEGI01 (sample SAMN16246545, study PRJNA631951) | gut metagenome | biome: gut microbiome; feature: rumen; material: KS-attached | host: Bos | place: Iran: Karaj | collected 2018-10 | reverse complement strand
GTATCATTTTTTTCGATTTTTTTTTGGGCTTTTTTGTAACTTTTTAGCAAAGTGCTGATAATCAGGTAGATATGAAATGTTAAAAATTGGTGTATTTTTGCCCTTTAATGGAAAAATGCAAAAATTTGGTGAAAATAGAGAAAAAAGATGTACCTTTGTGCCCGATAACAGAAAGAGTTTTTTTTGTTTATAGTTTAAAAGTTTATAGTTTATAGATGATTACATATAACGCATGATAATTACTTCGGCGTTCCAAGGAAAAAAGGCGGCGTATTACACGCTGGGCTGTAAGTTGAACTTTTCTGAGACATCGACCTTCGGGAAGATGCTTCAAGAGTTGGGCGTGCGTACGGCCCAGAGGGGAGAGCGGGCGGACATCTGCCTGATCAACACCTGTTCTGTGACAGAGGTAGCTGACCATAAGTGCCGTCAGGCAATACACCGTATGGTAAGGAATCATCCAGGAGCCTTTGTTGTGGTAACGGGATGCTATGCTCAGTTAGAGGCTGACGAGGTGGCACGGATAGAAGGAGTCGATCTGGTATTAGGTTCTGACGAGAAGGCCAAGCTGGTGCAGTTCCTTTCCGAGGCTTGGATGGGGCAGAGTCATGAACCTGTCCCCATGATCCTGCGACAGAAGACGAAGGACATCAGGAGCTTTGCACCGAGTTGTTCTCGAGGCAACAGGACAAGGTATTTCTTGAAAGTACAGGACGGCTGCGATTATTTCTGCACGTATTGTACCATTCCGTATGCCAGGGGATTTAGCAGAAATCCGACCATCGCCTCGTTAGTGGCTCAGGCTGAGGATGCAGCAAGTGAGGGAGGTAAGGAAATCGTGTTGACAGGTGTGAATATTGGCGATTTCGGAAAGACCACAGGTGAGAGTTTCGTTGATTTGGTGAAAGCTCTCGATAATGTTGAGGGAATCAGTCGATATAGGATTAGTTCATTAGAGCCAGATTTGCTGTCAGACGAACTAATTGTTTTCTGTGCAGGAAGTCGTGCGTTTATGCCACATTTCCATATTCCACTGCAGAGCGGAAGTGATACGGTACTGAAACTGATGCACCGTCATTACGATGCGCAGTTGTTTGCTGACAAGATACATCGTATCAAGGAACTGATGCCTGACGCATTTATCGGAGTGGATGTGATGGTGGGGTGTCGTGGAGAAACACCTGAGTGTTTTGAGGAGACGTATGATTTCCTCAATGGGTTGGATGTGACGCAATTGCATGTTTTCCCTTATTCTGAGCGACCAGGAACATCGGCTCTGAGTATTCCATATATTGTAAGTGACAAGGATAAAAAACAGCGTTCGAAGCGATTGTTGCAACTTTCTGACGAGAAGACACAGGCTTTCTATCAGCAGTATATCGGTCAGGAGGCAGAAGTGCTTTTCGAGAAGGCTCCGAGGGGTAAGGCCATGCATGGGTTTACCAGAAACTATATTCGTGTGGAACTGCCTGCTCATGAAGCTGATCCCTCCCTCGACAATAAGTTAGTGAAGGTCAGACTTGGGGATTTGACGCCAGATAAGCAGGCTTTGAGAGTATGTAGTTTATAGTTTGTAATATATATTATAAAGGTACGCGTGAGAATGGAGAAGGTTGCAATAGTAATTCTGAACTGGAATGGACAGGCAATGCTTAGTCAATACCTGCCCTCAGTGCTGCAGTATTCGAGGGACGAGGCAACGGTCTATGTGGCTGATAATGCCTCTACAGACGGATCGGTTGAATTGCTTAGGCAACACTTCCCTGAGGTGAAGCTGATTCTCTTGGAGAAGAACTGGGGGTTTGCCGAGGGCTATAATAAGGCCTTGAAGCAGATTGATGCGGAATACTATCTGCTGCTGAACTCCGATATTGAGGTGACGCATCACTGGCTGACACCTTTGATAGAAATGATGGATAGTCATTCTGATGTGGCGGCCTGTCAGCCTAAGTTGCTATCTATCTTTGATAGAGACAGTTTCGAGTATGCAGGTGCGAGTGGAGGGTTCATTGACAAATACGGCTATCCGTTCTGTCGTGGCCGTATTTTCGAGACTGTAGAGGAAGACAACGGCCAGTATGACTATCAGACAGATTGTCTATGGGCTACAGGTGCTGCTCTGATGATACGGAGTAAGGACTATTGGGATGTGAACGGACTCGACGGACGCTTCTTTGCCCATAATGAGGAGATAGATCTTTGTTGGAGACTGCGTATAAAGGGGCGTCGGATTGTATGTCTGCCAGAGTCTCAGGTCTATCACGTAGGTGGAGGAACCCTGCCAAAAGGAAATCCGATGAAGACGTTCCTTAACTTCCGCAATAACTTGACAATGCTTTACAAGTGCCTGCCTGACGAGGAATTGAAATCCGTTATGCGTTGGCGTTGGTTCCTTGACTACCTTGCTGCTTGGGAGATGCTGATATTAAAACGGAATATGGGTGATTTTAAGGCCATATACAGGGCAAGACGAGCCTTCAAGCGCTGGCGAAAAGATTTTGAGGCAGACCGTAGGTGCATCCAGGCCAGTCGTGTAATCAAAAAAATACCAGAGCGAAAGGACTTTTCTTTGCTCTGGCAGTATTATGTGAAGGGACGGAAAACGTTCAGTACTTTACCTCAATAGGCTTTAAGACATCTTTTTTCCATTCTTGTAAGAACTCAAACCATTCCTTTGAGGAATGATATCCAAACGTCTCGTTGTCAGAACAATAGATGACCTTGTATGATAGGTGATTGTTGTCTGTGCCAACAACGAAAGCGTAGTTGTCTTTGTTTGCGACCTCCTCGCTCCTGACGTATTTCATAGGTATGCAGATGCCGAGGCCGACAGTCTCACGCTTCCAATTGATAGTGTCACTTGAGGGCCAGTCGGTGCCCCAGCAGGCACGTAGGCCCTGTTTGTCGCTGAACTCCTCTGAACCTTTCACATTGATGATGCCCGTTGAGAACAGACGGTCTGAGACATCCTTGTTAAAGAACACGTCGACATCTGTATCGCGATGACCTCCATATTGTGTATATCGGATGGTCATATTTACCCCTTGCCAACCTCGATCGAAGAGTTCTACAATGGTACGGAGGGGGCCGTAGGAGATGATGCGCTGGGTTCGAGAGCGGACAGGATCAATCATTGTGGGTTCTTTGCCATCCCAGCCACGGAAAGCGCCCAGTCCGAAAGTGTTGCCCACCCAGAGCACATCGTCGCCATACCCTTCTGCCTTCTGGTCTGGTTGCGTATAGAACTGTGTGGCTTCGAGCTCCAGACGTTTTTGGAACTTTCCATAGAGGTCGAGCGTTTGGCGTTTGTCGAAGTAGATTCGTATGCCGTTTAATTCACTCTCAAAGTCTACGCCATGATGATGCTGGATATTGTAGGAATTGGCACAGTCACCACGGGCTGTAATCGACTCGATGAAATTGTTATGCTTGTTCTTTTCCTTCACCTTGTCGTTGCGGATGAGCATCTCGGCAAAGACACGAGCAGGGTAGGGACGTGGCTCTCCATCATTGAAGAGTTTTACCTCATAGTTTTTCGTCTCTTTTCCTTTAAGATCAGTCAGGAAACAAAGTTCATCGTAGGTGTCGTTCTGATCAAGGTCGTCGAGTTGACAGGGTATTTCCTGTCCTTCGGCTGTGATGAGGGCAGAACGGATATCACCAAAAGGAGCGAGACTGATGACGACAGGCTCATCAGTGCGGGCTGTCATTGAAGGGTTGCTGACACAGACAGTAATGGTCTGTTGTGCGAATGCTGCTGAGGATAGAACCATCAGGGCAATGGGAATGAAACGTCTTATCATACAATTAGTTTTAGTCGCTTACAAAAGTAATCAAAAACAGTGAAAAAGCATTCGATTTTTACACAAATAAACAAAAGTGTGCATTTCTGCTCCTTTTTTTTAAAATAATTAGGTTAAAATTTGGTTAAACAAATATTTTTTAGTAAATTTGCACGGTCTTTTAACAAATAGATAAAGATTGTAATAATTCGCTGTGCGTAAGATATATTATCTGTTGTTTGTAATAATGCTCAGTTGTATGGGCTGTGAATGGCAACTGAAGATGTCCGATGAAGGGGACGAGACGGTTGCTGTTGACCGCTATGACCGTATCCAGAGCCTTTATCTTACTACGGGCGACTTCTCTGCTCTCCAACAGATGAACACTGTGTTCCCCATGCAGACGAGGACTTTGATTGAGGACGTCCTGCGCATTGGGAAGGTCAATGAACCCGAGATAAACAAGACATTCCTCCACTTCTATCAGGACACTATTCTGCAGGCTCTCATCGCTGAGACGCAACAGCAGTATGCCAGTATGGATGATATCAATGAGCAGCTGACACGAGCTTTCCGTTACCTTCGGAAACATATTCCCAATATGGAGATGCCAGAGATATACGCTCAGATTGGCTCGTTGGACCAGAGTGTAATTGTTGGTAATAATACTATAGGTATCTGTCTCGACAAATATTTAGGTACTGACTATTCCCTCTACAAGAAACCAGAGTATGGTTATTCCGAGGAGCAGCTAAGGATGATGAATCGCCGGTATATCGTGCCAGACTGTATAGGATTCTATCTTCTGAGCCTTTATCCGATGCCACTTGAAAGAGAACTGACTCAAGAGGAGCGAGACGTACACATAGGTAAGATACAGTGGGTAGTTGACGAGGCCATGGGAGAGGATGTTTTTACCACAAAGTATACCCGTATGGCTGACCGCTATATGAAACGCAATAAGAATATTACCGTTGACCAGTTGTTGCGGAACAACGAGTACTCAGAATTCTACTAAACATCAGAAACACAAATATGATCAGACTAAGAGATTTTATTCTTTCAGTTGCAATATGCCTTGCCAGTTCATCAATGGCAACTGGTGAGCAACTGGACTTGAAAGCCATTACCCAAGGTAAGTTTTCCCAGAAGACAATGACAGCCGTTCGTCCGATGGCCGATGGTGAGACGTATACCCAGATCAGTGCTGACGGAAAACAGATAGTGACTTATTCGTTCCGTACGGGAAAGCAAGAGAGTGTCATTTTCGATGCCGCCACAGCCAGGGGAGGTCAGGTGACCAGAGTGGACAACTACATAATGAGTCCTGACGGACGCCGGATATTGATACAGACAGGAACAAGGCCTGTCTATCGCCGATCGTTCACTGCCACCTACTATATCTATGATATCCGGAACAACAAACTGGAACCTCTGAGTGACGGAGGCCCTCAGCAGACACCTGTTTTTTCACCCGATGGTAACCTGATAGCCTTTGTCAGGGATAATAATATCCATTTGGTGAAATTGCTCTATGACAATGCAGAGAGTCAGGTGACCACTGACGGGAAGTTTAATGAGGTTCTAAACGGCATTCCCGACTGGGTTTATGAGGAGGAGTTCTCCACCAACTCATCGATGGTGTTCTCGGCAGATTCGAAGCAAATCATATGGATACGCTATGATGAGAGTGAGGTGAGGCAATACTCACTGACTATGTATAAGGGCTTGTATCCTGAGCATCAGCAGTATGCGGAATATCCAGGTGAATATACCTATAAATATCCTGTTCCAGGACAGGTAAACTCGAAAGTCAGCGTACATAGTTTTGACATCAAGTCGCATCAGACCCGTCGCATCGACTTACCTTTGGATGCCGACGGCTATATTCCACGTATCAAAGCCACAAGTGATCCGACGAAGATTGCCATCTTCACCCTGAATCGTCATCAGGACCTTCTTCGTATCTATATGGCAAACCCTCTTTCTACAGTTTGTCAACTGGCAATAGAGGACAAGGTGGATAAGTATATCAAGGAAGAGACTTTCGAGGAAGTACAGCTGACAGATAAACATATCCTCCTGCCTAGTGAGCGTGACGGATATAATCACCTGTATCTGTACACCCTGAATGGCCAGCTGGTGCGTCAGATAGTGAAAGACAAGTTTGTGGTTGAGCACGTCTATGGCTTTGATGAACAGACAGGCGATACCTACTTTGCAGCCAATCCCAACGGTCCTACCGACCAGCAGGTGATGGTGGCCCACGCCAATGGAAAGATGGAAATCTTGTCGCAGAAGGCTGGTGTGAATGATGCCATATTCAGTACAAACTTTAAGTACTTCATCAATATTTGGAGCGACCTTAATCATCCCTTGCAATACACTTTGTGCCAGAACACTGGCAAGGTGTTGCAGACATTGATTGACAATAGAGAACTGATGGAGAAACTCGCGTCCTATGACCTTGGAACGAAGGAACTCTTTTCCTTTACCACGTCGGAAGGTGTGCTGTTGAATGGCTGGATTGTGAAACCTTCGGACTTTAATCCTGCCAAAAGATATCCCGTCATTATGTATCAGTATGGAGGTCCGGGTAATCAACAGGTGTCTAACCGTTGGGGAATAGGCATGAGTGGCAATGGTGCAATTTTGGAACAATATCTTGCTCAGCAGGGTTATATCTGTGTCTGTGTGGATAATCGTGGTACTGGTGGCCGTGGTGCAGAGTTTGAGAAGTGTACCTATCTGCGACTGGGTGAACTGGAAGCCCGTGATCAGGTGGAGACGGCTCTGTGGCTAGGGAAGCAGACCTATGTCGACAAGGATCGTATCGGCATCTGGGGATGGTCATATGGTGGTTGGAATACACTGATGTCAATGTCAGAGGGGCGTCCTGTGTTCCGTGCCGGTGTGGCCATAGCTCCTCCTACCTGTTGGCGCTATTATGACTCTATCTACACAGAGCGTTATATGCGTACCCCACAGGAGAACAGGCAGGGTTATGACGAGGTAAATCCAATCAGCAGGGCTCCTCAACTGCATGGTGAGCTGTTGCTCTGTCACGGACTTGCCGACGATAATGTACACTATCGTAATACAGCAGAGTATGTTGAGGCCCTGGTACAGGCAGACAAGGATTTCAGGCAATTGGTATATACGAACCGCAATCACAGCATATATGGTGGAAACACACGTCATCACTTGTTCCGTCAGGCTTTAAACCATTTTAACGCTACATTAAAATAAATGGTGTCTTCTGAAAAAATATAAAATAATTGAAGGAATCGTGTTATTTCACCAAAAAGTTTGTAACTTTGCAGTCGATTTCTATATATTTGTATTAGTAAGATGAAAATAGTCAAAGGGTTAGGAATATGTCTGCTTGCCATATTGGTTTCAGCAGGATTTGTTTCATGCAGCAAAGATGAATATAGCAGCCGTCTGAAGGAACTGATTATTAAGGATCTGACTTTTGAGTGTGATGAGGAGGCTGGTGCCCTAGATCACACCACCACATTCCGCAATGAAGATCTGACAAACTATCGTGCCATCTCTGATGCTGCTTGGTGTCAAGTGTCTATCGATGCCTCCAAGTCGCAGATGACTGTGACGGTTGATGAGAACGATAGTTTTGATGAGCGTACGGCTGTCGTGACGTTGACGGATGTCCTCGCTGAAGGCATCTCCCGCACATTTACTGTAAAACAGAAGCAGAACAATGTGATTCGTATATCAGAGAAATTTTATACCGTAGGTACTGATGGCAAATCCTTTGAGATTCCGTTTGAACATAACGTGAACGACTACGAGGTAAGCAGTAGTGCCACCTGGCTTAAATTCCAAGTTAAACGTACAAGAGGTCTTTCCACGTCAACGATTGAGGTAAGTGTTGATAAGAATGACTCTGGTGCTGAAAGAACTGCCTTCCTTACCATCGACAGTGAAATCATAGGTGAACCCGTTAAGATTCGTATTGATCAGGAGTATGTCGTTAAAGAGTATTTCAACTTGATAAATGATGACTATACGATTGACGAGCGAGGAGGTAATATTTCTGTCAATGCTCAGACCAATATGACTTCGTTTGACATTTTCGCACCAGAAGATTCTTGGGCAAAACTTGGCGAATTGGAATTTTATACTGAATTGTTAGCTGTCACGCAGCATGTCATCGTGGAGCCGTTAACAGAAAAAGTGCCCAGCAGAACGACATATATGTATTTGCATAGCGAGACCATAACAATTACACAGTATAGGAACATCTATCTATTAGATACAAGTGTTAGTATCATACAGGGTGATTCGTACAAGCTGAGCCTGTATAATTATGAGGATGAGGCAGTCAAATGGTCTTCCTCGAATGAGAGGGTTGTTGCTGTGGATGGTGATGGCACTATTACTGGTGTTGGAGCTGGTGAGGCTACCATTACTGTATCATCTGCAAATGGGAAACATACCGATACAGTTGTCGTGACGGTTCAGAGTCCACAAGACCTCAGCGAACATTTCAGTGTTGAGTGGCAGCCATACTATGATGTTGTTAATGGTGTGAAAACCATCACGTCTTTAAGTTGTACCCTCAATAACGAGAGCAATCGCTCGATACAGTTGACGAGGTGTGATATCTATTGCGACTTGAAGTATTACAGTACGATGGAATATAATTCCAGATCTGGCGTCCTTGGTCCTGGAGAGAGTAAGAAAGTAACGTTTGATAATTTGGGAGGTAAGGCAAGTAAGTTTGGTTTTACTGTCGTATGGTATTACTCCTACAATGGTGGCAACTATGAATACCGTTGTGAATATAATGAATAGATATTAGAAGTAATGGTATAAAAAAAGAGGCTGCGACTGCAGCCTCTTTTGCATTTAATAGGCGAAAAGCGGATAGTCCTTCATCTTCTCGTTGACTCGCTGACGGACGGAAGCAATCACCTGCTCGTTTTCAGGATCGTTGAGCACTTCCTCAATCCAGGCAGCAATCTGCACCATCAGATCTTCCTTGGCACCACGGGTAGTGATGGCAGGAGTACCAAGACGGATACCACTGGTCTGGAAGGCGCTGCGGCTGTCGAACGGCACCATGTTCTTGTTGACGGTGATGTCTGCTGCAACCAGGGCGTTCTCTGCCACCTTACCAGTCAGGTCGGGATACTTCGAGCGCAGGTCTACGAGCATAGAGTGGTTGTCTGTGCCACCGCTGACGATGCCGAATCCACGCTTGACGAGTTCTTCAGCCAGCACCTTGGCGTTCTTCTGAACCTGCTTGGCCCACTCCTTGAACTCAGGCTGGAGAGCCTCTCCGAATGCAACGGCCTTGGCAGCGATGACGTGCTCCAGCGGACCACCCTGCTGACCAGGGAAGACGGCAGAGTTAAGCAGCGTAGACATCTTCTTCACGACACCTTTCGGAGTGGTGTAACCCCAGGGATTGTCGAAGTCCTTACCCATCAGGATGATACCACCACGCGGACCACGAAGGGTCTTGTGGGTCGTAGAAGTCACGATGTGAGCATATTTCACAGGATTCTCCAGCAGACCTGCAGCAATCAGACCAGCGGGGTGAGCCATATCAATCATCAGCAGGGCACCCACCTTGTCGGCAATCTCACGCATACGCTTGTAGTCCCATTCGCGGCTGTAGGCACTGCCACCACCGATAATCAGCTTGGGCTTGTGCTCCAGGGCCAGCTGCTCCATCTCGTCGTAGTCCACACGGCCCGTCTCCTTGTTCAGGTTGTAGCCGATGGGGTTGTAGATGATACCAGAGGTATTGACATGTGAACCGTGGGAGAGGTGACCACCGTGATCGAGGTTCAGACCCATGAAGGTGTCGCCCGGTTTCAGCACAGCTAGTAGTACAGCTGCATTGGCCTGGGCACCAGAGTGGGGCTGTACGTTGGCGTACTCTGCGTCGAAGAGCTTGCAGACGCGGTCGATGGCGAGCTGCTCCACTTCGTCGACCACCTGGCAACCACCATAGTAACGGTGGCCAGGATAGCCCTCGGCATACTTGTTGGTCAGGTAGGAGCCCATAGCCTCCATCACCTGGTCACTCACGAAATTCTCACTGGCAATCAACTCGATGCCTTTCAGCTGGCGCTGATGCTCTTTCTCGATCAACTCGAAGATAGCGTTGTCTCTGTTCATTTTTGTCCTTATGGTTTGATTTTTGCCTGCAAAGGTAAACATTTTCCACGATACCGCCAAATCTTTTCTACCTTATTTATATATGATAGGGGAGAGAAGGCTTTGCGCAGCTACGAGTCATCACGGTTTCCAATCTCTCGCCTCCCACGTCTTCAACCAAATGCGTCACAACGCCGAATAACAAAAATTCCTCTAATTATTTGGTGCATTGCCAAATTATTCTTATCTTTGCCCAATAAAAGACAAAGACATGGAAGATAAGAGATATCCTACTATTGAAGAGGAAGAGGTTGGAGGCAAGGTAAGCGAACCTGTTACTGCTCCTATTCCCGATACAATGTCTGTCGATGGCATGACAGAAGTTCATGATTGGATTGATGACCTTGATTGGGATAAGTTCCCCAGTTTTGGCCCTTCCTCAGACAAAGAAGCCGTTGCAAGAATCGATAGATTTGAAGAGAGACTAAGGAAAGGGGAGGTGAAATGGACCTCTTCAGAAGAAGTGTGGGAGGAACTCTATAGCAAATATCCATGGCTACGATAAATTGGGAAGAGGAACCCAAATTGCTCCTTGGCCAATTCATCGAGTACGCTGCTATAGAATATGGAAAGAGCACTGCACTTAGATGGGCTAAGGAAATCCAGTCTTTTGAATATCGTGTAAAGTCGTTTCCTGAAGTTTATCCTCCAGAGGAACTTCTTTTAGATCGCAGTCCTCTGTTCCGCCGCCGCCACCTTATGAATCGTCGATTTAAGATTATCTATTACTACGACGAGTCAGAAGATGTAGTACATGTTGTTGACATTTGGGACACTAAGCGTAATCCCTCTGCTCTGATTCGCAGAATCAAATAGTGTCCCCTCCACACTCTATCCTTATCCAATCGCAATAAAAGCATAAAATTCGTTTAGTTTTGTGCTGAGTTTAAGAAATTTTGCCTACTTTTGCAAAAAATACAGCTCACAATGAACGTCGTTTCAAAATAAATGCTTATCTTTGCATTCGTGGCGGAAAATCCGTCGCAGACATGACATAGGAAGCGTTTAGCTTTTTCCAAACTGAGAACTTCGACAACTCTCAAGAATAACAGGAAAGGTGAGGACGTTCTTCCCTTAGTTATGATAGTAAAGGTATATCCTTACTACATACAAGGGTGTGAGCTGTTTTCTAATTCGTTATTCGGGCAGTCGAAGGTCTTCAGTTGGATTAGCTGACAGGCTCACACTTCTTTTTGTTGTGGACAAAAATAACTAAAAATTTGGCAATGGAAATTATTAGTTCAATTTTAAAGAATGATCCCCAAAAACAATATTTGGAAGATATAATGAATGCCCTAGAGAATGTTCGTAATGAATATCGAAGATGGACTTTGTACAAAGTACCATCAGTTAACATAGAGTCCGAGGATTATCAAGATAGTTATTGTGAAAGAGTGTTTGCTTATGAATTATATCATCAAATTAGGCTTGTCATTGAACCGGAACCAGGAAAAATACTAGAAAGATACCAGAATGTTCTTTTAAATGGAGAACAAGTAAAAAGTGATAGCTTCTTTAAGAAATTATTTGAAGGATTGTCGAAACTTGACAAAAGGTTTAAAGAGGAAGGTAATAATAGAATAATTCCAGATTTGGTGCTACATAAGGATATAGGGTCTATCGATAAAGATTCTCAAATATATTTAGCTGAAATAAAGATGGGGGGAAATGATAAGGCATTAGATGATTTGGAAAAACTAACACTTTTAAAAAGATCAAATCTAAGTTTTCATTTCTATGTCTTTATATATGTAGATATGTCCGTTGAAAATCTTTTAACAAAACTTATGGATCACAAAAAAGTAGAATATGCTAAAGATATTGTTTGTATTTGTATAAAAGATGGCGAAGCGAAATGCACCACTTTAGGAGAACTATTAGCAAAATACATTTATAGAAACAAATAAGAAGTATAGAAATAATAATTGAAAATCATAAAAAACGAAATGCAAGAATACGTTACATCATTGAAAGATTTGGTCTATTTGGCAATACCGAATAGGGCCAATGTGAGAACTGAAGCTGACAAAGGTAATCCTGAGGCATGTTTCCAATATGGCATGATAATCTTATTATGTATAACAAAAGCATGTGGAGCTCCACCACCTCCTGGTATGAACGTACCATTACCAAAGATAGACTATGCCTTGGCAAAAAAATACTTTGGGAAACCTTGTTTAGCAGATAATCCTGAGGCAATTCGAATGATTGGATTCATTGATGAACTTGAAGGAGACCTCTCATCAGCTTTTCAAAATTATGCAAAATCTGTAAGTAAAAATGAGGAATTGACATGTCCTAATTTCATTGATCGGGGAATAAATGGAAGATATGAATTACAAACATATTTGAATAAACTTGGATTGTTCCCTAATTGTGGATTAAATGAAATAATCACTTCATCAATAAACGATTTTTTAAATGGAGATGATCATGAAAAAACTAGAATCGCAGTAGAATTTGCATCCATATGTGATGTTGAAGCGTTGTATTATGAAGCTGCAGAGCGATTATATTCAATGGGAGAATATCTCGCTGCTAGTCAGTTTATTAATAAAGGAAATATTCCCAAGGATGATTTTCTGAGTATTTCGGTTTCGGATAAATTCTTAGAATCGAAAAAAACATTGGAGACGGTGAAATATACTAAAGAACATGTTGTAGACATGATTCTTCACGACTATGCAGACAAGCAAATATTCATCCTCGCATCCCTTGTGCAAAATCGTAAAGGTCACTACCGAGAACTCTTTGAAACTATGCGTAGCAAGGGTTACATCAATATGCGTATTGATGGAGAATTTGTTGAGAATATTCAAGGATTGAAAGTTGACCGCTATATTAGCCACAATATTGAGGCCGTCATAGATGAGTTACAAGTTTCCGTAAAGAACATGGAACGACTTATGAATTCTGTTGCCACCGCTTCAAATTTGGGAAAGGGCAATGTCCTGATCCTTGAAAAAGATACAGGAGCCTCTCCGAAATTGTTTGCGGTTTTAGATATTGTTGAAATAGAGGGTAACTCACTATTAGCAAATCAATGGGTAGATTCTTTAGCAAATGTTAAAGAACAAGTCCTTCGCAAAGCCAATGAGCAGAGGGGTCAATGGGAATCGAATGTTCACCAGAAAATTAACATGCTTGTTAGCGAAAAACTCAAAGTAGATTTTGAGAAAGAACAGGAAAAGAAGAGGCTCGAAGAAAAGAAAAAGTTCCGGATTAAATTAATAATTTTCTGGACAGTATATGTTTTAGTTCTCATATTCATATTATTTGGTATAAAACCAAACAACGGTTTGGAACAATTAATTGTTTGTGGGGGGGGTACTGGAATCTACCTTTTAATTGTAAAGTTAATTTTACCCAATGACTTTAAAAAATTAGTGAAATCATGATAGTATTGGATCATATTAAACGGTTGGTTGAATGCATTTCATACGATTACAGTCAACAACTCCTTACAGATAGGTCAAATGTAGAAAAGGTATCTAGAAGTATCGGAAGGAATATTTAGATATCATAAATAATATGAAAGAAGCGTATTTACCTCTTCTTCAATTTAATATTGAGGTAAATTCATTAGATGAAGCAAAGCAATTATTTAGTAAGATATCCCAAAATGTCAGTTGTAGTACTTTTGTTTCCTTGCTTCCAGATGAGGGGCATTCGAAAGATATAATTGGTAATCTAACAATTGAGACACCTACAATTTTTGAGTGGCAGAATAGTGATGAAGGTCAGAATATCGTTATTGATTACACATCAGAAACATCTGATCGTGGACAAGCTTTGTTGAATCAACTTATAGTCAACATGTTATTATCGCTCCCAGGAGGCAGTTTTAGACTGCATTTTGTTGATCTTGCCTTTTCTGCGCAAGCTTCATACTTAACAAAAAATCTAGATAGTAAGTTGTATGATAAACTTATTAGCAGCCAAAGCGAATGGCACCAACTGAAGGAAACTCTTCGAGTAAAGATGGCAAAGGCGATGGAGGAGTATGGAGATGTTGTAAGCTATAATCGAAACAAAAAAAGGGTTGTCGTACCATACGATGTCGTTGTGATTACGGATTTCCAAAAGTGCATTGATGGAATGCGTGATATGGATGCCTTGTTTGAGAATGGTCATAAGGGAGGCATCTACTTTATTCTGATGAATAATTGTAATTATATGCCAGAAGAGAATGAAGATGATGACTCTATAATGGCATTGGAAGACTCTTATCAAATTTTGGATGCTGTGGAATATGGAAATTATTCAAAGGACGCCTTTATCCGTTGTACGCCTATTCTTGATAATCCAATTTTGGCTAAAGCCTGTTTTGAATATATCAATAAGGGAACAGAAACTCCTCAGGTTGCTATGGCGAGTGTGGATTATGATACAATGTTAAGAAAAGATTTTGAGTTAATCAATGAATCAATGGTGATTCCTGTTGGTTCAACAGATAAGGGAGAATTGGAGAGCTTTACGCTCGATACTGTCAGCCATATACATTGCTTTATTATAGGTCAGTCTGGTACAGGTAAGTCTGTATTCCTCCATGATGTGATTTTGGGAGCAATGAGTAAGTATTCTCCTGAAGAGTTGGAACTCTATCTGATGGACTTCAAGATTGGTGGTGTGGAGTTTAATCGCTACAAGAACGAGAAGCATGTAAAAGCTCTGTTGGTAGATAACTCCGATATTCAAATTACGCTGGAAATTCTGAGAGAGATTAGCAATAAGATGCGTGAACGTGGTAAATTGCTTCGTGCATGTGGCGTTTCAAATATCGTAGAATATAATGATATTAATCCAGACAACAGAATGCCTCGCATTGTTCTAATTGCTGATGAATGCCATGTGATGTTCCCAACAATGAGTAGTAAGGAGGTTAAACTATACCGGGAAATCTCGGATATCTTGGCTAAGATTGCGAAGGAAGGACGTAGTCAAGGTGTACATTTGGTATTGGCTACCCAGACAATCGCACAGGCAGAAATACCAAGTGAGGTTATTAATAATATCTCTGATTTCTATCTTCTGAAGTGCGCTTCTGGCGATTCTGAGCGATTGGTTTCTGGTTCATCTGAGACTACAGGCCAGTTGAAGACAGGTCAGGTATTGCATCATGACATTGACAATAATATAGTGTTCAAATCGAACTTTATAGAAAGAAAGGATGCAATAGGTGTTATTAAAAAGATTAATGAAAAGACGAAAGCCTTTGTTAATGATCAATTCTACTTCGTTGGTTCGCAAATATTTGATGTTGATGATGAGGTGCAGAGATTGCTTGCTATACAAGGTGGAAAACCTGTTATCGCTTTCGGACGATCAATTGATACAAAGATGGAACCTGTAATGATTCCGTTACGTAATGAATATGCGGACAACGTGATGCTCTTTGGTATCAACGATGAGGAACAGGTTTCACGTACTACGATGGCTTCTATCCAGAGTTTGCGCTTATCGAATAAGAAAATTAAGATAAAGGTGATAAATTGTTTGGCTGCAGAGCAGAAGAATACCAACAGAATACTTACTGAATTAGCGAAGAAACAAGAAATTGATTTATTGAAGCCTTCTACTTGTGGAGAAGAATTGCAACGCATTGCTACCTCTATCAAGAACAGAGATGCTGAACAGATGGTCTTGTATATCTTGGGCCAGGAACGTTTCAGGGAGTTACGTATGGATATGGAAATCGCTGTAGAAAAAACAGCATCAGCTGCGGATGACTTTGGGTTTGATTCCAGCATGTTCTCTGGTGGTGGCGATAGTGGTGATGCAGCATTCAATAGCTATCAGAAGGTGATTGAATACATCTTAAAGAATGGTGCAGAGGTTGGTGTACATGTAATCATGCAGATAGACAAGCCCAAGCAGTTGCTGTTTGCTGATTATGTATCAGCCAAGGACTTCTTTAATATGTTCCATCATCTTGTGATGCTGAAGTGTGACGACAATGCTGTGAACACTTTAGGACTGAGCGACGATTTGAGACTGGAAAATCTGTCATCAGATGTTGAGCGACTCAGAGCGATCTACTATAATGAAACAAATAACAGCTACACGCTGTTTACTCCGTTTGATTTCTAATGTTTAACTTAAATAAAAAAGACTATGGCAAGTGATGCAGGTGTAAAAAACATAGAGCAGCTAGCTCTGTTTGGAAAGAACATTAAGAACCTTGGGCAGAATATGTATCAGACGATGCAAGCAGCCCAACAACGGATGAATGCAGTTTGCGAGGGTTGGCAAGACAAGCAGAACGATAAGTTCAGGGAACAATTCAATAAGAGTGTACAGGATATCAAGAAGATGTCAGAACAATTCACGGAGTACTCAAACTATATTGCCAAGATAACCTCAAAATTGCAGGAATATCAGAGTATTAGAAAATAAGGCATGGCAAATAGTGATGTGAAGGTAAGAGAAATAAGGCTTTTGGAGGCTTATTCTGGAACCTATAACAAATTCATGGATGCAACTATCCAGATGACGTATAAGTTTCGAGCGCTTTTCGACAATAAACGCGATGAGGCTCGAAACATTACGCATAAGATAAAAGATCATCTCAATATTGCCCAGCAGAAGTACATTCAAGCACAAAATGAATTGGAAGCATCTGCTAGAAGAGGTGCTAGTCCCCAGGAAATGGCTCAACGAGAAAGGGCCGTCCAGATGTACAAAGAACTCTATGAGAGAGCTAAGCAGTATGTGGAGTCGGCAAATAAACTCAACCAGAACATTCAAGGGGAGGTTGAACGATTCGATTGGATGAATATGAAGCACAGAAACAAGTTGGAGCAAAGCAAGGAAGATGGTAATAATTTCCTGCAGAAGGCTATTGCTGCGTTAAATGAATATAGGCAATGAGACAGCTAAAAATGTTGCTGGATGAGATGCACCAATATGTGCAGTCATTCAATAGAAATAATCAGGTTCTGAAAGAGAATTGGCAAGATAGGCAATCAGAGCACTTTAGTGATACTTGTATTACTATTGTTAATGGCACATGTCAGGAATATATGCAGACCGTAGATCAGGTGGCTTCTGGTATCAACAGTTCCATTGAGCAATTGAAATCAATGGAGCAGGAACTCAATAAAGCTTTGACTGCACCAACTTGGGCATATAAGTGAAAAAGAGAGTGTATTTTCTAAGGTTGTAAATCATTCATAAAGCACATGAGATTTTTCAAAGAGGTTTGGGGTTTTATATTCGAGTTTAATTCGGTTGGTGAGTATATAAGCTTCATGTTGGGTAGGCTTTTGGGGGTCATTATCTTCATTGGGTTTATTTTATTACTAATCTATTTATTATAATTTCTGGGGACGTCTAATGACGTGAGTTAACTTAAATCATCCATCAAGTTAACTCAAACGACAAATCGAGTTGACTAAGTTTATTTCAAATTATCAAAAGTGCCTACATACCTACATAGAATTTCTCAAAATGCTTTTAAATAAAGGCGTTTTTATGAGGAATGACCTACATAAAACCTACATATATCATACATGATACCTACATAGAACCTACATATTTTCTGGCTTTTTGACCTTAAATCGTCATTTTTAAGAGCCTATGTAGTACCTGTTGAGGTCCCTATGCAATAAAACTCAAATAGGCTCTCCGCAGATGTCAGTACGAAGGTAACAGATAAATTCTCTAGAGAATTTCGGACTTTCCAGCCTGCTCCGTTATAGCAAGTGCGTGCCTCACTCTAAAATTCTCTAGAGAATTTCAAAGCAGTCCTTGTTCAGAAAACTTGCGAAGCCGTATTTTTCGTCGTGTCAGCTCCCTATGCAGCCTCTAAGAAATGGCCATTTAATAGGTTTTTGACCAAAACTATGTAGGCTTTATGTAGGTTTTATGTAGTTTCCATGTAGGCAACAATGATAGTTATCTGATAGAAATACAATAAGTTATACATGTTTTATGTAGACATGTATGCAGATTCTATATTTCTTCAAAATTTTCTTCAGTCTGTCAGGCAGGCATCGAGGAGGGTAGAGATGAGCTGCTTGTCGAGATGCTGGCCGATGAAGACGAGTTTCTGCATGCGATCGCCGAACTGGTCATCCCAGTCGCGGCGAAGGCCTGGGTTCTGCTGCATGAACTGCTCGAGTTCATCCTTCGGCATGGTAGCATACCATTGGCCTGCGTTTCGGATGCTGACCTGTTTACCGGCCTGCTCAAAGACGTAGCAGGTATCTTTTTCGTCGTGGAAGTAGCAGATGCCCTTAGCGCGGATGATACCTTTTGGCCATTTGCGAGCCACGAACTCGTCGAAAAGACCTAAATTGAATGGACGACGGCGATAGTAGACATAGGTGCCGATGCCGTATTCCTCGGCCTCGCCCTCATCGTGGTGATGGTGGTGGTGATGTTCATGGCTGTGATGGTGTTCGTGCTCATGCTCATGATGATGCTCATGCTCATCGTGGTCGTCATCATCATCTTCTTCATCATCATCGTCTTCATCCTCGTCGTGATGCTTCTCAACCTCCTGAATCCAAGTGGCCGAGGTGGCAACGGCGTCGAAGTCGAACATGTTGGTATTCAGTATCTTATCGAGTTCCACGTCGCCATAGTTGCAGTCGATGATTTCGGCCTTGGGCTGGAGGGAGCGGATGATCTCTCGGATGCGGCCCAGTTCCTCTGGGCTGACCTCGGCGGCTTTGTTCAGCAGTACGATGTTGCAGAACTCAATCTGCTGGATGACGAGGTTTTCGATGTCCTCCTCGTCGATGTCCTGGCGCGTCAGGTCCAGTCCGCTGCCAAATTCGTCCCTCATGCGGAGGGCATCGACGCCGGTCACGATACAGTCGAGACGGGGGTAGCCTT
>JAEEGI010011780.1_pt1 | contig 18822 bp, 14 predicted proteins | sample 8958751 | NCBI WGS metagenome assembly JAEEGI01 (sample SAMN16246545, study PRJNA631951) | gut metagenome | biome: gut microbiome; feature: rumen; material: KS-attached | host: Bos | place: Iran: Karaj | collected 2018-10 | reverse complement strand
TACGGACGGTGTCGATATTGAACTCCTTGCACAGGCGCAGGTCGCGGTCGATCTCCGCCGGGCTCAGATAATAGCCGTTCGTCGGGCTGGTGTCGTGATGGTTGACGCCGTGGAGCTTGATCGCCCTGCCGTTCAGACGGAAGACGCTGCCGTCGATCTCCACGGTGCGGAAGCCGATGCGCTCCCGGACGCAGCAGGTCGGGGTCTCGTAGTAGATCTCGTAGAGGACCGGCGTTTCGGCGCTCCAGGTCTCCGCGTCCAGATCCGTAAACGTGACCTTGCCCCGGCAGCTCCGGGTATGGACGGTTTCGGACCGCTCCAGCCCGTGACCGGAGAGGGTCAGACGGAGGTCGGTATCGGTGTGGGTCAGGGCGGAGAGGGTCAGCTTCCAGCCGGTCTCGGTCCGCTCCGTCACGGCGGCAATATCCAGAAGATCCGTCGGCTCCGAAATGCGGAGCAGAACGTCGCGGAAGATGCCGTTGTTTCGGAACATATCCTGGCATTCCAGGTAGGTCCCGGTACACCAGCGGCGGACGACGGCGACGATCTCGTTTTCCCCGGCTGTGAGCTTCCCGCTCAGATCGAACTCGGCGGTGTTGTGGCTGCCCTCGGAGTAGCCGACGTAGGCCCCGTTGCAGTAGAGGTCCAGACAGCTCGCCACGCCGAGGAAGGAGATCTCCGTCCGAAGCTCCGGGCGCTCGATCACGAGCTTTTTCCGGTAGACGCCGACGAAGTTGTATTCGTCCGTCGGCTGAATCCAGCGGGGGCGCACGCCCTGGTCGCCGCCGATCCAGGCAAAGACCTTCCCGACGGGCTCGTCCGTCGGGATCTCGGGCGGCTTGTAGGGGAACTGGTATCGGACGTTCACGTAGAACGGACGGTCATAGCCCCGGAACTGCCAGCAGGAGGGGACGTCGATCCGGTCGAAGCGGACGGCGTCCGTATCCAGGACCTCCGGCAGCTCGGCGGGCCGGGGATAGAACTTGAAATCCCAGTCCCCGTTCAGGCAGAGGACCTTTTCCGAGCGGTAGCGCTTTTCGAGGGGACCGACCGCATCGGCGGAGGCCCGGTCCGGATAGGGAATGAAGTAGGAGCGCGCCGGGAGCTTCCGGTCCCGGAAGACCGAAAAGGTCCGGTAGTTGGTGGTGTTCAGCCGGTATTTCATGGGGAGGCCTCCCGTCTATCATCAGTTGTCGGACCGCTTGTAGCCGTTCTTCATGTGCTCGCAGGCCACGAGGAGGACCTTCTGCAGGACCGCGGCGGTCTCCTTCTTCGCCAGGTCGGCCAGCTTTTCATTGGCCTCTGCAATCAGGGCGGCGTCGCCGGTTTCGGTGATTTTCGCGTCGTATTCGTTCATGATCCTGCGGGCCTTGCAGGCGATGGCGTACTGCCAGCGCTCGACGTGGACGATGCTGTCGCCGTAGCAGGGGTCGGCCAGCGCACCGAGCAGGCGGGCGTTCCAGTAGAAGTTATCGGTGGAGACCTCCGTGGTCACGTCGCGCAGGTAGGCGGGCATATCGTCCGCGTTGGTATAGACCGGCAGGAAGGCCCCGAAGGTGGTGGAGGCAAAGCAGACCCACTCCACGCCCTGAACGGCCTCCGGCAGCCAGCCGCGGATCTGGCAGATCGCGGTCACGCCGGTGCGGTTGATGCCGATGGGACGGTAGATCCCCTTGCGGGCCGCGCCTGCGGAATAGGGATCGTAGGGCGTTCCCTGATAGTGGGCGGAGAGGATGGCGCCGACGTCCTCGGCGGTGATCTTCTGCTCCGGGACGAAGGACCAGGGGATGTTGTCGCTCTCGGGGCCGTAGTCCGCGTCGGGGCCGTCCCATTTGATCGTGGTGGGGCAGAGGCAGCGGCCCATGTACCAGGCGCGGGGCGTATTATAGATGTGGTCGTGGAAGGTGTGGGAGCCGAAGGCCAGGCGGGGATTGAAGTCCTTGCCCCGGTTCAGATCCAGGCGGTTATCCCGGATGAACTCGCGCAGGTCGGCGGAGCACATACAGTCCTTCTGTTCACCGAAGGCGTCTTCAAAGTCGAAATTGTCCAGACCGAACTGATTCGGCATGACGACGCAGCGGTCCTCCGGCACGCGGCGGGCGATCCAGTGGTGGCCGCCGATGGTCTCCAGCCACCAGATATCATCCTTGTCGTTGAAGGCAACACCGTTGCTCTCATAGGTGCCGTATTCCTCCAGCAGCCTGCCCAGACGGACCACGCCCTCGCGGGCCGTGCGGATATAGGGCAGGACGAGCAGGACCATATCCTCCTCGCCGATGCCGCCGGGAACGGCGGGCGCGTCGCCCTCGGCCTCCTTCGGCGTGACCAGAGGATCGGCGCTCAGGACGCGGGGATTGGTGGTGATGGTCTCGGTGGCAGTCATGCCCACGTTGGCGGCGTTGATGCCGGTGGCGGGCCAGACGCCGTGGGACGGGTCTGCGCTGGGGCAGGAGGTGTAGCGCAGGGGGTTGTCGGGCAGGTCGAGCTCCAGCTTGCCGATCACGCTTTTGTAGCGCCGGGGCTGATCCTCCGGCTTGACCACGATGATCTTTTTGTGGTCAAAATGGCCGTCGTCGGTGCGGGCGATCATGGTGGAGCCGTCGTTGCTCGCGCGTCTTCCGACCAGGAGAGTGGTACAGGGCATTGTAATTTCCTCCAATCGACTGGTTTATTCTGTGAGCGGGCACGTGGATACGCCCGGGCGCGTGGATACGCGCCCCTACAAGGGGTTATTCCCGGGTGCCCGGGCGGAGGCACTGATAGGACAGGATCGCGCCGGCAGCCTTGCCGACGGCCTTTTTCATGTTATAGCGCTTCGGGAAGGCGCTGATCAGGGCGGAGAGCTTGGAATAGCCGTAGGTGCGGGCGTCAAAGTCGGGCTTGGCGCGCTTGAGGAACTGGCCCGCGTCGCTGACGAAGGCGTAGCCATCGTCGTCCTGGTACTTATCCCAGGCCGTGCGGAGCAGAACGTGGATCTCGTTGATGTCCTCGGCCTTGGCGACGGCCTCATCCTCGGCAGTCTGCTTTTTGCTCTTTTTGCCCTTGCCCGACTTGCCGGACTGCTTTGCGCTCTGGGGAACGGCCTCCGGCGCCGGGATGCCCAGGTTTTCCAGATACAGGAACTCGTCACAGCTCTTGCGGAAGGCCTCCGGCGTCTTTTTCTCGCCCACGCCGACCACGTAGACGCCCTGCTCGCGCAGATGGATGGCGAGCGGGGTATAGTCGCTGTCGCTGGCGACCAGAACGAAGCCGTCATAGATGCTCTGGTGCAGAAGCTCGATCGTGTCGATGACCATTGCCATATCGGTCGCGTTCTTGCCGGTCACGTAGTCAAACTGCTGCTCCGGCTTGATGGCCAGGCGCTTGATCTCGCTCTCCCAGCGCTTGAGGTTATCCTTTTTCCAGTTGCCGTAGGCGCGCTTGACCACGATGCGGCCCAGGGTATTGACCTCCTGAATGACCGCCTCCAGCTTGGCAAGCTGGGTGTTGTCGGCGTCGATCAGCATGGCGATCTTCTGTAAATTCTCCATGGGATCTCCTTACGGCAGCCGCAGGACCGCGGTCTGCGGGGCGGTTGCGGCTGTCAGGTTCAGGGTGTTCGCGGGGTATTCGACCGTGTCGGTCCGGAGACGGAGGAAGTCGTCCAGCTCCGCGATGACCGGCAGGCCGCTGCTGCCGCGCTTGTAATGCATGGGGATCACGACGCGGGGCTTGACGGTCTCGATCAGCGCCTGCGCCTGCGCCGGGCCGATCGTGTAGAAGCCGCCGACCGGGATCAGCGCTGCGTCCAGGTTTTTCAGCAGCCCGGCCTGCTCGGCGGTCAGCGCGCAGCCGAGGTCGCCGAAGTGGGCCACGCGAAGGCCCTCGGCCTCCAAAACGCGGATCACGTTCGTCCCGCGCTTCGCGCCGCCGCAGTCGTCATGGAAGGACCCGATCTCCGTGATGCGGAAGGGGTCGATCCCGCCCGTGCGGAGACGGACGCAGTCCCGTCCGTTGTGGTCGTGGTGCTCGTGGGAGCAGAGGACCCGGTCGGCCTCCAGGTCCAGGTCCGGCAGGCCGGGGACAGAGCCGTTCTGATAGGGGTCCAGAACGACGGTGAAGCCGCTGCAGGTCACGGAAAAGCAGGCGTGGCCGTGGTAGGTGATGGTAAGCATGGTTGCTCCTTTCCGGAAAGACGCTGTCCCGAATACCGCCTGACGGGTGGGATCCGGGACAGTGGGTTCCGTTTAAAATTCTTAGAAGCTGCGGTCCTTCTCGGCGATCTGCTTCAGGCAGAGGGCCTGGAAGGCTTCGGGCGTCATGGCGCCCAGGTCCTTGCCCTCGCGGGTACGGACGGAGACGGTGCCGTTCTCCATATCCCGGTCGCCGATGACCAGCATATAGGGAACCTTCTGCATCTGGGCCTCGCGGATCTTGTAGCCCAGCTTTTCGGAGCGGTAGTCGCCCTCGGCGTCGATCTCCAGCGCACGCAGCGACTCCACCAGCTTGGCGGCGTAGTCGTGGGCCCGGTCGGTGATGGGCAGGACGCGGACCTGCTCAGGGCTCATCCACAGGGGCAGGGCGCCGGCGTACTTCTCGATCAGATAGGCCAGGGTGCGCTCATAGCAGCCCAGAGAGGTGCGGTGGATGATATAGGGAATCTTCTTCTGGCCGTCGGTATCGGTGTACTCCATGCCGTAGCGCTGGGCCAGGAGCATATCGACCTGGATCGTGATCAGGGTGTCCTCCTTGCCGAAGACGTTCTTATACTGGATATCCAGCTTCGGGCCGTAGAAGGCGGCCTCGTCGATGCCGATGGTGTACTCCACGCCCAGATCGTCCAGGATGGTCTTCATCGTGGCCTGGGCAAGCTCCCACTGCTCCGCGGTGCCCTCGTACTTGTTGTTCGGGTTGGCGGGGTCCCACTGGGAGAAGCGGAAGGTGCAGTCGTCGAGCATGCCGACGGTGTCGAGGCAGTATTTTGCCAGCTCCAGACAGCCCTTGAACTCCTCCTCGAGCTGCTCGGGGCGGACCATCAGATGGCCCTCGGAGATCGTGAACTGGCGGACGCGGATCAGGCCGTGCATCTCGCCGGAGTCCTCATTGCGGAAGAGGGTGGAGGTCTCGTTCAGACGCATGGGCAGGTCGCGGTAGGAGCGGGCGCGGTTCAGGAAGACCTGGTACTGGAAGGGGCAGGTCATCGGGCGCAGGGCGAAGCACTCCTTGGTCTCGTCGTCGGGGTCGCCGAGGATGAACATGCCGTCGCGGTAGTGGTCCCAGTGGCCGGAGACCTTATAGAGCTCGCGCTTTGCCATATAGGGGGTCTTGGTGAGCTGATAGCCGCGCTTGCGCTCGGTATCCTCGACCCAGCGCTGGAGCTTCTGGATCACGCGCGCGCCCTTGGGCAGGATGATGGGCAGGCCCTGGCCGATGTAGTCCACCGTGGTGAAGAACTCGAGCTCGCGGCCGAGCTTGTTGTGGTCGCGCTTGAGGGCCTCGGCCTGCTGGTCGAGGTAGGCCTGGAGCTCTTCCTTGGTGGGGAAGGCCACGCCGTAGATGCGCTGGAGCATCTTGCGGTTGGAGTCGCCGCGCCAGTAGGCGCCGCAGGCCTTGGTCAGCTTGAAACCGTTGTGCTTCACGCGGCCGGTGGAATCCAGGTGGGGACCGGCGCAGAGGTCGGTGAACTCGCCCTGCGTGTAGAAGGAAATGACCGCATCGGCGGGCAGATCGTTGATCAGCTCCACCTTGTAGGGCTCGCCCTTGGCCTCCATGTAGGCGATGGCCTCGGAACGGGGCTTCTCGCTGCGCTCCAGATGCAGGCGCTCCTTGCAGATCTTCTTCATCTCGGCCTCGATCTGCTCCAGATGCTCGTTGGTAAAGGAGAAGGGAGCGTCAAAGTCGTAGTACCAGCCCAGATCAATGGACGGACCGATGGCCAGCTTGACCTCGGGCCAGAGGCGCTTGACCGCCTGCGCCATGATATGCGAGCAGGTGTGCCAGTAGGTTTTGCGATAGGCTTCGTTTTCGAACGTGTAGAGATTTTCTTCAGACATCATAATACCTCCCAGTCTGTGATTGGTTTCCGGGGGTGAAAAAAGACCACCCCCGACCGGATTGGTCAGGGGTGGGATAAATACTTATTCCACGGTTCCACCCTGGTTGCGGTTTGCGAAAAACCGCCGCTCATAGGCCGCTGTAACGGGCTGACCCGGTCTCCCATACTGGCCTGCGCGTTCCGGGAGACGGCTCGGAAGGGGTGGGAGCGTTCGCACACCGCAAGGCCCTTTCAGCACGGGGGGCCTCTCTCTGACCGGTGGACGCGGACGTCCGTCTTCGTCGTCGCTTTTTTCGATGCAACAATTATAGCACGGATTTTTGGGTTGTCAAGAGGAAATGCGGCGCAGCAAAAATTCAGCGGCGCAGCAAAAATTCAGCCCTGCGGAATATTGTTGTGGATCACAAAAAATACTCATTGGAAGTTGACGATTCCGGACAGATCGGCATAGACCTCCTCCGGGGAGTACTCCCCGGTTCCCAGGATCAGGATCGTTTCTCCGGACTCCCGCAGAAGCAGACGGTTCAGCTCCGCGTCTCCCGCTCCGCCCATACTGCTGCACCCATAGCCTTCAATGAAACGTTCAAGGCTCAAAAGACGTACGGTGCTCCCGTCGCCCAGCTGTACCGGGAGATCGTCTTCCAGATCATAGTGCAGGGTCTTCGTTCCGTCCGCGACGTCCAGGCTGCCGCTGCAGCGATCCTCCAGTACCAGGTATTTTTTCCAGTGAAGCTCCAGAGTAGCTGTGACAGGCTTTTCCCCGCTGCCGTCCCGCAGGACGCCGGTATAGGAACGGACGGTATGACTCGGGATGGGTACGAACAGCGCCAGCAGGAGCAGGAGGGCCAGGACGCCGGCCAGAACGCCGGCCAGAACAAGCCGGCGCCTGCGCTGCAGGTGGCGCTTCATGACCCTTTGGACCAGCTCCCGGGCCGGGTCCGTGGAGACTGCCGGTTTTTGTGTCATCCGCTGCCAGCTCTCCCGGCAGGCGGGGCAGTTTTCCAGATGGGTCTGCACAGCCTCCGTACCGACCGGGTTTGTCAGCCCGTCCACATAGGAGGGCAGCAGATCCTGTACGATTTCACAGGCCAAATCCTTCATCGTTGTTCCAGCTCCTTTCGCAAACGCTCTTTCCCGCGATAAAAGGTGACGCGGGCCCAGTTTTCCGACTTGCCCACGATCTCCCCGATCTGGGCGAAGCTGAGGTCTCCGTAGATGCGCAGGTAGATGATCTCCCGATAAGGCTCCGGGCAGGCGTGCAGCAGCTTCAGCAGCTCCATACGCTCCGTCTGCTCCAGCAGCTCGCCTTCCGGGGAGCCAGTAACCGCCTCCGTCTCCTCCAGGGGGGCGGTCCGCGGGTGCTTCCGCAGCCAGACCAGCCACTGGTTCTTCGCAATGGCGCAGAGCCAGGTGGAGAGCTGACAGCTTCCGTCGTAGCGTTCGATGCAGCGGATCGCCTGCACGAAGGTCTCTTGGGTCAGATCCTCCGCCAGATCCGGATCGTGGGTCTGGGCCAGCAGATATCTGCATACTGAGTCCGCATATGTTCGGTAAATCTCTTCCATGGGATCCACGGCTTCACCCCCCCGTTTCTGCCTGTTAATACGGAAAAGCCCGGTTTCGTTACAGCGATCGCGAAAAAATGTCTGGATGAATTCCACCATCAATCAGGGGACCCCTGATTAATGGTGGAATTCTCAATTCTCTCTTCCCAATTATGGCTTCTGTTACCCTTCTTCCGGGTTTTCCGGCTCCTTCGGCGGGAAGATCAGGTTGATGTCGTCCTCGGGATAGGACTCGATCGGCGGGGCCTCCGGCTCCAGGCCGTTCTGGGGGCGGAACACGGCGGTCTCGCCGTCCATCACGCCGCTGTCGACCGGCGCGGCCCAGATCGGGTCCGCCTCCGGCGGCAGGGCGCCGACGCTCTGCTCATCGGGCTGCTGCTCCGGCGCTGCGCCGGGCTCGCCGCCCTCCGGTACGCCGTCTGGCACGGCCCAGTCGAACGCCGCCTCGTCCTGCCCGTATTCGTCGGCGGCTTCCGGCTCGTACACCTCCGGCTGCGCCTTCGCCTCGGGGTCCTCCAGATGGAGCTTGACCTTGACGATCGGCGGGGTGCGGAAGCGCATCAGCAGGGCCAGGATCAGCAGGATCAGGAAGGCTGCGCCGCAGACCATGGAGACGGTCAGTCCGGCGGAGAGACCGGGGGGCTCGAACCGGAGCTCGACGGTGTGCATGCCCGGCTCCAGATGGAAGGCGATCATCGCCTCGCCCACGGGGGTGATGCCCGTCGGCTCGCCGTCAACGGTCAGCGTCCAGCCGTCGTCATAGGGGATGGAGGTGTAGACCAGGCCCGGCTCCTGCATGGAGATCGCGCCCTCGATGCGGGTATCGCTGACCAGGGTGGTGATCATCCGCCGATTCATCAGCTTCGCGCGCGCCGAATCAAAGAGCTCGGTCTGGAAGATCGCCGCGCCGAAGGTGGCTGAGCAGGGCGTGCTTCCGTTCTTGGCGAGATAGCGCAGGCTGACCCTGTCCCCTTCCACGAGGGAGCCGAAGCTGCGGTTGTAGCCGTAGCCGTCGGAGTAGGTATACTGCCGGTTCCCGTTCACATAGACCACCAGATCCTTGCACTTGCTGCTTTTGGAGTAGATGCAGAGGTAGCCGTCCTTCGGCATGCGGAAGGTGACCTCGATACAGTTGTTCTCATCGGCGTTTTCGCAGACGGCCGAGAAGGTGGTCGTGGTCTTGGAGCTGACCTTCGCGCTGCCGAGGGCCTCCACGGATTCCGCATGGAACGGAGCGTAGAGCTGACCCTCCTCGCCGGTCATTTCCCGGAAGAGGCGGTTGAGCTGATCGTAGGGCTGGGAATAGACGTCCGGGACGAAGTTGAGCGCGTTGTCGCTGACCGCAAAGCCCAGCGGAACGTAGGCCTTGTTTTTCAGCAGGCGGACGCCCTCGTTCTCATAGACCTGCTCAAAATAGGTCCGGTCGTTGTGCCGCCCGCCGCGGTCGATGATATATTTGAGGTTCAGAAGCAGATTCGTGAAGGGGTCCGCCTCCTGATAGACGTAGCGGTTGCCGCCCACGCTCGCCGCCAGACCGATGCTCTGCAGGAACTTGGAGACGCGGCTGTTTGCGGCGGAGGAGAAGGTGCTGATGCCGTTATAGCCGAAGAGCGTCCCCTCGTTGAGGGTGTACTTCAAGGCGATCTCGGCGCGCCAGAGATCGACGGTACCCTTCTCCCGCTCCTCCATCTCGGTGATCAGGGGCTGGATCTGGGCGTTTTTCCAGGGGTAGAACTGTCTGCCGGTGGTACCGGTCGCCTCAACGCCCTGTACGGCGGTGAGGCAGGATTCGCCCAGGATCCCAATGCACAGGGCCCAGACCAGCAGGGTCTTTTTGACCGTCCGGGTGGAATAGAGCAGCAGCAGGATGAAGCTCACCACGGCTGCAGCGAGGGTGGGGATCAGCACGATCGGTTCCCGGTGAACGTCCAGGATCTGCCAGAGGATCAGTGCGCACGGGACGCCGGCAAGGGCGACCCGCCACCAGCGGACGGTGTCCAGCTCCGTATAGGCGCGGCAGCCCATATAGATGACCGTGAAGCTCCACAGGAAGCTGAACCGGAAGGGCAGCATATTCGGGAAGTGGAAGCCGTGCCAGATATAGTCGAGCGTGCGGAACAGGAAGCTGCACCCGAAGAAAAAGAGCAGCAAAACGGCGAAAATACGCTCCCGGAGCGGAATGCGGCGGCAGAACAGATAGAGGATTGCAAGGATCAGCGTGATAAAGCCGCAGGCAATGTTCGGCAGGCCCTCCATCGTGGTCGGCACGACGCCGTCCGCAGTATTGGACAGCACCTTCCGGAAGCCGCGCAGCGGCATCAGGAAGGACTTGGCCGCAGCCTTGAACTCGCCCAGCTTGAGATTCAGGAGCACGTCGTCCGGGCCGCCCCAGACGTAGGAAACCTTGCGCTCGGCATCAAACCGGACGGGCTCCCTGCCGAAGAATTCGTTGAGCCCGGAAAGCTCCCCGGCGGTCAGGCGCTCGGCGGCGGTATTGATGGAATCCTCCGTCCCGACGTTCACGTTCAGGGCGTTCGCCTTCGGGAATTTGTTTTCGGCGTTGGAGGTCGCCTGCAGGCCCAGGAAGGCCGGAACGGTCAGCATGGCCGTCATGCCCAGAGCCACCGCCGTAAAGAGGGCGAACTTGAGCAGGCGGATCCCGAAGCCGCCGATGTCGTCCCAGTTGACGACGTGCCAGCCGATGAAGATCAGCAGAACGAAGATGCAGACGAAGAAGCCGATATAGTAGCTGCACCAGACGGCGAGAAAGAGGCTGAACGTATACAGCGTCCACTTTCCCTCCTTCAAAAGGGCGACGGTCCCGGTCACGACCAGGGGCGTCAGGGCGACGGTATCGAGCCAGATCGCGTTCCAGTAGTAGCCCATGAAGAAGGCGCACAGCGCGTAGGCCACGGCGAAGACCGAGACGGCAAGCTCCGTGCGGTCCAGCGTCTTGCGCAGGAAGAAGGCGAAGCACAGTCCGGCCAGGCCGAAGCGGAGCAGGACGGCAAAGTTGTACCAGTACATTGCGAACCGGACCGGCAGCAGGGCCGCGACCCAGTTCAGCGGGCTTGCCAGATAGTAGGCGAACATGGAGAGATAGTTGATGCCCATGCCCGTCCGCCAGGAATGGAGCAGGGAGTTCCCCTCCACGAGCCGCTCGCGCAGATCCAGGTAGAAGGGATAATACTGGTGCCACTGATCGTGGGCAAGGATCATCTGATTCCCGAAGGGCATGACCTCATGGATGGCCCAGAGCAGCTCGATGACCAGCATCGGCACGAAGAAGGCGAGCAGATAGACATAGCGTGCTTTGCGCGGCTTGGCAAGGAAGCCGCCCCCGGTCTGAACCCGGCGGAAGGAGCCGCGGAGATCCGTTTGCGTCATAAGTTTCACCTCAAAAGCGCCGCGTGCGGCGCGGCAATGCAGAGCGCAGAGGCCGGGCCGCCGCCCGGCAAAGCGCGTGATTTTCACAATAATTCAGCTTATTATACCATGAAAGCAGAACCCTGTCAATGCGCGGATTTCGGATTAGGGAATAGGGATCAGGGATTAGGGATCAGGGAATAGTGACCAGTAACCAGTGACCACGCGCCCGGTTCCGCATAGGGGCGCTGCGGCAGCGGGGGTCTGGCCGCCCCGTCTCCTAGTCCCTAGTCCCTAGTCCCTAGTCCCTGTTTCATTCGATTTGCATCCGGCAAATTGCATTCGTTCCGAATGCCAGACAAGCAATGCACACCAACAAGGCTGGCAATCGTCGGCAATTCTCAATTCTCCCTTCTCAATTCTCAATTGAATCAAATCGTCCCGAAGCGACAACAAACGGTGATTGGTCGGTCCCTGGTCCCTGGTCCCTGATCCCTAGTCCCTAAAAAATCCCGGCCGGTTCTGACGAACCGGCCGGGTTCAGTTTGGATCCGTCCCGCGCGTCCGTCCGGACCGGCGCGCGGGTCTTTCTGGCGATAGCTTGCGCAGAACGGGAGCAGCGTATTCCGGAAAAATCAGGAAATCGTTACAGGGAGAAGTCCCCGTCCGAGCCGGGGAGAACGACCGGCTCCGCCGTCTCGTCCTGAACGTCCCTGCGGAGCAGAAGCAGGGCGTGGACCACGGCCCAGAGGGCGAAGCCCAGATAGATCATCAGGTCGCTGCGGGCGGAGTTGAGGCCCAGCAGGTAGTCCGGCAGAGCCATCGCGGCGAAAAAGCCGGTCATCAGCCCGAACAGGACCGTGCTTCTGCGGTGTCCCGCTCCAAGCATGAAGCCGGGCACGAGGGCGTTGGTCAGCATCGCGCAGATCATGGTCAGAAGCTGCGGCACCAGCTCGATCAGCATGGGCTCGTGGCTCCAATCCTGAAAGCGAATCAGCAGGCTTGCGCCGGTATAGACGGTCAGCGGGACCAAAAGCCAGAAGCCCGCCTTTCCGAGGGTCTCCCGCATCAGGGCCGAGAGGGCCATGCAGATCGCGGCGAGCATGCCGAGCAGCTCGGCCATCCGCTCCACCTGCGTCATCGAGCCGCCCTCATCCAGCAGACGGAACAGACTGCCGAAGAAAACCCCGATCGCAGCCAGCAGGAGGGGAAAGAGGACGAAGCCGTTCACCCGCAGGCAGTCGTTCGTTCCGGGCAGGCGGTTGAGCCGCAGGCTGAACCAGAGCAGCGCCGCAAAACAGACGGCGGAGAGCAGCATGAGCCAGATCAGGGCATGGCTGCCCGCCGCCAGCAGGCCGGCCTGGTCGAAGCAGTTTTTCAGGATATAGGCGCGCAGCAGCGCCGCGCAGACCGCGAACGCCGCGGCAAGGATCCACAGCGGGCGGGAATTGCGGGAATGTACGGGAGAATCCATATTCGTTCCTCCAGATCGTTTCGGTATTCTTTCGGTCTTTCATTATACCACAGCTTTCCCGCTTGCGCAAGAGCGGAAAGTGTTCCACGGGCATTTAAGTCGAGGCAACAGGCACCAGGCAACAGGCAATAGGAGATCGCCGAAAAGTCAGCTTGATACGTATCTCCCGTCCACTATTGCCTTTTGCCTATTCAACTATTGCCTGATCGACGTATCCCACTCTGTGGGGCTGCTGAACTGCCGCTTTTCCGCGGTGATCGGGAAAACTTTACCTTGAAATCACGGATAAATAATGCTATACTAAAGCAACTGCTGCGGCGGAAGCGTTCCGCCGTGCGGTTTTGCGATTTTCCGCGCCGCCCCGGTTTTTCGGCGCACGGCGCGTTTCCTTGCTTATTTTTCATTTTTTTGGAGGCATTATGAATCAATCTGAAGCCATCAAGCTGTTAAACGCAGCCTGCATGCGGCTCTTTGGCTGCAACATGGACGAGGCGACCGACAAGCAGGCCTACAAGGCGCTCTGCACCGTCATCCGAAACGCCATGTACGACCGCCGCCGCGCCTTCAAGCGCAGCTATCAGGACGACGGACGCAAGCAGGTCTACTATATGTCCATGGAGTTTCTGGTCGGCACCTCCCTGCACAACAACCTCTACAACCTCGGCTGGGAGAAAGTCTTCACCGACGCGCTCAAAAAGCTCGATATCGATATCCGGGACCTCTACGCCCTCGACCCCGACGCCGGACTCGGCAACGGCGGTCTGGGCCGTCTGGCCTCCTGCTATCTTGACGCGCTGACCGGTCTGGGCTACCCCGCCACCGGCTTTTCCATCCGCTATGAGTTCGGCATCTTCAAGCAGCAGATCGTGGACGGCTGGCAGATGGAGCTGCCCGACAACTGGCTGCAAATGGGCGACGTCTGGCTGGTCCCGAAGGAGGACGACGCCGTGGAGGTCCGCTTCGGCGGCGAGGTCAACGAGTGGTACGACAACGGCAAGTTCAAGATCGCCCAGCACGGCTACTCCACGGTCATGGCCGTTCCCTACAACCTCTATATCTCCGGCTACAACACCAACGCCGTCAACAAGCTGGTGCTCTGGTCCGCGAAGCTGCCCCAGAGCTTTGACATGGCGGCCTTCTCCCGCGGCGACTACGTGCGCGCTCTGGAACAGAACACGATGGCCGAGACGATCTCCAAGGTCCTCTACCCCGCCGACGACCACATTCAGGGCAAGCGCCTTCGTCTGCGCCAGCAGTACCTGCTCTGCTCGGCCTCCCTGCAATCCATCCTCCGCTCCCACATCAAGCGCTACGGCACCCTGCGCTCGCTGCCGGACAAGGTCGCGATCCACATCAACGACACCCATCCGGCCCTCTGCGTGCCGGAGCTGATGCGGCTGCTGATGGACGTCTACGACTTCGGCTGGGACGAGGCCTGGGATATTTGCCAGCGCACCCTTTCCTACACCAACCACACCGTGATGAGCGAGGCCCTGGAGCGCTGGAGCGTCAGCCTCTTCAAGGAGCAGCTCCCCCGCGTCTACGCCATCACCGAGGAGATCAACCGCCGCCTGATGGAAAAGCTGCGCGCCTTCTACGGCGACGACGAGGCCAAGCTGAACTGGATGGCCGTGATCGCCAACAACGAGGTCCGCATGGCGAATCTCTGCCTGGCCTGCTGCCACAAGGTCAACGGCGTCTCCCGCCTGCACACCGAGATCCTGGAGCAGACCATCTTCCACGACTACTACCAGTACACCCCGGAGCGCTTCCTGAACGTCACCAACGGCATCGCCTACCGCCGCTGGCTGGGCCAGTCCAACCCCGAGCTGACCGAGCTGCTCCGCGAGCTGATCGGCGACGGCTTCCTCAAGGACGCCAACGCCCTCGAGGATCTGCTCAAGTACCGGGACGACGCCTCCGTGGGCAAGCGCCTGGCTGAGATCAAGCTGCACAACAAGCAGCGCCTGGCCCGGTACATCGCCCATGCCAACGGCGTCAAGGTGGACCCGGCCTCCCTGTTTGACGTTCAGGTCAAGCGTCTGCACGAGTACAAGCGGCAGATGCTCAACGTCCTGCACATCCTCTATCTCTACAACCAGATCAAGGCCCGGCCCAACGACAACTGGCAGCCGCGGACCTTCATCTTCGGCGCGAAGGCCAGCGCCGGCTATATCCGCGCCAAGCAGATCATCTCCCTGATCGTGGCGGTCTCCAACCTGGTCAACAGCGACCCGGACGTCCGCGACAAGCTGAAGGTCGTCTTCATCGAGGACTACCGCGTCTCCCTGGCCGAGATCATCATTCCCGCCGCCGAGATCTCCGAGCAGATCTCCATCGCGGGCAAGGAGGCCTCCGGCACCGGCAACATGAAGTTTATGATCAACGGCGCCGTGACGATCGGCACGCTCGACGGCGCGAACGTGGAGATCCACGAGCAGGTCGGCGACGAGAACATGTTCCTCTTCGGCATGAAGGCCGACGAGGTGGAGCGCCTGTGGCAGACCGGCTACGATCCCAACGCCTACGTGACGCCGGAGCTGCGCCGGGTCCTCAATATGCTCACCTCCGGCGAGCTGGGCCAGCGCTTCGACGACATTGCCGCCAGCCTGACCACCAGCCGCTTCGGCGTGGCCGACGCCTATATGACCCTGGCCGACTTCAGCGACTACGCCCGCGCCCAGCGCGACGTGGCCCGCGTCTACGGCGACCGCGCGCGCTTCAACCGCATGATGCTGGTGAACACCGCGAAGTCCGGCATCTTCTCCGCCGACCGCTCCGTTCAGGAGTACGTGGACAACATCTGGAAGCTGTAAAAACGCCTGCCGGGCCGCCGCGTGCAGCGGCGGCCCGTTTCCCTGCCGGAGCGACCGCTATATTTCGTGGTTCCGGCGTTATCCGACCACAATTTTTCGGGTTCCGGAAATTTTATGTTGACTTTTCCCCCCGGTTCGGGATATAATGTAGGCCGTATGAGCCTGCGAAGGCTTTTGCATCGACTCGCTGCGGCTCCGCGCACCGGCGCCAGAGCTGTTGAGCATATTATATTCAGGAGGTGTATTCCATGCTGCGTACCTATCAACCCCACAAGCGCCACAGAGCGAAGGTCCATGGCTTCCGCCAGAGAATGGCGACCAGAAACGGCCGCAAGGTGCTTGCCCGCCGTCGTGCGAAGGGCAGAGCCGTCATTTCTGCTTAATTGGAACGGATGGCGGCTGCGCGCTGGCGTATGACCGCCGCGAAGGCATGGGAGACCGTCTCCTGCTTTCGCAAACGCGTTCGGGGTGAACGGATGGAGTATCTGTTCGCCCCGAACCCATATCGGAGGCATTTGCTTTGGAGTTTACCACGGCGCTGAAGCTCAATCACGTGTTTCGCAAGCTGTATGCCAAGGGCGAGAGCGCCGTTGGCCCTTTCGTCGTGGTCTACTGCAAGCGCAACGGAACGCAGGGTAATCGGCTCGGCATCACGACCGGCGTCAAGCTCGGCCACGCGGTGGACCGCAACCGCGCCAGACGGCGCATCCGCGAGGTCTACCGCATCCACGAGGATCGTTTCAAGCGCGGCTTTGACGTTGTGATCGTGGCGCGGCAGCGCGCCATCGACGGAGATTTCTCCGAGTTCGAGCGGAGCTTCCTGCGACAGTGCGGGCGTCTGCGTCTGCTGAAGGAGCAAACAGAATGAAATGGCTGTTTCTGAAGCTGATCCGCTTTTATCAGCGGTTCGTCTCCCCGGCATTTCCGCGGCGCTGCCGCTATGAGCCGACCTGCAGCGAATATGCCCGTCAGGCCATCGGCAAGTACGGCGCGCTCAAGGGCGGCGCTCTGGCCGCAAAGCGTTTCTGCCGCTGCAATCCGTATTCCAGGCACGACTACTTCGACCCCGTCCCGTGACGCGGTCACGGGAGCATCCGTGCCGGCTCCGGCCGGCAGCCACAAACTTATATGGAGAATTCTTTCAGATGAAACAACATCGAAACAACTCCCGGCGCTCGGGCCTGATCGTTCTGATTCTGGTTCTGATCCTTGCCCTGACGCTCACAGGCTGCTCCATCTCCAACCCCGCCGCCCAGCATCTGACCGAGGACGGAACTTCGGTGAATATCGAGAGCCTGTCCACCGAATACAAGCTGGGCTTTTTTGACTACGTCAAGCTCCCGTTCTCCTATCTGCTGAGCTGGCTCTACAATCTGACCGGCAATTTCGGCGTTGCGCTGATCTTGTTCGCGCTGATCGTCAAGATCCTTCTTCTGCCCGCCTCCGCCAAGAGCAAGAAGGGCATGATGAAGATGTCCCGCCTGACCCCGCAGGTCAAGGCGCTGGAGGAGAAGTACGGCGACGACAAGCAGGCCTATCAGGCGGCGGTCAACGAGCTCTACCGCAAGGAGGGCGCGTCCGGCTGCGGCGGCTGCATCTGGTCGCTGCTGCCCCTGCTGATCCTGATCCCTCTGTATGAGATCATCCGCGAGCCCATCACCTGGCTGATGTTCCACGGCAGAGTTTCGGACGCAACCCTGGGCCAGATCCAGAACGCTCTGATCTCCTCCGGCTCCATGACCGCCAAGGCGCTGTCCAGCGGACGGAGCGCAGCCTACTGGCAGATGTCCGCCATGCCCTACATCCAGACCAATCTGGAGGCCATGAAGGCGATCAGTCCCTCGATCGTCGCCATGAACACCAAGCTGCTAGGCGTCGAGCTTGCCACGATCCCCCACGTGCTGTTCTGGAACTACTTCGCCGTCTCCGGCGTCTGGAACGCCGTCGGCCAGTTCCTGCTGCCCATCCTCTCCGGCGGGATCAACATGGTCTCTGTGCTGTTCGGTCAGAAGCAGAACAACGCCGTCGTTGTGGATAAGAACGGCAACCAGGACGAGGAAATGGCCAAGAGCAGCCAGCAGGCCCAGTCCAACAAGATGATGACCTATCTGATGCCGCTGATGTCGGTGTACATCGGCTTCGTGGCGCCGGCGGGTCTGTCCGTCTACTGGATCGTGCAGGGCGTTTTCAGCCTGATCCAGGACTATTTCCTCAACAAGCATTATAAGCAGGTCTATGACGCCGAGGACGAGATCAAGCGTCAGAACGCCGCCAAGGAGGCCGCGCTTGAGGCCGAACGCGAGCGTCTGCGCGCTGAGCGCAGGGCCGAGAACCCTGACGGCATGGTCGGCGCAGCCAGCAAGAAGAAGCTCCAGCAGCGGCAGAAGAACGAGCAGGCCGCCAAGGAAGCCGCCTATCAGGAGATGAAGGCAGCCGCGTCCGGCATGACCGACGCCGAAGGCGCGAGCGAGGACCCGGACGACAGCCGCCGTCCCAACCGCCGCGGCAGAAACTATGATCCGCACCGCTACGACGACTGAGGTGCAAACAAAGGAGTAAGCAATGGAAAAATATATCATCACCACCGGCAAGAGCATTGATCTGGCGATCAGCAATGCCCTGGCCGAGCTGCGGATGGACCGCGAGGACGTCAGCGTTGAGGTCCTTGAGAACGCCAGATCCGGCTTCCTCGGCATCGGCGCTTCTCCGGCGAAGGTGAAGGTCACGTATCAGGTTCCGGACCCCGCGCCCGCCGCGCCTGTCGCCCCCGCCGAGCCCGCCCCGGCCCTTTCCGCCGCCTCCCGCAAGCCCAAGAAGATGGCCCCCAAGCTGGAAAAGCCGCTGGAAATGCCCAAGCCGGCTCCCCGCCGTGAGGCCCCGAAGGCCGAAGCGCCCAAGCAGCCCAGACCGGAGCCCAAAAAGCAGGCCCCGCGCCGCGAAGCGCCCAAGGCCCAGGCCGAGCCCAAGCGTTATCCCCCCGTCGAGCCCGGCTCCCAGGAGGAACGGGTGGAGACCTTCCTCAAGGGTCTGCTGGAACGGATGGATTCCGACGCCGTTCCCCACGCCTGGAGAACGGAGGATACGATCAAGGTTGAGCTGACCGGCAGCGACCTCGGCGCCCTGATCGGCCGCCGGGGCGAGACCCTGGACGCGATCCAGCATCTGGCCAACTACGCCCTGAACCACGATACCTCCAAGCGGACCCGCGTGAGCGTGGACGCCGAAAACTACCGCGGCAAGCGCGAGGAAAGCCTCCAGCGCCTGGCCCGCAAGATGGCCGCGAAGGTCGTCAAGTACAAGAAGAATCTGACCCTGGAGCCGATGAACGCCTACGAGCGCCACGTCATCCACGCCACGCTCCAGGATTTCCCGAACGTGACCACCTACTCCACCGGCACCGAGCCCAACCGCCGCGTGATCGTAGCTTACGTGAAGGAAGAACAGTAATCCAACGTGCAAACAGGCCGCTTCCGAACGCTTCGGAAGCGGCCTGTTTATATCTGGGGAAACGCAGGTTAGGCAACAGGCAATAGGCAAGAGGCAACAGGAGAACGACGAAAAGGCTCG
>JAEEGI010011779.1_pt1 | contig 18824 bp, 15 predicted proteins | sample 8958751 | NCBI WGS metagenome assembly JAEEGI01 (sample SAMN16246545, study PRJNA631951) | gut metagenome | biome: gut microbiome; feature: rumen; material: KS-attached | host: Bos | place: Iran: Karaj | collected 2018-10 | reverse complement strand
TGACCCGTAGAATTCTTAGCCGCTTTCCGAAGGCCATGAATATCCGAAACTGGAGGCGACGAAAAAATCTTTATGAACGAGCAAAGGTCCTGAGGTATGGGCGGGGAGGGAGGTTGTAGAAGGCGTGGGTGGGATTGGTGCGCAAAAAAGAAGTCTACCGGGTAGTAGACTTCTTTGGGAGTTTTTGGGATATTTGTTTAGAACTGGAGTGTGTCAATCATGTTAGCGAAGGCATCTGATACAGGGATGTCGATGGAGTCATCACCACAGTTGTGGATTGTGAACTCAAGTGTAAGGCAGCCGTCCATGTAGTCTCTTACGAAAGCATCCTGGACAAGTCCTATGCCACCTTCCATTGGTGGTAAGTATACGTAGTAGCCACTTACATCTGCTGTTCCAGGGAAGATACACTCTGTAACCTTAGCCTCTTCGCCCCAGCTCTTTGCGAGCTCCTCTGCTGCTGTCTCAGCATCCATACCGACATCGTATGTGGATGTCATCATGCAGGTTCCAGCACAGTCACCTGTGTAAACGAATGTTGACATTGGGCCACCAGCGTTTACTGCTATAACATTTGGATCATACCTAAAGCTCCAACCATTTGCATCGTAGTAGATTTCATCTGTTGATTCTACTGCAAGGTCATCATCAAAAGCCACGTCTACAGTATCAGCAAGAGGAACTTCCTCTAAATCAATCTCTACTGTTTCATCGACTTTACTTCCACAGCCTGTGCACACAGCCATGGCCATAGCCCCAACAATTACTACTGACATTACTCTAGAATAGATTTTTTTGAACATATTATAATTTCCCTCCTCATAAGAAACTCGTATGTTTTAAATATAGTTTAAACGATTAAGTCCACAAATTGTCCATCATATAAATAAAAATTTTATAAAATATCGCAACGAAAAAGAGACCCACATACATGGGTCTCTAAAAACATTCTTGATATTTCGTTTATTCCATCATGAGAGAAGAAATCAGATACTGGTAAATATCAGCGTTTTTCTCCTGCCACTTATCGCAGATACTCTGGGCTATTTCCTCGGTAGGTACCGGAAGACTTATGTCCACCAGGTTCTGACCATTTTCCTTAGCAACAAGTCTTACTGTGTATTCATTCTCTGCAGTCTTGCGATAATCGCCCTGGATAGCAGTTTCATTTCTGAGCTTCATGCTGTTGTCACGAAGGTACTCATCGATCTGCTGCCTGATTGATGGATTGATCCTGTTACCAAAGAACTTCAGGGTTTCATCGCCTTCCTTGGTTATCTCCAAAAAAGTTCTGTTTGCAACAGTCTTTTCTATTACAAGTTCAGAAGAAGCAAGCTCGCTGAATACTTCCTGAAGTGTAAGGAAAGTCGTATATTCTTTTTCCAGGATAAAATCATAAATCTGTGACTTGCTAAGAGGCACTTCGCAGCGCCTTAACATGTACAGAACTATCATCTTATATAAAGTAAGATACTGGGAACTCAAAAGCTTCCTCTCCTTTATTTCCTAAATCTATAATACAAATTACTAATATCAATTCTGAGAAGCAAGGTAGCACTCTTTAACAGCAGTAGATACTGCATCTGCGCATCTTGGATCAAATGCTGCAGGAAGGATGTTAACATCGCTAAGTTCCTCTTCAGGAACAAGTGCTGCAAGAGCATTGGCAGCTGCAAGCTTCATCTCCTCTGTGATCTGAGTAGCACCACATTCAAGGGCTCCTCTGAAGATTCCAGGGAATACGAGAACGTTATTGACCTGGTTAGGGAAGTCACTTCTACCTGTTCCGATAACTCTGATACCTGCTTCCTTGGCAAGATCAGGCATGATCTCTGGAACTGGGTTGGCCATAGCGAACATGATCGCATCCTTGTTCATGCCCTGAGCCATCTCTTTAGACACAATGCCAGGAGCTGAAACGCCAACAAATACATCTGCGCCCTTAAGTGCATCAGACAGACTTCCTGTCTGCTGGTCTGGATTAGTTACATCCATCATCTTCTCCTGCATCCAGTTAAGATCTGGTGAAGTCTTACTGAGGATACCGGATTTATCGCACATTGTTACATTCTTAAAACCGTATCTGAGGAGCAGCTTGGTAATAGCGATACCTGCGCTACCTGCACCGTTTACAACAACCTTGCAGTCTTCTTTCTTTTTGCCAACAACCTTAAGTCCATTGATGACACCTGCAAGAACTACGATAGCTGTACCATGCTGATCGTCATGGAAAACAGGGATATCAAGTTTCTCTTTTAATCTCTCTTCTATTTCAAAACATCTTGGAGCTGAGATATCTTCAAGGTTAATGCCACCAAAGCCAGGAGCAAGATATGTCACAGCCTTGATGATCTCCTCTGTGTCCTGTGTATCAAGACAGATAGGAACTGCATTGACTCCGCCGAATTCCTTGAAAAGAACTGCTTTACCTTCCATAACAGGCATAGCTGCGTAAGGTCCGATGTTACCAAGGCCAAGAACTGCGCTTCCGTCAGAAACTACAGCGATTGTATTGGACTTGATAGTATATTTATAAGCAAGGCTCTTGTCCTCGGCAATCAGTTTGCAAGGCTCTGCAACACCTGGTGTATAAGCGATTGCAAGGTCTTCCTTACTCTTAACCTCTGCTTTAGACTTGATTTCAAGTTTCCCCTGCCACTCTTCGTGCATCTGTAAGGCTTTTTCAGCGTTTGTCATAATATTCTCCTCTCCAACTTGTAACTAGAACTTTGTCCCAACTATATCATACGCAAATGATACTACCTCATTTCGCTTGTCAGTATCAATATATTTGAACACATTATAAATATATTTATGATGACCGCCAGTTGTCTGAAGTCCAAGTGCAAGTCCCAGCGCTGCGATTTCATCGCTGGCATCTGTCTGTCTCGACAACATGAGTGCGTCAATATAGCCGTTCTTTTCCATTTTGGTGTAGGCATAAGCAAAAGCCGCTGCCTGCATAGTTTCGCCAGAAGTAGAAGAATAACCGATCTCGCTAAGTATGATGGATCTGACATTTCCGGAAGTATCCCTCATCTCATCTCTCTGCATGTAGTCAGTGAGGACCTCAAGGTTATCCATTGAAATAACCGGTGTAGAAACCGTGTGGTTAGTGTACTTGGTTGGCTTCCAGAAAGGAGTATTCTCATTAGGGAACGAGTAAGGGTGCGCTGCAAGTCCCCAGTCAATATTGCCATATTCTGAGATAGATGAAGTGAATATATCCAGAACATCCTTGGCATCATAGTCGCCAGTCTTCTGTGTGTTGTAGGTCCATCTCTGGTCTATTGAGAAGTAAACCTTGGCTGCAGAGTTCTGACTCTTGATCGCATTGTAGAAAACTCTGAAAGCTCTGACGAAAGCAGTTGTATAAGTATCAACATCTACAAATGGCATGTAGTTGTATTCGCGTCTTGCATTAACCTCGTTTGCTATGATCCACATGCTGACATTGCCATGGCCAGAACCTGAATATCTGTTGGCCAAAAAGCTTCCGATAGCCGCACAGGCCTTAACTCCACCGTCATTAACCGCATTAAACATGTAGTAAGGCGCTGTTGAACCGTGTCTTGCATCCGGATGTGTAATCTCAGGGAAAGCAGCTGTGCTGGCATCATTAAGAACAATCGCAGCAACGTCAATGCCCATGCTATTGAGCCTCTTGAAAAGATAATCATAGGTCTCAATAGCTCCCTGCTTGAAGTGATAGGTCACTCCGCCGTAGGTATATGAAATGCCACCTGATGTGGTCAAAATATGCGACAAAGGTATGTTGTAGGTGCAGTAGCTGACTCCCAGGTCAGGAAGCTCGCCGATTCTGAGTGGATCTGGCAGAATTCCCTTAATGGACTTGTGTGACATTCCGCCATAGCTGTAGCCTGCACAGCCTTCAGGGTTAGTGATGTATTTAGGATGCGCAATTGAGACATATTCTCCATCAAGCTTAACTGCAACAGTGAACTTGGAAAAGAGCTTGGAGGATGAATCTCCCTTATTTAAGTTTATGGTAAAAGATGTATCATCACCCTTATATATCTTGGCTAAAGGCTCAGCATCTTCGCTGATTGAATCTTCATAGGTCTTTTCTTCAAAAAGATAATAGTACTTGTCATCACTCTTGGGAATTCCATCAGAAGTTACAGAAACCTGAACCTTGGAGGAATCAACGATGAGGCAGTTATCTATAGAAGCAAAGGTGCTCCTGTTCTCAGCTGTCATCTCAACAGTCGCTGGTCTGAGGCCAAGGGCCTTGGATACTGACTTACCACCAGAAACGATAGTGCTAATCACTTCATCACTGAGGTACTGAGTTTCTATCTTCTGCACTGATTCGAGTAGTCCTTCTGAGCCAGATGCACCAGCGCCGCTCTCATCCACTATCACCCCTGGAGTTTCGATTGCCTGCTCGCGTGTCTCATCAATAGCAGCGGAATCATTAAGAACCACTTCCTGTGTGCTATCCAAAAATGAACTGCTATCTTCTGTGCTCTCAGCACCAAATATCAGATAGATTCCTGATCCGATCACAAAAGCAGTGGCCAGTCCTGCCACTATGCTGCTAAGGATCACAAGTCTTCTATTTTTACGGGCTTTTAACCCGGAATGCATCTTTTTCTTTTTCATCTAACCCTCAAAAAATATAATTAATCCTTCTTTTTGAGCTTCTTCATGTGCTCTTTAATCTTAACTTCGTATCCATTTCCTGAAGGATTATAGAACTCTTTACCATTGAGTTCATAAGGAAGATACTGCTGCTCAACGTAGTTATTAGGGTAGTCGTGAGCATATTTATAGCCAATTCCATGGCCAAGCTTACCAGCTGACTTGTAATGTGCATCCTGAAGATGAGCTGGAATAGGAAGATTCCCTGTCTCTCTGACCATTGCCATGGCATCATCAATAGCGCAAATGGCTGCATTGGACTTAGGCGCAGTAGCAATGTAGCTCGCAGCCTGGGCAAGAGTTATCCTGGCCTCTGGCATACCTAGTCTTTCTACTGCAAGTGAAGCTGCAACAGCAACCTGAAGCGCCTGCGGATCAGCATTGCCAACATCCTCCGAAGCGCACACCATCATCCTGCGGACGATAAACTTGGGATCCTCGCCTGCATTAAGCATCCTGGCAAGGTAGTAAACTGCCGCATCAGGGTCTGACCCTCTCATGCTCTTGATAAAAGCTGATATTGTATCGTAATGGTTGTCCCCATCCTTATCATATCTGGCTACCTTTTTCTGGATACATTCCTCGGCAACCTCTTTGGTGATGTGGATAAGGCCATCCTCACTTCTGTTGGTAGTCAAAATGCCAAGTTCAATGGCATTAAGGGCATGTCTGGCGTCGCCATCTGCAAGGTCAGCAAGAAAATCTGCCGCATCAGGCTCCAGAACTGCCTTATAAGCCCCCATTCCTCTATCTTTATCTGTAACAGCTCTGTTCAAAAGAACCTTGATATCATCTGCTGTAAGAGGCTTAAGCTCAAATATTATGGACCTTGAAATAAGAGCCCCGTTAACCTCAAAATATGGGTTCTCGGTAGTTGCTCCAATAAGGATAACCGTTCCATCCTCAACGAACGGAAGAAGGTAGTCCTGCTGCCCCTTATTAAATCTATGAATCTCGTCTATGAAAAGAATGGTCTTCTTGCCATACATACCAAGATTATCCTTGGCTTTACCAACCACTTCTTCCATATCTTTTTTGCCGGCAACAGTGGCATTGATCTGCATGAACTCAGCCTTGGTAGTTCCTGCTATAACCTTGGCCAGAGTGGTCTTGCCTGTTCCGGGAGGTCCATATAAAATAATGGAGCTAAGCTTGTCTGCTGAGATTGCACGATAAAGAAGCTTGTCCTTAGCAATAATGTGCTGCTGACCAACTACCTCATCAAGGGTCCTTGGGCGCATTCTTGCGGCAAGCGGAGATTCCTTATCTTTATTGTTTTCTCTCATATATTCAAACAAATCCATAACAAATCAATTTTATATTTTTATGCCCTTTTATTCAAGATAATCTTAGTTCATTTACCCAGCGGTTTTTACTATATTTCTCACCCAAACACCGCTGCGAACAAGGATAAATCCGATGAGACATTTAATGGCTTCAAGAAGCGATACAACAGTAAATACTGACAGTGCTGGAAGAGCTGTATATCTACTAAGAATATATGCACAAGGCACTGGTACAAGCCATGCAAAGCAGCTGTCAAAAAGGAATGTAACTGTAGTCTTTCCACCTGATCTCATGGTGAAATATGACACATTCGCGTATGCGTTAATAGGCATGCAAAGAGCTACAATCCAGATATACCTTGTTGCAAGTCTTCTGATCTCTGGTTCAGTGTTATAAACCTGAGGAATGAATGGAGCAGCAAGTGCAAGAAGTGAGCCCATCACAAAGGTCGAAGCCACGCTAAGGGCCGCCATTCTCCAGGCTGTACGTCTTGCAGAAACAAGTCTGTCCGCACCGAGCTCTTGTCCAACAATGATTCCTGTTGAGTTACCAAGTGATAAGAATACCTCGTTGAATATCTGAGAAATTGTTCCACTGATATTCATAGCCGCGATAACAGCAATACCTCTTATAGAATAAGCCTGCAAAAGAGTTGCCTGTGAAAGGCTCCACAAGAACTCATTCATAAGAAGTGGAAGTGACCTGATCAGCATCTGGACAGCCAGGTTACCAGGAATCACAAATTTACTGTAAAGTCCTCTAAAGAACGTGTATCTGGAGTTCTTTTTGTGAGCGCCATAAACAACTATAGCTAGCTCTACAAATCTGGAAATTACTGTGGCTACAGCAGCTCCATAAACGCCCAGCTTGGGAAGTCCAAAGAGACCAAAGATGAGCAGCGCATTAAACACGAAGTTAACGCCCATAGCCACCATACTGGCGATCATAGGAAGTGTAGTCTTGCCTGATTCCCTCATGGCGCTGGCATAAACCTGAGTTAAGCTAAATGGAATAAGTCCAACTATCATTATCCTCAGATATCCGGAAGCCAGCTCCAGTGTCTGAGCTGCATCTGCTGCCGGTGTATCAGCTGCAATGTACAGATTAATGAGCGTACCACCAAAGGTTATCAGAATCGTACCTGCTACCAGCAAGATTGTAACGGCTGTCAGGAACTTAAATCTGATGGCCGCCCTTACGCCCTCCATATCTCCTTTTCCAAAGAACTGAGTACTGAAAATTCCCGCTCCCGCAAGAGATCCCCATATACACAGGTAAAAGATAAAGAGAATCTGGTTAACGATAGCTACAGCGGACATGGACAGAGTTCCTACCTGTCCAACCATGATGTTATCCAGAAGTCCTACAATGTTGGAAAGTGTATTCTGAATGATCATTGGAAGCACGACCATGGATACTCTGCGGTAAAAGCCCGCGTCTCCAATAAGTGCCTCCTTCAATGTGAATTTATATTTAATTGCTTCTTCTCTATTTCCTGTCTCAAAACTACTCATTTTACTATTCCTTTAGTCTTTTCTGTCAGCATGTTCAATACACGCTTCTTGTCGAGGCTCCACATTGGTGCCACAAGGAGTTTTCTAGGGCCGTCGCCCTGCATGCGATGAACAACGCATGTTTCCGGTAAAAGAGCCAGCGCATCCGCCACAAGGTCTGTGTATTCCTCCATACTCATGATATGGAAAGGCTCTTTTGCAAACTCCTCGTACATCTGCGTGCCCTTTAATATCTGAAGATTCTGTATTTTAATTCCATCAAGGCTTGGCTCCAGCTCAGCAAGAAATCTAACTGATTCCAGCATCATCTCCCTGCTTTCTCCTGGAAGTCCCATTATTAGGTGCACAATAACGGTAAGTCCTGCTTCCTTGAGGCGCTTATAAGCGTCAATAAAGCAGTTCAGATCATAGCCTCTGTTAAAGGCTCTTGCAGTCTCATCATGAATTGTCTGAAGCCCCAGTTCCACCCATACTGGCTTAATCTGATCAAGCTCTTTTAACATAGCTATCACTTCTGGTCCAACGCAGTCAGGTCTTGTTCCAAGGGATAATATCACCACGTCATCCCGCATGATTGCCCTGGTGTACAGTTCGCTGAGTCTTGCCACATCACCATAAGTATTGGTAAAAGACTGAAAATAAGCGATAAATTTGCTGGCGTCAGTTTTTTGCTGGATTCTGGCCTTGGCTTCCTGTATCTGATCGTCAATAGATCCGGATGCAGCAAACTCTCCAGAGCCGCCCTCTGAACAAAAGGTGCAGCCTCCAACGCTCACCGTTCCATCCCTGTTAGGGCATCCACAGCCTGAAGACAGAGACAGACGATAAACCTTCTCGCCATATTCATTTTTAAGATATGTAGAAAGCTTAATTGCCATAATCAAAAACCAAATGTAAACGCATTATCCTGCGCAGCTTTCCTGCTCTTTTCCATCAAAAGAGATGTGATAGCAGGAATATCGAGGCCAGCTGCATATTCTACAGCCCTCTCTATATCTGTATCTTCAAACAAATTTGCTTCAGATGTATACTCAAGGAGCTCGCCTAAAGTTCCAAGCGCCTCGCCATCTTTTTTGGCAAGCTCAATGTATCTTACTAATATGTCACTGCCGTTGTCTCTTACAAACTGCTCATAGCCGGCCTTGAACCGTTCTTCCAGTTCAAGAGGATAAAGGAGCCTTCCTATGGCTATGTCCTGACAGATACTTCCTCCGTCTATCATAGCTTTGGCAAAAAGAGAGTCATACTGGCGATAGTCTATCTTCCTTCGATCCACACACTCTCTGTAAGCATAGCCCGCACCCGCGATTGAGAACTGAATTGTCCTTGCCATGGTATTCTCGTTGAAGTCATAGACATATCCAGGGAAAGAAAGAACAGAATCCGCTCCACTTCCGGTCTTGTCATGTATCACAAATCTGATAGCTTTATCGCTGTCGGCAAGGAAGTTTCTGATCACCTCAAACCAACTGCGGGTAATGGTAATCTCCACCTCTTCCAGATTGTCGCACTGTCTCACAACGCCGTCGTAGTAATCATCAAGGCTGTCATATATGGAAATCTTCTTAAGATTCCTGCTATTGTGGAAGACATAGCTCCTGAGAATCCTGACGGTCTGCGGAATCTCTACAGCCACAATGTCCTCTCTTGCAGAAAAGGCGTGACTTCCAATTGACTCAACCATGATTCCGTCTATGGTTTCAGGAATCACCAGATTAGTCACAGTTCCCTCGTAGCCTGTAATCTCTATATATTCATGATTATCTTTTTTGTCATTTATCTTTTCATATAAGAACATGTATGTTTCCTGATCACACGTGATTTATACGGTTAGCAAACCTTCCAAGCAGGTTATAGTGAACCTTCATGGCTCCCTTAGGGCAGAACTCCTGACAGCAGAAGCACTTGATGCACTTAGATCTATCAATCTGTGGAATCTTGTTCTTACCTCCATCCACCATGGTTATAGCCTTGGCTGGGCATGTATCCGCGCACTTTCTGCAGCCGATACACTCCTTTACCTTGACCTGTGGCTTGGTGGTATAAGCAAGCTTAAGGACAGCAGATGTTAGAGCCCCCTTAATGCCCTTTCCCTCAAAGGTTATGCTCTGATGAATTGTTGCGCGCTTAAAGTCAGCTACCTTGATCTCTGAAACAGGGCAGCTTCCCACAACTGTAACATCACTAAAGTCCTTGGGGCCAAGACCTCTTTCATTGGCAACGATAAGAGTTGCCACGTCTGCATATCCCATTCCAATGAGCTCAGCGCAGACCATATCCAGGGCGTAAGGCTTTGCTGATGCAAGAACAGCACCGATATGTCTCTTCTCACCGGCAGTTGGACCATTGCCCTCCATGCCATCTACGGCATCAACCACATAGAGCTTTGGTTTAAAGAACTCGTTCAGGTCCACCATGATATTGGCAAAGGCATGCTCCTCTGGAAATCTCATGTGGTACTCTGGCTTGGTTGCACCAGGAATTGTTCCGAACATGTTCTTAACCGCGCAGCTCATACCCATCATGGCGTGGGTCTTAAGCTTGGAGAAATTGATGATGGCATCAACATTATCAAGCCAGCCTGTATAAATGAAGGTCTTGATGGATACTGCATCAAGGAACTCTCCATTGTGGATTGAGTAATCATCATTTAATTTGAGCTTCTCTCCAGTTGGATCCAGCTCTTTTACCATGGTCTCAAGACCGCAGGTCTTATATACGTTCTGAAGAAACATTGGAGTATAAAGACCTCCCGGGCTATCGCCAATTACAACGCTGGCGCCCATCTCCAGAAGCTTTTCGCAAAGTCTCTTAAGAAGCACAGGATGTGTTGTAACAGACTTATCCGGTGCCATAGCTGCAACCAGATTGGCCTTAATTCCAATTCTCATGCCTGGCTTAACAAAATCCAGAGCGTCAATATCTGCAAGCACCTTATCCAGTGCCTCTTTTACAACTTCATAATCGTATGAAGGGCATTTTTCTATAGCTACATTTTCAAAACTCATACTAGTCACTTTTCTTTCTAATAAGTATATAGTTTCCCATAACGCAAAAAATTATGGTGGCAACGCATAGGTTGTCACCATACATTCTCTACAAAAATCCTCGTGATTGTCAAATGAATTTTCTATACACTTTAACTTTGTTTGGTCATTATGGTCATGGCCTTATCTATTACTTCTATTGTAGTTTCCTTATAAGCACCGCCAAACTCACCGTCCAAAGTCCATTCCACATCATCTTCTGAAACAAGATTTACCTTTTTAACCTGCTTGTAGGTGATGTAAGGATTATCAGGTTCTCTGGAAGCAAGGGCTGTAATAACTGCATTAAACTCACCAAGATTCTTGGGCGCACGTATAAGAAGAAGCTCCATCTGGCCGTCGTCCTGCTTGATATCAGTATCAGCAAAAAGAGTCATGCCTGCCACAGACGCCGAATTGCTGACTGCACCAAAGATATAATCGCCCTCTTCCAGAACGCCATCTGCCTCAATCTTCATGTGACAGCTATAGCCAATACTCTGTGGAAGCTCTGCAATAGCACTAATCACATAGGCTGCGTAGCCAAGAACGTTTTTAAGGTCCTGATCAGTAGCGTAGCTCACCTTGGAAAAAGCTCCAAAAGCAGCAACATAGTTAAAAAATCTGTCGTTCATCTTACCAACATCATACTGAGTTGGCTTGCCAGATATAGCAACTTCCAGTGCTTTGGCACGAACTCCGGGGATTCCCAGTGCTCTGGCAAAATCATTGGTGCTGCCCGATGGAATATAGGCAAGAAGAGGTTTCCTATCCAGCAGCATCATTGAATTCATGACATGGTTAAGTGTTCCATCGCCACCACTGCACAGAATAAGCTCTGTCTCTTTTCCATATTCTGCCACCAAAACCTCTGAAGTAAGATCTGTTCCAGGGATAATCGGATATACGATCGGCTCATAGCCTTTTTCTGCAAGAGCTATGGCTATATCAAGAGTATCATTACCTGCTTTGCCAGTTCCTGAAGTTTTATTTATCAGAACAAGTGCTTTCTTTCTGTTGTCTGTTTTATTCGTGCTCACTTATAATCCCTCTGAATTAGTTAACTGATGTTGCACTATAATCATTTAGCAATTCTCTTGTATGTCCTATAAGTGTAAGTCAAATCAAAGTAAACCTGCTCGTCGCTCTCGTCCACCATCTCCCACTCAGGATCCTTGTCCAGGTTAGGGAAATAGGTATCTGCCTCAAATTCCTTGTCGATAAAGGTTACGATTGCTGTATCGCACTGATCAAGAAATTCTCTGTATACGCTCTCTCCACCTATGATGTAAACATCATCTTTATCAAGGTCAGAAACAAGGTCTAAGAGCTCCTGCTTGGAGTGAACTACTGCTGCGTCCTTAACCCTGTAGTCTTTCTTGGTAGAAAGAATAATGTTGTTTCTCTTAGGAAGAACAACTCTCTGAGGAAAGGTCTCAAGGGTCTTTCTTCCATATACTATTGTTTTATTTATTGTCTCATTTCTGAAATTCTTCTGGTCCGCTGGTATGCTAACAAGGAGCTGTCCCTTGTTACCGATGGCCCAGTTACTGTCTACTGCTACGATTGCTTTCATACTGTCTCCTCTATATTTTATATCGCGATCGGAATATCTTTTAACTGTTCACCTGCAACTTCGTAGCCCTCGAGAGAAACGTCGTTACGTGTGAACTGATAGAAATCTTTTACGTCCGGATTAAGATGGAACTTAGGTGCTGGAAGTGGCTTACGCTCAATGAGCTCCTTGATAAGAGGCACATGTCTGTCGTAGATATGCGCATCTGCGATTACGTGAACAAGCTCACCTACGTTCATGTCACAGACCTGAGCAAGCATATGCACAAGAACTGCATACTGAACTACGTTCCAGTTATTAGCTGCTAAAACGTCCTGAGATCTCTGGTTGAGGATAGCATTAAGTGTAAGCTTGTCCTCTCCTTTTTTCTGTGTAACATTGTAGGTTACTGAATATGCACATGGATACAGATTCATCTCATGAAGATCATTGAACACATAAGTGTTTGTCATGATACGGCGGCTGAATGGGTTGTTCTTGAGGTCATAGATAACCCTGTCAATCTGGTCAAACTCGCCTTCCTTATAGATGCTCTTCTGGCCAATCTGATAGCCGTAAGCCTTACCAATAGATCCTGTCTCATCAGCCCATTCATCCCAGATATGGCTGTTAAGGTCATGGATATTATTACTCTTTTGCTGATAAATCCAGAGAATCTCATCAGTTGCACTCTTAAGAGCGGTCTTTCTAAGGGTCATGATAGGAAATTCCTTGGAAAGATCGTATCTGTTAACTACCCCAAACTTCTTGATAGTATATGCAGGTGTTCCATCCGGCCAGTGAGGTCTTACCTTCTCACCCTCAGTGGAGGTGCCGTTCTCAAGGATATCCTTGCACATATCTATAAAGATTTCATCTGCTCTGCTCATTTTTCTCCCCTTTTCAAACTTTTTTCTTTTATTTACTCCATTTGTCACACAACGCTATTATCTGATCCGCGAACTTGGCCTTGTCCTTATTGGTCATGCCCTCACTCTTAGCTATGATGCCCATAAGTCTTGCGCCTGCTGCCTTGAGCCTTGCGTAAACATCAGAAACAAGCGTAGCCTCTTTCTTCTTAACAGGAATCGGAACGCCTTCCTTGGTGATCTGTCCTGAGATGATATCAAACTCAGTTCCGCTGTACGGAGCATAGGTATTGTAGCCATACTCATCTCTAAGGCACTGGGCAAAAGAGGCACAGACGCTGTCTTCGCCATGAACAACAAAGACTCTTGAAGGTCTTTTCACGGTAAAACCGTTGAGCCACTCGATAAGTCCGTTTTTATCAGCATGTCCTGACAAGCCCTCAAGCTTGCAGATATCTGCCTTGATATCAATAGTCTCGCCAAAGAGCTTGATCTGCTCTGCGCCGTCAACTATAGCTCTACCTGTTGTTCCAATTGACTGATAGCCAACAAAAAGAACTGTACATTCCTCGCGCCATAGATTGTGCTTGAGATGATGCCTGATACGTCCAGCCTCGCACATTCCAGAAGCTGAAATAATAACCTTGGGCTCAGGATCTTCGTTGATAGCTCTTGATTCCTCTGTGGTGATGGCCAGATTAAGACCAGGGAAGGTCACAGGATTAATCCTCTTCCTGACCAGCTCCATGGCCTCCTCATCATAGCACTCGTACTGATTGTCCTCGAATATCTCTGTAGCCTCAACAGCCAGAGGACTATCTACAAAAACACGGAAATTGGGCTTACTCTTAACAAGCCCGTCTATCTTGATCTTCCTGATAAAGTACAGCATTTCCTGGGTTCTACCCACAGCAAATGAAGGAATAACAACATTTCCGCCTCTTGCAAAGGTTCTGTCCAGTATCTCCGCAAGCTCTTTTACATAATCAGGTCTCTCAGTGGCATGAAGCCTGTCACCATAGGTGGACTCCATGATAACGTAGTCCGCTTCCTCGGTGTTCTGAGGATCTCTGATAAGTGGTTGGCGCTTATTGCCGATATCACCGGAAAAGACAAGCTTCTTGGTGACATTTTTCTCAGTAAGCCACACCTCTATGCTGGCAGAACCAAGGAGATGTCCTATATCAGTAAAGCGAATCTTGACGCCTTCGCAAACTTCCACTTCCTGATTGTAGCCACAGGGAATAAATGCCTTGATGGTCTTCTCAGCATCTTCCATAGTATAGGCAGGCTCTACCTGAGCGATATCTCTGGTACGCTTAGCCTTACGGTTACGCCACTCAGCTTCCTGCATCTGAATGTGTGCGCAGTCACGCAGCATAATGTTACACAGATCAGCTGTAGCATCAGTAGCATAAATCTTGCCTCTAAAGCCCTTGGCATATAGAAGCGGAAGATTTCCTGAGTGATCCACATGAGCATGTGTCAGGAAAACATAGTCTATTTCAGGCGCAGACACTGGAAGTGGAACATTTTCAAAGTAATCCTTGCCCTGCTCCATTCCATAATCTACCAGAATATTCTTGTCACAGGCCTGTATAAAATGGCAGCTTCCTGTAACCTCGTGATCAGCACCGATAAAGGTAAGTTTCATACGCAAATACCTCGTCCCTGATGTATTTATTCATAAATTAAATTATATCATGTTAATTACCCTATTATCAAAAGAGCTACAAGCCTCACTACAAGGGCAACGATCCAGGCAACAGCGCACTGCCATACCACAACTGCAAGAGCCCACTTTTTGCCAAGCTCTCTTTTTATTGAAGCAATAGCTGCCACGCATGGTGTATACAAAAGGCTGAATACCAGCAATGTAATGGCTGTCACTGTGGTAAGAGAATTCTCAACTCCATCAACGAACAAAACCTCCATAACTGAGACCACGCTCTCCTTGGCAATAAATCCGCTGATAAGAGAGGTACAGATTCTCCAGTCACCAAGTCCAAGTGGTGCAAAAAGAGGTGCTATAATTCCTGAAACAATAGCAAGAATGCTCTCTTTTGAATCACTGACAAGGTTAAAGTGAAGGTCAAAGTTACTAAGAAGCCAAACAACAATTGTAGCAATGAAAATAACTGAAAAAGCTCTCTGAATGAAGTCCTTGGACTTCTCCCAAAGGAGCTGTCCCACATTTCTAGGACTTGGAAGTCTGTAATTAGGAAGCTCCATTACAAATGGCACAGGTTCACCCTTAAATACAGTCTTCTTGGTTATGAAAGCATTGAGGATTCCAATTGCAATTCCCCACAGATACAGTGCTGTAATAATTAGTCCGCCTTTTCCAGGGAAAAAGGCATTTACAAAAAAGGCATAAATAGGGAGCTTAGCTGTACAGCTCATGAACGGAGTCAGTACAATTGTCATCTTCCTGTCTCTCTCACTTGGAAGTGTCCTTGTGGACATAACTGCCGGAACAGTACATCCAAAGCCAATAAGGAGAGGTACAATGCTTCGGCCAGAAAGACCTATTTTCCTAAGGATCTTATCCATCACAAAAGCAACTCTTGCAATGTATCCGCTATCTTCCATAAGTGACAGGAAGAGGAAAAGAACTATGATAATAGGAAGGAAACTGAGTACACTTCCAACTCCGTCAAATATGCCATTAACTACCAGACCCTTTAGAACCTCATTGACTCCAGCAGAAGTCATCGCGTTCTCAACAGTAGCGCCCAGTGCGCCGATTAGTTCCTCTAATATTCCCTGAAGCCATGCACCAATTACATTGAAAGTCAGCACAAATACAAGTCCCATTATGAGGATAAACATAGGGATAGCTGTGTATTTACCTGTAAGAAGCTTATCAATCTTATTACTGCGAAGCTGTTCCTTACTCTCTTTTGGCTTGGTTACGCACTTCTGACAAACCTTTTTGATGTACTGGAAACGCATATCAGCTATAGCTGCGCTTCTATCAAGGCCTCGCTCTTTTTCCATGTGAGAGACAATGTGCTCGATAGCCTCTTTTTCATTATCATCAAGATTCAGCTTTTCTATTATAAGTGAATCGCCCTCAACAACCTTGCTGGCTGTAAATCTAAGAGGAAGTCCAGCTCTGTCTGCGTCATCTGCAATAAGGTTCATTACAGCATGAAGGCACTTGTGAACTATACCTCCATTGTCATCCTTGGAACAGAAGTCCTGTTCAAGCGGTTTCTCCTGATATTTGGCAATGTGAAGAGCATGGGCAATAAGCTCGTCAACGCCTTCATTCTTGGCTGCAGCAATAGGAACAACAGGAGTTCCCAACATTTCCTCCATCTCGTTAATATCTACAACGCCGCCGTTGCCTGTGAGCTCATCCATCATGTTAAGAGCTACTACAGTTGGAACATCCATCTCAAGTAGCTGCATCGTGAGGTAAAGATTACGCTCAACATTAGTAGCATCAACGATATTGATGATGGCTGTCGGTTTCTCATTGAGTACGTGATTACGAGAAACAATCTCCTCACTTGTATAAGGAGACATGGAATAAATACCTGGAAGGTCAGTAATCAGGGTATTCTTGTAGCCTCTTATCTCTCCATCCTTACGATCCACAGTAACTCCTGGGAAGTTACCAACATGCTGCTTGGATCCAGTAAGCTGGTTAAAAAGAGTTGTCTTTCCACTGTTCTGATTACCAACAAGAGCAAAGGTAAGTGTTGTTCCTTCTGGAAGAGGATTACCGCTGCCCTTGGGGTGATAGATACCTGTTTCACCAAGACCTGGGTGAACAGTTTTCTTTTTTACATCAGAAGAACTCTTATCTGATTCACTGCCTGTAAATATTTCATCACTAAATCTGGCTATCTCTGTAATCTCTATCTGCTGCGCCTCCGCAAGACGAAGTGTAAGCCTGTAGCCATGAATCTCAATTTCTAACGGGTCTCCCATGGGCGCATACTTAATAACAGAAAGCTCTGCTCCAGGGATAACACCCATATCCAAAAAATGTTGGCGAAGAGCGCCTTCCCCGCCAACACTTACTATTCTAGCTTTTTTACCGATTTCTAACTCTTTTAATGTCACTTGAAACTCCTTATGTATAAAACCTTACTAATAATTTTTCTCATTTATTAATATATACTACTCTTTTTGTCAGGAAAATAAAATGTAAATTTGTTAGTTGTGTGCAACTGCCTATTCATGGGTTGCTCAATTTTTATTATTTTGTTAAAATAGAGATTACCTATGATTTAAAATTGCTTCACTATGCGATTTTGATAGGTATATTTTGTTTTACTAAATAAGGAGATTACAAGTAATGCATATTAGAACATATGGAAAAAAAGTTGTTGCAGCTATGCTGTGCTCAGTAATGGTGCTTTCAATGGCAGCCTGCGGCGCAGAAGATGCCGGCGAGGAGACTTCTACAGGAGTTTCTTTTGAGCCAATCAACACTGAGACAACAGAAAATGCTGGAGAAGCAGCTACAGAGGAAGTTGCATCAGATGAACCTTACGTACTTCCAGAGGGAATGTACTTCAGCGAACTTACTGGTGAGCCTATCAGCGAAGAGATCAAAGATCAGCGTCCTATCGCAGCTATGGTAGATAATGAGATCACAGCTCTTCCTCACTATGGAACATCAGAGGCAGACGTTGTATATGAGCTTATGAACAGCACCAAGAACGACCGCATCACAAGACTTATGTGCGTTGTTAAGGACTGGGGCAGCATCGAGCAACTCGGAAGTATCAGATCAACACGTCCCACCAACATCCTTCTTGCTTCAGAGTGGAACGCGATTCTTTGCCATGACGGTGGCCCTTATCACAACGATGCATACTTTGCCAAACCTTGGGCCAAGGATCACATCTCAGGTTACTTCTCAAGAGTTAACAACGGCAAGGCAAGAGAGTTTACAGAGTATATCTTAAAGGGTGATATGGAATCCTGCATCGACAGATTCGGTATCTCCGCTACTTATACAGAATATGCCAACGAAGGCAGCCACTTTAACTTCGTTCCTTACGGTACAGAGGTTAAGCTCGATGAGAAGTACTCAAGATATTATCAGGCTTACAAGGCAATACTTCCTTTCTCTCACAACGGCTCACAGCTTGTATACAACACTGAGACAGGCTTATATGAGTATTATGAGTACGGCGAGCGTCATGAGGATGCCGAGGACGGCGCACCTCTTGCTTTCAAGAATGTAATCCTTCAGAAGTGTTCTTTCAACCAGCTTGATGAGAACGGATATCTTATTTACAACTGCATCGATTCAGGCAAAAATGCATGGTATCTCACCGGCGGTATTGCCAAGGATATCACCTGGGTTAAGAGCAGCGAGACAGGCGTTACCAAGTACTACGACGAGAACGGTGAGGAGCTTGCCATCAACACAGGTAAGACTTACATCTCACTTATCCCCGAAGACTCTTGGGAAAACATCATCTTTGAATAATGCATTACCATCTAAAATAGTTTAAAATAGGTCATGACAGTTATCATTTCTGTCATGGCCTTTTCTTTTGGCTTTATCTACCAAAATAATCCGTAAAGGAAGATCGTTACCATGCCTATTTCCATTCCAAAGAAACTAAACGGCAATCTCCTGAAACTGATAGCATGCTTTACAATGCTGATAGACCACGCAACCGCAGGCATTATGCTGCCAATGATAAGGGACGGCCTGTACGCGGGTGGTCTTACAAATCACGAGCTTAATCTCATCTACAAGATTCTTAGGGGAATCGGCAGAACCGCTTTTCCCATCTTCTGTTTCCTTATTGTTGAAGGCTTTTTTCACACCAAAAGCAGGCTTAAATACGCCTTGAACCTTCTGCTGTTTGGAATAATATCGGAGCCTTTTTTTGACCTGACTCTCTACGCCAAGGCAGACAAATACGATTTC
>JAEEGI010011777.1_pt1 | contig 18827 bp, 8 predicted proteins | sample 8958751 | NCBI WGS metagenome assembly JAEEGI01 (sample SAMN16246545, study PRJNA631951) | gut metagenome | biome: gut microbiome; feature: rumen; material: KS-attached | host: Bos | place: Iran: Karaj | collected 2018-10 | reverse complement strand
GGCATGCCGGGCATTCCGCCCGGAGCTGCGCCCGGAGGCGGGCCGCCCGCGCGTCCGGGACCCTGGCGGACAGGCTGGGGTACGACGCCGACCCAGATTTCCGCGCCGGGATGGCGCGGGTCGATGTCGGCGGCCAGGGCGCGTTCGGCCGTTTCTCCGGGGCCGAAGCTCCAGAGGACTTCGCCCGTGGCGCCGTCGAAAACGGCCAGGGCGGGGGTGCCGAGGAAGGCCCCGATCTCGCCGGAGGTGTCGTGCAGGCCGAAGACCTGCAGACCCTTCCGGCCGGATAGGAACGCTCCGGCGTGCAGGACGGGGCCGCCGCGCAGGCGGGTCGTGTAGAGTCCCTTGCCGTCATTGTCCACGGTCATCGCGCCCACGCAGATTTCGTCGCAGCCGTCACCATCGAAGTCGGCCACGGCCACTTGCGGGCTGCCATTGCCGGAGTAGGCGCCCCAGGGCTTCTCGCTGCTGTCGAAGGTCCAGCGGGACTGCAGTTTGCCGTCCCGGAAGTCCCAGGCGGCCACGACGGTGCGTCCGTCGGCACCGCGCACGAAGAAGACCGAGGGCCGCCGGCCATCGAGGTAGGCGACACCCGCGGTGTAGTGCTCGGGACGGATGTCCACGCTGTCATTTCCGCCGATGCCGCCCCAGCCGTTCAGCGGGTAGCGGATGGGGATGTATTTCTGCGAGTCGAGGGCCTGCCCGGTGCGGCCGTCAAAGACGGTGAGGTATTCCGGGCCGTTGACGATGCGGCCGAAGGTGGCGGAGGCTTCGTCCATCGAGCGCCAGTCGGCGCGCGGATTGCCGAGGATGGTGCCCTGGCCGTCCACGGAGCCTTCCGCGGTCTTGCAGACCAGCTCCGCCCGGCCGTCCCCGTCGAGGTCATAGACGATGAAGGGGGTGGTCAGGTAGGTGGAGCGGATGTTGTGCCCCAGGTCGATGCGCCAGAGCAGGGTACCGTCCAGTTTGTAGGCATCCAGCAGGGTGTTGCCCGTGATGCCGGTCCGGGAAGGAACGCTGGCGTTGGAGGGCTCCCATTTGAGGATGATCTCCGGCTGCCCGTCTCCGTCCAGGTCGGCTGCGGAGCAGTCGCCGGCGTTGAATGTATAGCGGTCGGAGGCGTCGCCGGGGTTCTCCCGGTCGGTGGCACCGTAGAAGCGCTCGGTTACCCGGAAGACCTGCCGGGCTTCGGGTTTCTGCACGGGAATCTCCAGGTAGGGGCGGGATTCGCCGCCTTTCAGGGTGAAGCTGGCCAGCTCCTTGCCGCCGGATTTGAGGATCCAGCAGTTCGTTCGGGAGAGGTCCGCTTCGCCGTCCAGGAAATCGGAGGTCGTGCGGATGGGCTGCTTGTTGAGTTTGACCGCGCGGCCGCCATCGGTCTCGCGGTAGAGGTCGAAGGCGAGATCCGGCTTGTCGCCGGGCAGCATGCGCCAGCTGACGTGGGCGCCGTTCCCGGCGCCGGTCGCGATGAGGCCCCGGCCCAGGCGTGCATCCTGCAGGGATTGGGCGCCGGCGGAGAGCAGCAGGAGGCATCCGGCGAGGATGCAGAGGAGAATCTTTTTCATCGGGCGGCCGGTTTTTGGTTCTGACGGATTTCTTCGAAACGCTTCACCATGTCGAAGCTGGGGTGGGGCGGCTGGTTATAGGCGACGTTCTGCCAGGCGATGGCCATGCGGTACATCCGGTCGCTCATCAGCGTGGGCATGCGGTTCTCAGCCGGGATGTCGGTCAGGTAGATGCGGAGTTCGCGGTTGTCGGGTGTGGCCCAGACCACCTCCTCGCGCCAGTCGCCGAGCAGGTCGGCGGACACGCAGGGCGTGGCCTTGGAGCCGTTGCACGCCACCACGCCTTCACCCTGCAGCAGGACATCCGAGCGGCCGGTTTCCCAGTTCCATTTGCTGATGGTGGTGCGGTCCAGGAGTTCGGAATAGGGGTCGGCGTCCCAGTAGATGATGAAATTGGTGGAGGAAGGGACGGTGTTGGTGAGGATCTCCCCGGTCGCGCAACTGCGCAGGCCCCGGGTGCCGCCGCCCCAGCATTCGGCCCCTTCGAAACGCGGATCGATGTCCGCCGCCACGCCGCGGCCGATATCGGCCCCGGGCTCGGCGCTCCAGAGGATTTCACCGGTACGGGCGTCGTAGACGGCCATGCCGGGGGTGCCGAACTGGATGGTGTTCTCTTCGTTCTCGTGGACACCGAACACTTCCAGGCCCGGCCGCGAGGGCACGAGGTCTCCGGCGTGCAGGGCGTCGCCGTGGCGGAGTTTGGTGGTGAGCAGGCCTTCGCCGTTGTGGTCGACGATCATCGCGCCGACGCAGACTTCATCGAAGCCGTCGCCGTCGAAATCGCCCACGGTCACGCTGTGGTTGCCCATTCCGGAGTAGCCGGCCCAGCGCCGTTCGCTGCTGTCGAAGGTCCAGAGGGGCTGCAGTTTACCATTGGTGAAGGTCCAGGCGGCCACGACGGTCCGCCCGTACCAGCCGCGGACGAAGAAGGGCGAGGGGGTCTTGCCGTCGAAACAACCGACTCCGGCGCTGAAGCGGTCCGCGCGTTCGCCGAGGTTGTCGGTGCCTCCGTTGCCGCCCCAGCCGCCCCAGCTGTCGAGCGGGTAGCGGACGGGGATATATTCTTCCGTGGCGAGCGCCGCCCCGGTGCGGCCGTCGAAGACGGTCACGTATTCCCGGCCGAGCAGAACTTTGCCGAAGGCGGGATCCGCCTCGTCGCCCACGCGGTTGTCCAGGGTGGGATCGCCGATGGGTTTGCCGGTGCCGTCGATGGTACCGTCGGCGGTCTTGCAGCATAGTTCGGCGCGGCCGTCCCCGTCGAAGTCGGCGACCAGGAACTGCGTGGTGGGCGGGCCGGAGCGGATGTTGTGGCCCAGGTCGATGCGCCAGAGGCGGGTGCCGTCCAGTTTGTAGGCGTCGATCAGGGTGTTGCCGGCGTAGCCCCGGTTGGGGGGAAGTTTGCGGTTGGAGGGCTCCCACTTGAGGATGATCTCGTATTGGCCGTCGCCGTCTAGATCGCCCACGCTGGCGTCGTTGGCCGAGAAAGTGTAGGTCTCGTCGGTGCCGAAGGTTTTCCGCGCTTCAGGTGGATCCAGCGGGATGGCCAGGTAGGGGAGGGCCGCCTGTCCGCCGGTGCGGCTCCAGGAGGCGAGCTCGCGCCCGCGGCTGCGGAGGCTCCAGCGGTTGTCCCGTGCGAGGTCGGCTCCGGTGTCGACGAAGTCGGAGGTGCGCAGGATGGGGCTGTCATTGAGTTTGACGGCTTGACCGCCGTCGGTGGAGCGGTAGAGGTCGAATGCGAGGTCGGCGGCGTCTGCGGGGAGCATGCGCCAGCTCAGGTAGAAACCCCTCTCGACGGGCCGGCCCACGAATCCGCGGTCCAGCCGTTCTCCGCTAAAGGGCTGACCCCAAGCTGGTTGGAGCAGCATCAGGGAACAAGCCAGCAGGGTAAGGATTTGCTTCATCTGGATAAAGCTGATGGAATACGGTTAATGGTGTCTAACAAATGTAGCAATAATTTACGATTATCCGATGCGAATGACAAAATGTCATTGGCACGGACATTGATTTCATACCCTCCGCCACGGCTCGTCCGCGGCAGGCAAGCATACAATTTAAACACATATCATCATGATCAAACCTTTAGCAGACAGAGTCCTGATCGAGCCCAAGGAGGCCCAGACCAAGACGGCTTCGGGTATCTACATCCCCGACACAGCGAAAGAGAAACCCCAGCAAGGCACCGTTCTCGCCGCCGGCCCCGGCAAAAAAGATGAGCCGATGGAAGTCAAGCCCGGCGACCAGGTCCTGTACGGCAAATATGCTGGCACCGAGGTGACGGTGGAGGACAAAAAGTATCTTATCGTGAAGCAGTCTGACATTTTAGCAATCCTGTAATTATGGCAAAGGAAATCAAATTCGACGTGGATGTCCGCTCCAAGATGAAGTCCGGTGCGGACGCATTGGCTGACGCCGTGAAGGTGACCCTCGGACCGAAGGGTCGCAATGTAGTGATTGACAAGAAATTCGGTGCACCCCAGGTGACCAAGGACGGCGTGACCGTGGCCAAGGAGGTCGAGCTGGAGGACCGTTTCGAGAATATGGGCGCCCAGATGGTCAAGGAGGTTGCCTCCAAGACCAACGAACAGGCCGGCGACGGCACCACCACCGCCACCGTCCTCGCCCAGGCGATCATCAATGTCGGCATCAAGAACGTGACCGCCGGCGCCAACCCGATGGATCTCAAGCGCGGCATCGACAAGGCTGTCGCCGCCGTGGTCGGCAACCTCAGGGCGCAGAGCCAGGAGGTGGGCAGCGACTACTCCAAGGTTGAGCAGGTCGGCACCGTGTCCGCCAACAACGACGGCAACATCGGCAAACTCATCGCCGATGCGATGTCCAAGGTGGGCCGCGACGGCGTGATCACCGTCGAGGAGGCCAAGGGCACCGACACCGAGGTGAAGGTGGTCGAAGGAATGCAGTTCGACCGCGGCTACATCAGCCCCTATTTCATGACCAACGGCGACAAGATGGAGGCCGAGCTCTCCGATCCCTATATCCTGGTCACCGACAAGAAGATCTCCGCGATGAAGGACCTCCTCCCGATCCTCGAGCCCGTCGCCCGCGAGGCCCGCGAGCTGCTGATCATCGCCGAGGACGTGGACGGCGAGGCCCTGACCACGCTCGTGGTCAACAAGTTGCGCGGCGCGCTTAAGATCGCCGCCGTCAAGGCCCCGGGCTTCGGCGACCGCCGTAAGGAGATGCTTCAGGATATCGCCATCCTGACGGGTGCCACCGTGGTGTCTGAGGAGCGCGGTTTCAGCCTGGAAAGCGCTACCCCGGACCTGCTCGGCCGCGCCGAGAAGGTGACCATCACCAAGGAGAACACCACCATTGTGGGCGGCGCCGGCAGCAATGAAGCGATCGCCGAGCGCGTGGAGTCCATCCGCAGGCAGATCGAAGTCAGCACCTCCGACTACGACAAGGAGAAGCTGATGGAGCGCTTGGGCAAACTGGGCGGCGGCGTGGCCGTGCTCTATGTCGGCGCGACCACCGAGGTGGAGATGAAGGAGAAGAAGGACCGCGTGGAGGATGCCCTCAACGCGACCCGTGCCGCAGTCGAGGAGGGGTACCTCCCGGGCGGCGGCGTGGCCTACGTGCGTGCCATCGAGGCCCTCGACTCTCTGAAGGGCGAGAATGAGGACGAGACCACCGGTATCCACATCGTCTCCCGCGCCATCGAGGAGCCGCTGCGCCAGATCGCGATCAACGCGGGCGTGGACGGCGCCGTGGTCGTGCAGAAAGTCAAGGAGGGCAAGGCCGACTTCGGCTACAATGCACGCACCGGCGAGTATGTGCACATGTATGACGCCGGCGTGATCGACCCGACCAAGGTCGCCCGCGTGGCTCTCGAGAACGCTGCCTCCGTGGCCGGTATGTTCCTGACCACCGAGTGCGGCATCGTGGACATCCCCGAACCTACTCCCGCTGCTCCGGCGATGCCGGGAGGCGGCATGATGTAGCCGGTTTCTCCTCCGGATAAAACAATCAAGGTCACCCTCGCCGGGTGACCTTGATTTCGTTATGTCCGTACCTTCCGATTAATAACCGGGGTTCTGGGGGAGCTTCGTGGGGTTGAGCTCGACCTGGGCGTACGGGATGGGGTAGAGCAGTTCGTGTTCGTCGATGGCGGTGTTGTCGCCGTACTCGAACTGGAGGATGGTGGCATGCACGGCAGGCGCATTGACCCGGCTGTAGAAGGTGGTCATCGTGCTGAGCAGCTTCCCGGTCCTGACCAGGTCGAACCACCGGTGGCCTTCGATGCAGAGCTCGAGCTGCCGCTCGTCGGCGATGGCTTCCAGTACCTTGGCCTTGTCCGCAGGGACGTTGGTCTCCAGGCCGGCCCGCGTGCGGATCCGAGCCAACTGCTTGATCGCCTCGGTGAGATTGCCCTCGTTGGCGAGGCATTCGGCATATTTGAGGATGATGTCCGAGTAACGGCTGATGATGGTGTGGCAGCCGCTGTCGGGCATGTAGCCTTCGTTGCCGTCCTCGATGTTCTGGTAGTCGAAGTACTTGAGCGTCATCGGGATGGAGCAATTGTAGTCGGGCGAGATGCATTTGGTGTAGACGACGCTGCGGCGCTTGTCACCCGGGACGAACTTGGACTCGAGTTCGTGGGTCATCATGATGGAGTTGATACCGAAGATCTTGCTCCGGCCGTCACCGATCGGATCGATGAAGATGCCCTGGATGTTACCCAAGGTGGAGGGGCCGAGGTAGTTGCGCTGGATGGGGGTCTGGTTGTGCGCGTATTGGATGGAGAAAATGATCTCCTTGTTGTTCACGTTGTTGGAGTCGAAGATCTTGGCATAGTCGTCGAGCAGGCCCAGGTCTGCGCCCTCCTTCGCCATCACCTTCTGGAAATATTCTTTGGCCTTGGTATAGTCGCCCTGGGTCAGGTAGACATCACCGAGGATGGCGTTGCAGGCCGTGGCCGTGACGCGTCCCTTCTCCCCGCCATAGCGGAAATCGGGCAGCATCGAGACGGCGGCACTCAGCTCGGAAACGATGTAGGCATAGACCTCCGCCTTGGGCGTACGGCCATACTCGAAGACGTCCATGTAGTTCTTGATGTCCTCCTTGACGAGGGGGACGTCGCCCCATACGCGGACCATCACATAGTAGGTATAGGCGCGCAGGAACTTCGCCTGGCCCACGATGTCGTTGTAGGTCGAGCCGGTGACACCGAGCTTGTCCATCGCCTCTTCCACCATGCAGCAGCGGTTGATGATCTGATAGCAGGCGTACCAGAGCTTGCTGAATACGCCGTTTTGGGAGGTGACGCTGGATTCGTGCAGCTGGATGCCGTCGGACCAGTTGTTCACCTTGTAGTCGAAAGCGTTGTCTGTGGGCAGGTCGCCGATATAGACGATGGCATCGCCGAAGTCCCCTTTCAGGGCGGAATAGGCGGCAGTCAGCACGGTATTGACCTCCTCCACATCGTTCATATAGTTCTCCGCTGTCATCTGGTCCGTAGGATACAGATCGAAGAAGGAGTTTTTGCAGGAAACCAGGGAGAACAGAACGACAAAAAGAATGGCAATATATTTTTTCATCGCAGGGTCCATTTAGAAGTTGATATTGATACCGAAGGTGATCGTACGCACGGCAGGATAGGTGCCGCCGTCCGTTCCGCCCGTTGCACCGCCCATGCCGCCGGCCTCGATGGAGTATCCGGGATACTCATCCAGCGAGAAGAGGTTCTGGGCGTTGGCGCTGAAGCGGACGGCGCTCAGGCCGACCGCCTTGCAGACTTGCTTGGGAAGGGTGTAGCCGAGGGTGATGTTGCGGAGTTTGAGGTAGTCGGACTTGAAGAGATAACGAGTCTGGCTGAACAGGGCGAGCATCACGTTGGAGGAACCGGCGCGCTGGGAGATGCCGTCACCCGGCTCGGAAGGACTACGCCAGCGGTTCCGGGAATAGATGGCGAAGGCATTCTCCATATGGCGGTTCAGACCGGCGGCATAGCCGAAGCCCCAATACATGAGTCCGCCGTACTGCCCGTCGAAGTTGAGGGCGAGGTCCCAGTTCCTCCAGGTGAAGGTGTTCATCCACCCGGCATTGAACTTCGGCATGTTGTTGCCGCAGAAGACCATATCGTCGGTGTTGACTACGCCGTCATTGTTGGTGTCGGCGTATTTGAGGTCGCCCGGGCTGCCCATGCCCATGAACTTGGCGGACTTGGCCACGTCGTCTGCATCGATGAAGACGCCGTCATTGACATAGAGGTACATATCACCGAGCGGACGGCCCACATAGTTGCGGACCATGCCGGACACGCTGCCATAATAGTCGTTGCCTGTGGCGAGGGAGAGGAGTTTGTTGCGGTTGAAAGCGATGTTGAACGTGGACATCCACTTGAATTCGCGGTCGATGATCGGAGCGCTGATGGCGATCTCGAGACCGTGGTTGAGGATGCTGCCGGCGTTCATCGTGACTGTGCTGCTCTTACCGTTGAGGTTGGGGATGGAGGCGGAGAGCACAGCGTCGCTCACACGGCGGTACCAGTCGATGGTCAGGGAGAGTTTCTTGAAGAAGCCGAAGTCCAGACCCACGTCCACCTGCTTGTTGGTCTCCCAGCCGAGACTCCGGTTGGAATATCCGGAAGGATAGTAGCCGGTGACGGCAGAGCCACCGAAGGTATAGGTGGAGGTGTTGAGGGTGGAGGTCCAGGCGTAGTAGCTGCCGATGTTGTCGTTGCCGGTCACACCGTAGCTGGCGCGGATCTTGGCGACATCAAGCCAGTCGATCCGCTTCACGAAGGGCTCTTCGGCAATGTTCCAGGCGCCGGACACGGACCAGAACACACCGGCCTTGTTGTCGGGGCCGAATTTGGAGGAACGGTCGCGGCGGATGGAGGCGGAGAGGAGGTACTTGTTGTTGTAGTCGTAGTTCAGACGGGCGAACATGGCGTCGAAGTCATACTCCGTGTTGGTGGAGGAGCCGGTCCAGATGTAGGCACCGTTGACATTCTTGATGTTGTAGTTGCCGTAGGCCACGGGGTAGTTGGCGTCCGTGCGGTCGTCCTGCTGGACATAGTAGTTGCTGTAGTAGGCAAGGTCGTAACCGAGCAGTGCGATCAGTTTGTGGAGTCCGAAGTTCTTGGTGTAGGTGGCCGTGGAGGACCAATACCAGTTGTAGTTGAACCCGGCGCCACGGTAGGCGTCGATGGCGAGCAGGTTGGGGTTCGACTTGTTGCCCATGCTCGAAGAACCCGGGCTGAACGGGCTGCGGTAGTACTCGTGTTTCAGGTTCGTCAGGGTCACGTTGAACTCGGACTTGACCACGAGCCCGTCGATGGGCGTGACCTGCACGAAAGCGTTCGCCAGCGTTTGGAGGGTGTTGTAGTCATCGTTGACTTCCAGCAGCTTGCTCAGCGGGTTGCGGAGCTCGGAGTTGAAATCCGTTCCCACGGCGTGCTGCATGATCTGGAAATAGTCGCCGTTCTCCACATAGGGGCTGTAGATGGGCGGGAAGGTGACGGCTTCGGCAATGGTACCGGTGGTGTAGGTTGTATTGCCGCCGGCCGTGTTCTGACGGCGCTGGATCGAGTAGGTCGGGGCCAGGCTCAGTCCGGCGGTGATGTATTTGTTAATGTCGACCTGGATGTCACCCTTGACACCGATGCGTTTGTTGAAGGAGTTCTGGACGATACCCTGCTGGTCCTGGTATTGGGCCGAGATGGAGTAGCGGACGGCATTGTTGGTGCCCCGGACGGAGACATTGTAGCGTTGGAAGGGCGCTGTGCGGAAGAACTCCTTCTGCCAGTTGGTCTCGTGCCATTGGCTGGGGTTGTCGAGGATGGCCAGGGCGGGCATGCCGTTGGCGGCGCGCGCATCCTTGATCATCTGGGCGAACTCGGCGGCATTGAGCACGTCGATGTAGCGCTGCGGCTGGGAGATACCGCCCTGGAAAGTAAAGGACACCTTAGGTGCGCCCTGGAGGCTCTTCTTGGTGGTGACCAGCACGACGCCGTTACCGGCGCGCGAGCCGTAGATGGCGGCGGAGGCGGCGTCTTTGAGGATGGTCACATCCGCAATATCCTCCGCGGAGAGGCTGGAGAACAGCGATGCATTATTGGTCGGGAACCCGTCAATCACGAAGAGCGGGTCGCTCGAGGCCGTCAGGGAACCGGTACCGCGGATGCGCATGGTCACATTCGCACCCGGCTGACCGTCGCTTTGCAGGATGTACAGGCCCGGGAGCTGGCCGTAGAGGGTCTCACCGAGCGAGCCGACAGGCATCTTCTCGATCCGCTCGGCTTTCACGGTCGAAACCGCGGTCGTGACGGAGCGTTTCGGAAGATTACCGTAGCCGATGGCGACGGCCTCGTCCAGGAGCATAGAATCTTCATTCAGGACAATCGTGTAAGCATTCTGCCCCGGAACGATGGAAACGGTCTGCTCGAGATATCCCATGCAGGATACGACGAGGCTGGAACGAGAAGGAGCGGAAATGGAAAAGTTGCCGTTGATGTCCGTGACGACACCGATGGTGGTGCCGGCCACCATGACACCTGCGCCGATGATGGGATCACCGGCGGGGTCGACGACCTTTCCTGTCACTCTTTGCTGCGCATACGATGATGCACAGATTCCGATAAGGAGGAATACGGATGCAATCCTCCTTAGAAACAAAAGAAGTGTTTTAGGCATAATAATAATGGTTAAACGATAGTATTGGGGTTTTTCCCTACGCGAAATTACTAAATCTTCTTCAGAAATGTATGATAAAAAACTGTAAATTCTTATTAAATAAACGGTAGATAGGTGCGATGAAAAATAAAAATATTGATAGATAATAAAATATTTAAAGCGCCGCCTTCCGAATGGAGGGCGGCGCTTAAGAATGGGACGCGCGTAATCAGCGGATGAGCCCGGGGGAGAGGGTATTGTTCTCCGGGAAAATCTCTTCCGACTCCTTCCCGGGGTTGAGGACGACGTGGCAGGCGTCTAGTTTGCAACCCTCCGGGACCTGCAGGACAACCCTGGCAGTCTTGGGCACCAGATCGACCGGTGCCGGGATGGCCGGGGTTTCTGTTTGTGAGAGGATACGTCCGCGACTGTCCGTCAGGGCCACGGTGACGGGCCCTACTGGCACGCCGCCGAGGTTGTGGACCGTCACGGCGAGGCCGTCGGGACCCGGATCGAGGTCTTCCGGCCCGATGCCGAGTTCCGGCCGCAGGGCGTAGTCTTCGGGGGCGGAGTCCAGTTTGAGTGTCAGGGTGCTGCCCTTGCGCGGGATGCGCAGGTCGATGCTCCGGGCGCGGCCGAATTCAACGCTGCGTGTGCGGCCGCCCGGCAGTGTGAGCGTCCACTGCCCACCGGGGATCTCGACGCCTTCCAGGGTGGCGCGGACGGCCCGGCCGGCGGTGTTGAAGAACTCGATTTCAAGTTCGCCGGGGGCGTGGTTGTGGACCAGGATGGCCAGCTTTTCGGCATCGCCGTCGCGGCGGAAATGCCAGCGGATCGGGTTGCTCGGCACGAGGTTCTGGCTGCGGGTCATCGCAATTCCGCCCAGACGGCTGTACTGGATGGTCTCGCAGGGGAAGCCGATACGGTCGGTCCAGAGGCTGCCTTCGGTCATGATGAATTCCCGGGCGTCGATGGTCCGCAGGTCCTGCCGGATCTGGGTCGCGAGCGATTCCGGGGTGTAGTCGCGGTGATCCCACTGCGAGTTGGCCAGGGCGTCGAGGTACTTCTGCTCCCCGGTCCATCGCCAGGCGTACCACATCATCGGCAGGGCGAAGGAGCCGCCCCAGGAGCGGGCTTCGTCCGTGAGGAAGTTGATCTCGTTGGGGAGTTGGATGCGGCCCTGGGCGTCCTTCCGGGCGTGGGCTAGGGTGGACTCGGCGAGGTGGAGGAGGTATTCGCGGGCGGCTGGATTGCCGTAGGCGTCTCCCAGCAGCAGGCCGGGGCCGGTGTGGTAGAATTCGCGGTAGGAGGACCAGGTCCAGGGTTCGGATTCGGCGATCTTGGTGGCGCTGAAGTAGTCCGAGCGGAAATGCAGGTGCCCGCCCGGGGTGGTCCCGAGCAGGTGGTCCCGCACGCTGCGGGCGCTCTCCATCAGGCGCTCGACCTGGACGGGGTTGCCGTATTCGACAGTGTTGACCTGGACCACGGTGTTGGCGCCTTCTTCGTAGGTATGCAGGCCGTCCGACATGATGGTGCTCATCCCGCCCGTGAGCGTCCCTTCGGCATAGACCGCTTCCATGAAGCGGTGCAGGCTTTCGGAGAATTTCTCCGGCAGCACGCCGAGGTGGATCAGGCCGGGGAAGTGGTTGGTCAGGTCAGTGTCGTCGGAGATGCCGCCGCCGAATTCGCCGTTCTCGATCTGGCGCCGGTCGATGAACCACTCGAAGACCTCGCGGTATTTCTGCAGCAACTTCAGCTGGAGGAAGGCCCATTCGGGCACACCCCGGGGCGCGACGGGCTCGGTGTAGGGGAGCGGCTGCTCGCTGTTGTAGATGTGCCAGTATTTGAGGCCGATGCGGTGCTCGGGATCCACCTTGAGCAGATCCCGCAGGTCGCCTTCGATCTGGCGGTATTTGCTCAGGCGCCGGCTGGTCGTATTTTCCTCGCAGAGCATCGCATAGGTGTCGCGCACCTGGGTGAAACGGTCGGCGACGTGCTCCGCCTTGGCCTCATCATAGTCTTTGAATACCAGTTCGATGCGGATCTGTTTGAGCTGGGCCGGATTGAAATCCGCACCCGCACCGGCGAGTGTCAGGTAGAGGGGCTGCCCCTCCGGGAGGATGCGGTCGCGCAGGTCCAGCCAGAGGCTGCGCTCCTGGCCGGGGCGGACGCTGAAGGAGAAGTCCAGCATGTCGCGCAAGGGCCAGATCGGGTCCTTGACCTGGAGGTTGAGGGGGATTAGACCGTCGTTTCCGGCCAGCTCGGCGCCCAGGGCGGGGAGCTGGATGCGGATGCCGTCCAGACCTGCGTGCAGGCCGATCCATGACCAGGAGCGGACGTTGGAGCGCCACGAGACTCCGAATTCTCCGAACTCCGTCGGGGCCGTCGCCACGTTGAGCGGCACGTTGATGTCCAGGTCGCGGAAGTCGCAGGGGATGACGATGTGTACGATGGGTTTGCCGCCGCCGGAAGCGCCGGCTGCGGACTTGCGGTCGTAGTCCATCGGATTGTCATAGCTGCGCCGGGTCGCGGGCTGGGCGAGCAGCATCCGCCTTTCGCCCGGCAGGAAACGTCCGCGGACGTAGTCCTCGATCTGCGTGAGCGCGGGGTGGTTCCGGTTGTCGAAATCATCCAGGGTGTAGTCCAGGCGGAAACGCCCCGCGGGTGCGTCGCCTTCGTGGACATAGAAGGTGTTCAGTTCCTGGATGGGGGTCTCCTGGAGATCGTTGGCGAAGGTGAGGGTCCCGCCGCTGCGGGCATCGCCGAGGCGGTGGAAGGTGCGCTGGGTGCCCCGCTCCTTTCGGCCGAGGGTCTCGGGGTCCGTGCCTTCGGGGCTTTCCGAGACGCCGAGGGTGCCGAAGGCCCCGCCGGTGATTTCCACGTAGTTCCAAGGCTCGTCGGGCAGTTGGAAACGGACATTCAGGCCGGAAGTGGAATAGCAATCCCAGTCGGGAAGTTGGAAATAGTCGTTGCGCCCCTCGATGCGGGAGCGGTTGTAAACGCCGGGCCAGGTGGTCTCGCGGATACCGTCTCCGGCCTTCCAATACCAGCGCTTGAGGTCGTAGATATCCAGGATGCCCAGTTTGCGCACGGTGGTGTGCTCGTCTTCGAGCAGAGGCGGGGTGTCCCCGTCGAAACCGTAGAAACGCCGCCAGGCCTTTTGTTCGTCGGCATCCGCGAATTGGACGCCCGAGGCCTGCGTGCGGGGCGCTCCGCCCCGGGCGAGCTGGGCTATTTCACCATCGGAGAGCATTTTACCGTAGATGCGGACCTCGTCGATATCGCCGCCGCGCTGCATGTTGTACGCGCTCTGGACCTGGTAGGGGCTGATGATGCGGGAGTGGGGACCGAACTGGTCGAGGCCGGTGTTGAGGGTGACGGTGGTATCGCGCCGGGCGGCCTCGCGGCCATTGATATAGAAACGGATCCCGCGGGTCTCGTCCCAGCTGAGGGCGAGGTGGGTCCATTTATTGGGGGCCGGAAGGGGATCGACGGTGGTGCTCACGCGTATGCGCGCAAGATTATTATCGGTGACGAAGGCGTCGAAGCCGTGGCCGTTGTAGTCGATGCGCAGCCAGACCATGTCCCAGCTGGTGTGGTCGGCGAAGGAGACACGCCAGATGGGGAACTCCGTGGGGGTGAAGGGTTCGCCGCTGCGCCAGAAGAAGGCGAGGGTGCCCTCGCGGGCGTAGATGTTGCCCGGGGCGTGCCAGGCCAGCAATTGTCGGAAGCCGCAATGCAGGGCCTTGCCCGCGGCGCCGTCCGGGATGACGCTCACGTTGGCGAGGAAATTCGGTCCGCCCGGTCCGCGGGCGAAATCGGCCGTGGCTCCGCGTTCGGCGGAGAGGTGGAAGAGCAGGGCGTCATTTTCCTGCGCGGCGAGGGGGCCGGCGAGGGTGAGCAGGAGCAGCAAGCAGAGGCGGTTTCTCATAGGGAGATGCTATTGTTGGTTTCGTAAAGTTCACAGACACGGTCGTCCGGGTCGATGACCACCCGGCATCCGCGCAGGTCCTGCCCGGCCGGGAGCTGCAGGCGCACCCGGGCAGTCTTGGGCAGCAGGTCGAGGGGAGCCGGCACGGCGGGGCAGACGCTCCGGACGAGCACCTTGCCCCGTTTGTCCACGAGGGCCACGTCCATCGGCGGAGTGGGGCAGCCGCCCAGGTTGTGCAGGGTCAGCTCCAGCGCATCGCCACTCCGGACGACATCTTCGGTCCCGATGCCCAGTTCGGGCAGGGTGGCTTCGTCCGCAGCCGGGGTGTCCAGCTGTAGGGAGATGGTGTATTCCCGGCCCGCGGGGATGGTCAGGTCGATGCTGCGGGAGCGCCCGAAGGTGACTTTTTCCGGACGGTCCTGCCCGCGCACGAGGGTCCAGGTCCCGATGCGGGCCTCGCGGCCCAGCATCGTCACGCGGACGGGGCGCGACTCGGTGTTGAAGAAGCGGATGTCGAGGGCGCTGTCGCTGTGGCGGGTGACATGGATGGCCACGTTGGTGGCGGATTCTTCCCGCTCGAAGCGCCACGCCACGGCGTTGGTAGGAGCGTAGTGGGAGAGGCGGTTCATGGCGGGAGCGCCCAGGCGCGCCACCTGGATGGCGTCGTGCGGGAACTGCACCCGATCGGTCCAGATGCTCCCTTCGGTGTAGATGAACTCCTTGATGATCAAGTTCTTGAGGTCGCGCCGGTACTGGGCGACCTGGTCTTCATCGTCCCGGAAGGAGAGGATCCAGCGGGAGTCGCGGATGGGGGTGAGGTATTTCTGCTCGCCGGTCCACTGGTAGCAGCCCCACAGGGGCGGCATCGAGTTATTGAAGCCCCAGGAGCGCACCTCGTCGGTCAGGAAATTGACCTCCTCGGGCATCTGCAGGCGGCCCTGGGCGTCCGGGCGCGCGTGGGCGAGCATCGAATCCATGAAACGGATGATGTAGGCCCGGGCGCCGGGGTTGGCGTAGAGGGTGCCGAGCAGCAGGCCGGGAGCGGTGTGGAAGTAGCTGCGATTGGTGGTCCAGACCCAGACGCCTTCGCGCGCCATCTTGGTGGCGCTGAAGTAGTCGGAACGGACGTGGGTGTGGCCCTGTTCGTTGACGGCGAAGACGCGGTCGCGGTAGGAGCGGGCGCTCTCCATCAGGCGTTCGGCGAGGCGGGGGTTGCCGGCGTCGATGATGTTCATCTGCACGAGGGCGTTGACGCCCTCTTCGTAGGTGTGCAGGCCGTCGGTCTGGATGGTGCTCATCCCGTTCGTCAGCATTCCCTGGTCATAGGCCGCCTGGAGCAGGCGCGCCAAGCCGTCCTGCAGACGGTCGGGCAGGATGCCGATCGCGTGGAATCCGGGGTAGTAGTTGGTGTAGTCGGTGTCGTCGGAGATGCCGCCGCCGAGTTCGCCGTTCTCGATCATCCGGTTGTTGAGGTACCACGCGAGGATGTGGCGGTACTCCCGCAGCAGGCAGAGCTGGAGCCAGGCCCATTCCGGCACGCCGGCCGGGGCTTGCGGTTCTTCGTATTCCGGGCCTGCCTGCTCGCCGTAGAAGAGGCTCCAATAGGAGCGGCCGATGCGGTTGCCGGGATCGACGCGCAGCAGGTCGCGCATGTCGCCGTCCAGCTGGTTGAACTTGTCCTGCCGGCGGCTGCTGGAGTTCTCCTCGCAGGTCATTGCATAGGTGTCGCGCACCTGGGTGAGCCGGTCGGCGATGTGCTCCTTGCGCGCCTCTTCATAGGGTTTGAAAATCAACGAGATGCGCATCCCGGCGAGGCTGGCGGGGCTGAGTCCGGGCTGGGCGCCCGAAAGGGTCAGGTAGAGGGGTTTCCCCTCCGGGAGAATGCGGTCGCGCAGGTCCAGCCAGAGACTGCGTTCCTGCCCGGGCGGGACGCTGAACGAGAAGTCCAGCATGTCGCGAAGGGACCAGATCGGGTCCTTGACCTGGATGTTCAGGGCGATGCGCCCGTCACTCCCGGCCAGGGAGGCGCTCAGGGCGGGAAGCTGGATGCGGATCCCGTCCAGGCCGCCGCGCATCTGTTCCCAGGAGGCGGCGCGCACGCGTGCAGCGGGTGCGCCGGGGCGCAGGGGCACCCGCCGGTCGAGGTCACGGGTGTCGGAGGGGATGACGATGTGCACGATGGGATCGTCCCCGGGGGCGGCCGCTTCCAGGGGCTGGGTGCCGCTGCCGGCGGGCAGGGCCAGCATCAGCTGCCGTTCTCCCGCGCGGTGCCGGCCCAGGATGTAGTCCCGGATGGCGCCGAGCGCCGGATCGCGGAAATCCTCGAAGCGGGCGGGCGCGTATTCGATCCGGGCGATGCCCTCGGGGGCGTCTCCTTCCCGGATATAGAAGGCATTCAATTCCTGGATAGGGGTTTCCTGGAGGTCATTGGCGAAGGTGAGGGTCCCGCCGCTGCGGGTGCCGGAGAGGCGGTGGAAGCTGCGCTGGGTACCGCGCTCCTTGCGGGCGAGGGCCTCGGGATGCGTGCCTTCGGGATCCGCCGAAACTCCGAGGGTGCCGAAGGCGCCGCCGGTGATCTCCACGTAGTTCCAGGGCTCGTCGGGCAGTTGGAAGCGGACATTTTTCCCGGAGTCGTAGTAGCAGTCCCAGTCGGGGAGCTGGAAGTAGTCGTTGCGTCCCTCGATGCGGGAGCGGTTGTAGACCCCCGGCCAGGTGGTCTCGCGGATGCCGTCTCCGGCCTTCCAATACCAGCGCTTGAGGTCGTAGATATCCAGGATGCCGAGTTTGCGCACGGCGGTGTGCTCGTTCTCGAGCAGGGGCGGCGTGCCGCCGTCGAAGCCATAGAAGTGGCGCCAGGCGTCTGCCGCGGCGGCCGGGCGGGAGGGCCCGGGCTCCGGGAGTCCGCCCTGTGCGAGCTGGGCGATTTCGCTCGCGTCGAGCATTTTATCATAAATGAAGATCTCGTCGATGTCGCCGCCGCGCTGCATATTGTACATGCTTTGCACCTTGTAGGGGCTGATGATGCGGGAATGGGGTCCGAACTGGTCGAGGCCGGTGTTGAGGGTGACGGTGGTGTCGCGCCGGGCGGCCTCGCGGCCGTTGATATAGAAGCGGACCCCGCGGGTCTCGTCCCAGCTGAAGGCGAAGTGGATCCATTCCTCCTGCGCCGGCAGGGGATCGACGGTAGTGCTCACGCGTATGCGCGCAAGATTATTATCAGTGACGAAGGCGTCGAAGCCGTGGCCGTTGTAGTCGATGCGCATCCAGGTCATGTCCCAGCTGCTGTGGTCCGCGAAAGAGACACGCCAGATGGGGAACTCCGTGGGTGTGAAAGGCAGTTCGCCGCTGCGCCAGAAGAAGGCGAGGGTGCCCTCGCGGGCGTAGATGTTGCCCGGGGCACGCCAGGTCAGCAGCTGGCGGTAGCCGCAGCGCAGGGCCTTGCCCTGCACGCCGTCGTCTATGGATGAGATCTGGCTGAGGTAGGTGGGTTCGCCGCCTCCGCGGGCGAAATCGGCCACGACGCCCTCTTCTCCGGACAGGTGGAAGAGCAGGGAACCCCGTTCCTGGGCGGACAGGGCGCAGGTGAGTAAAATAAATAAGAAGATACTGATTCCGGCTTTCTTCATAAGGATCAACGGTTTACTTGGTCGTATGCAAAGATAGTGAAAAAAGGGAGGTAAAAAAAGTTCAAAAATTTTTTAAAAAAGTTTGCGAATACAAAAAAAGTGTCTACCTTTGCAATCCCAATCGCAAGAGAGGGGTTGGCCATCAGCCGAAGAGGCTGGTTTTTTTACGCCAAATTTTTTAGATCATTGAAAAGACTGAAAAGATAAGTACAAGCAAGTACCGAGAAACTAAGAATCGAGAGCGTTGATTTCTTTGGAAATTGATAGAGTGTCAGGAGAGAACTGAGTAGTATAAGAATATACAAAGAAGAGTTTGATCCTGGCTCAGGATGAACGCTAGCGGCAGGCTTAACACATGCAAGTCGAGGGGCAGCGGGGAGTAGCAATACTCTGCCGGCGACCGGCAAAAGGGTGCGTAACGCGTGAGCAACTTGCCCGTATCCGGGGCATAAGCGGTGGAAACGCCGTCTAATTTCCCATAACAACAGAGGCCGCCTGACCTTTGTTTGAAAGATTCGTCGGATACGGATAGGCTCGCGAGACATTAGCTAGTCGGCGTGGTAACGGCACACCGAGGCGACGATGTCTAGGGGTTCTGAGAGGAAGGTCCCCCACACTGGAACTGAGACACGGTCCAGACTCCTACGGGAGGCAGCAGTGAGGAATATTGGTCAATGGGCGGAAGCCTGAACCAGCCATGCCGCGTGAAGGATTGAGGCCCTATGGGTCGTAAACTTCTTTTGTGGTGGAGCAATAAGTGCTACGTGTAGCACGATGAGAGTACATCACGAATAAGCATCGGCTAACTCCGTGCCAGCAGCCGCGGTAATACGGAGGATGCAAGCGTTATCCGGATTTATTGGGTTTAAAGGGTGCGTAGGCTGTTCGGAAAGTCAGGGGTGAAAGCCCGGCGCTTAACGCCGGAACTGCCTTTGATACTTCCGAGCTGGAATACGGATGCCGTGGGAGGAATGAGTAGTGTAGCGGTGAAATGCATAGATATTACTCAGAACACCGATTGCGAAGGCATCTCACGAATCCGTCATTGACGCTGAGGCACGAAAGCGTGGGG
>JAEEGI010011775.1_pt1 | contig 18828 bp, 15 predicted proteins | sample 8958751 | NCBI WGS metagenome assembly JAEEGI01 (sample SAMN16246545, study PRJNA631951) | gut metagenome | biome: gut microbiome; feature: rumen; material: KS-attached | host: Bos | place: Iran: Karaj | collected 2018-10 | reverse complement strand
CGGCCGACAAGGCCCTCGAACGGTTCACGGAGCTGATGATCGAGAAGATCCAGACGCTTCAGGGAGACTGGAAGAAGCCCTGGTTCACGCCGGGCGCGACCCAGCCTCCCCAGAACCTGTCCGGGCGTCACTACAACGGCGGCAACTCCTTGATGCTGATGCTTCAGGCGGAGAAGATGGGCTACGACATCCCTGTCTGGGGCACCTTCGACCGCATCACGAACCTGAACTACGTGAAGGACAAGAACGGCAACGTCTTCCAGGCACGGGATAAGCAGGGTAACAAGCTCCCCATGGTGACCGTCAACAAGGGCGAGAAGTCCTTCCCGGTCTTCCTCACGACCTTCACCGTCGTGAATCCGGAGACAAAGGAACGCATCCCATACGATGACTACCGGAACCTCTCGAAGGAGGAGCAGTCCAAGTACAAGGTCTATCCGAAACTCCAGGTATACAACGTGTTCAACGTCGCGGCACAGACGAACCTCGAGGTGACCCGTCCGGAGATGTACGAGAAACTGAAGGCCCAGGCGGCCGGTCAGATCCAGCAGCAGGGTGACCTCAAGAGCCATCCCACCATCGACCTGATGATCGACGAGAACCTCTTCTTCTGCCCCATCAACCAGGTCAAGGGGGACAAGGCCTACTACTCCCCCGCCAACGACCATATCGTCGTCCCGAAGCGCGAGCAGTTCGTTGACGGCGAGGCCTTCGCCACGAACACGCTGCACGAGTGCGCTCACGCTACAGGTGCGGATTCCAGACTGGACCGTCATCTGGGCGTTCATTCTTTCGGATCTCCGGAATACGCACGGGAGGAACTGATCGCCGAACTGTCTGCGGCTGTGATCTCCAGCCAGTACGGCATGAGCAAGCACATCAAGAGCGATAGCGCCCAGTACCTGAAATCGTGGCTCGGTTCCCTCCAGCAGGGGCCTGAATACCTGAAGAGCGTCCTCGGCGATGTCCGGCGCAGCTCCGGGATGATCATCCAGCGTCTCGAATCCATCCAGCAGGAGATGGCCCGGGGCGAGGAGGCGGACTACGGGAAGTTCCGTTCAGCGAAGGCGGAAAGCCAGCAGCCTGCGCATGAGCACCAGGTCCAGGCGGCCAAGGAGGCACAGTCTGTCGAGCAGGAGGAACAGCAGCACCATTACCACGGCCGGTCGAGATGACCGGAAGAAGGAGGGTGCCATGGGCAGGAAGAAGAAACGAAAGGACAAGGGAGCGCTGGAATATGTCTCCGTGAAGAGCAGGAAAAATGTCAAGGCGCTCATCCGCGAACTGGGATTGGAATTGGTCTCCGTATCGCATCTCGATGATAATATGAAAGACAGCCCTGGAAAATAGTCTAGGGCTGTCTTCGTATTATTCAGTGATAATGCTGTAAACTAAATGTCGGGTGTATTGGCGTTCTGCAAAGCAGTAGCCATTTCGATGTTCACATAGTAGAGAGAGCAGAAACTACGATTATTACCATTGATAGAGCTTGATTCTTCGTAGGTTAGGCCAACGGAATTAGTTTCATCTGTCCAGAAGATATTATGATACTCTTCATTTACATTCCCCTTACCATATTTCTGCGTAAAGATTTCTGACGCGGCTGAGAATTGATCTTTAGCCCGCTCAATACTCTCAAATGATGCGACAATCGTGATCTGAACGATTTGTTTGTCTTCATTGAGGGCCACATCAACATAATGCCAGGATAGACCGCCGTAGTTTATGTCAAGAGAAACGGGAAACACTCGTACAGTTGTTCCGACCCCATCTTTATAACTGTCTCCAATAACGCTTTTACCGACCTCCTTTGAAATAGCATTCTCAATAGCCTTCTCACTCGTTTTTTCACAAAGAGTCAATCCTAAGACCGTTGTTTTGATAGGTGTCTCAGACACAATCCTTTTTTGTGGTTGATTGCCACAAGAAAACATAAAGATTACAGTGAAGAGAATAGGTATAAACTTTTTCATGGTCAAGATGTTTCGTGTTATTCCATTGTACCGATAGTTCCTTGTTTACCAAGCACCTGAGCCTTACTGGTGATGGTCTTCAAAATCTCCTTCTTCATCAACTCATCTTTGAAGAAATTACGGTCCATGTGGAGAATCCCCTCTAAATTGACCCCCTCATTTGGCACTCATAATTGCCCTCCCCTCGAATTTTAAGCCGAAAACGAAATGTAGGCTGAAGGGATGAAATACCGCTCCAGCCTGCATTCTATTGAAGGTCCCGTCATCACGACCAGGAACCACAGATACTTTACAGCCGCCTGAATGAAACGGCAAAACCGCCGCCAGGCGCAGCCGTGACCTTCAGGCTGTCTTCGGCCGAAACCCTCGTCTCCTCAATAACGTACGCCTGGGGGTTGCTCTTGTAATGGGCGTCTTCGGCGTCCCTGTAAAGAACCGCCTCATAAGATGCGCCGGGTTCCAGGAAGGAAAGCGGAATATCAAAGCTCCGTCGCTGTTCATCCACGACCCCGCCCAAGAACCATTGTCCGGTTCCCTTGGCCTTCCTGGCGATGACGACGTAGTCTCCGGGCTCCGCCATCAGATAGCGGCTCTCGGACCAATCCACGGCCACGTCCTTGATGAACTGGAAGGCGTCCATGTGCTGCTCGTAGTGCTCGGGCAGGTCCGCCGCCATCTGCAGGGGGGAATACATGGTTACATACAGTCCCAGCTGGTTAGCAATAGTTGCGTTCACATGGGAGCCATTGTCTGCGAACGAACTCAGGTTCATCTCGAAAATACCCGGCGTGAAATCCATCGGGCCGCCATTCAGCCTGGTGAAGGGAAGGATCGTCACGTGTTTGGGCTGCGTGCCGCCAAAAGCCTGGTATTCCGTTCCACGGGCCGATTCGTTGCCGATGAGGTTCGGATAAGTCCGGCAGAGCCCCGTGGGCCTAACCGCCTCATGAGCGTTCACCATAATGTGATGCTTCGCAGCTTCGGTGACGGCATAGAGGTAATGGTTCACCATCCACTGTCCGTAGTGGTACTCTCCACGTGGGAGGATATCACCCACGTATCCGGATTTTACGGCGTCATACCCATACTGGTTCATCAACTGGTAAGCTTTCTCCATATGCCGCTCATAGTTCCTGACTGAAGAAGAGCTCTCGTGGTGCATGATGAGCTTGATCCCCTTGGAGTGCGCATATTCATTCAGGGCCTTGATGTCGAAATCCGGATAAGGAGTCTGGAAGTCGAACACGGCATCCTTGGAGTTGCCGGCCCAGTCCTCCCAGCCGATGTTCCAACCCTCCACCAGCAGCGCGTCAAAACCGTTTGCCGAAGCGAAGTCAATGTACCCGCGCACATTGGCGTTATTGGCGCTGTGGCGTCCGTTAGGCTTGGCCGATGCATAATCAGTGATGCCGAGTTTCACGGAGGGATACTCATCCGTATAGGACCAGGTGCCGGCATTGGATATCATCTCCCACCAGACACCCATGTATTTCACGGGGTGTATCCAGGAAGTATCGTCGTAAGCGCAGGGATCGTTCAGATTCAGGACGAGGCGGCTTGCCAGCATCTTGGTGGCCGAATCGGTTACCTGGACAGTGCGCCAGGGCGTATGACAGGGAGTCTGCATGTGGCCCTTCCACCCTTGCGCATCGGGCGTCAGGAAGGAAGTCAGCGTATGCGTCTTTTCATCCACATCCAGGTGCATGCAAGGGTAATCCACAAGCGCGGCTTCGTGGATGCTGACATACAGGCCCCCGTCCGTCCGCATCAGCAAGGACGTCTGCACGCCGCTCATCGAGAAGGGCGTCTGGGAAGAGTTGCCGCAAACGGCGGCTTCCAGATGCCTGCTGATTTCCGACAGGCGTGACTCGGTGTATTCATATTCTTGCGTGTCGAAATCGCCGGGGATCCACCATGCGGTGCAATCGTCAGCCATGGCAAAGTGGGTGAGTTCTTCCTTGATGACGAAATAATTGAGCGGCTGCATCCCTGGGAACTCATAACGGAACCCCAGGCCGTCGTCGTACAGACGGAACCGGATATCCATCCTGTTGCCGCTCCCCTTCTGCGCGAGGTTGACAAGGAGTTCGTTGTAGTGATTGCGGATAACGGATTCTTCTCCCCAGACGGGCGCCCAGGTCTCGTCGAAGGTATCAGTTGATGAGCCAATCACCTCGAAGCCGTCATGCATCGAGTACGGTTCTCTCTCATCCACCTTGCCGACTTTGTCTCCAAAGGTTAGTTTAGATGCCGTGACAGTCCCCCTCAGCTCAAACCCGAGGTTGCTGGGAAGGACCACTTGGACGCCGTCATAGCTCAGCGAATACTGCGGGGTCCCATCTGCAGTTATCAAGAATTCCATCTTCATTTTTCCGTCGGGTGACATCAGTTCATTCACCACGGTCCCCTGTCCAGGGTGGTTCTGGCAACCCAGTGCCAACAGTAGGAAAAGAGTCAATCCTCTAGTCTTCATTGTGTCATATGTTATTGATTAATCTCAATGTAATCCACCATTAACGGCGAAGCTGCGGCATTCATCTGCTTGATGGCAATCAGGTTCTCTCCGGCATGCAGCTGGACCGGCGCCGTGACTTCCTGCCACCTGTCGCTGTCATCAAACGCGACGGTGGCATGATGGCCGTTCGCAACGATCTGCGCTTCTGCCCTGCCGCGTCCACGTATTGTCAGTTTGACCGTGGATGCGGACCGGCTGGAAACGGCGAAGGTCAGTTCACCTTCCGGGGAGCCAAACCACTGGGTATAACCTGCTCCGCTGAACTGTCCATCGGTTAAAATTTCCGTCACATAAGACATCCCGCAGCTTTTCTTGCAGGAGCAGAAAAAAGCTGCGGAACATCCAACCAAAATAACCATCAACCCTTTCAACCAACTACTCATTTGCCATGTTTATGGTGACGCCGCCTTTGGGTGAAGCGAACTCCGCTTGGTAGCGTATGATGCCTTTGGGGCGAATCCTCAGGATCTTGCAGTTGTGGGGGGCAAGGGACGTCGTGTATTTCCCGCACATTTCCCCGAGGTCCTGATGCTGCCATAGATCTCTCACATTCTCTACGGCCCCCTCTTTGATCCCTAGTTCTTTGAAAAAATCGATTCCACTCGTGATCGTATCTTCTTCTCGATTGAACAGACCGACAACATAGTCGCCATCGGGAAGCTGTCCAACCCAGCGGGAACTGTTCGCACTGGACAGGTCTTGGCTCAGCGGACGGCCGACAAACCCCAGATTGTTCAGCTCGATCATCTCCCGGTTCTGATAGATTTCGACGGCGTCGCCGATGGTGTCATACTGGTCGGCTATCGCCAGTGCAGAGCCCCCCATGACCATCAACGAGTAGAGGAACTGCCTTTCTTCCCTGGTGGCCATCGTATTCAGACGCATGAAGTCGCCATCGAGGATCATCTGCCCTTTGGCTGCCACATCAGAGAAAGCGACCATTCCGTCGAAAGCGTTTCCGTACTGTGGCCAGGAAGATTTGTGCTGGCCCCTGCGGCGGGAGCTGGCAAAGTCCCAGCCGCCTTTGAAGCAGTCATCGTCCACCCGGATCATATCACCATACTTCAGTTCATTCCTTCCATGGTGATAACAATTGGGCATCACAAGACTCAGGAACAAATCATCACCCGCTTCTTCTGCAATCCATTTGAGGGCTTTTTCATATGCGTCAGTCCCATAGTTGCGTTCGTAGTTCTCAAGGAAATCTATTCTCAAATAACTGACGCCCAGGCTCTTGAAATAACGTACATAGCCCTTGATCCATTGCTCTGCGCCTTCCTTGTTTACATCTACCCAGAAAAGAAGATCATTGAACCTCCATCTCCCGGCGATATCGGCTGCTGTGATTCCATTTGTGCCTGAAACTTTACACTTTGAATAGTATGCGGCACTGGTAATCCACAAGGGGTTATAATATACCCCAACCTTCATCCCTTTGTCTTCAATATACTTGTTCCAGTATTCAAAACCGTGTCGCCAGTTGCTGTTGTATTTGGTGATATAGCCGTTTTCATTGATGCTTTGAGCCGCCTCAATCCATCCATCATTACAAATCATGTCGTATCCATAATCGCGGAAGGTATCGGCCATCCAGTCGATATTCCTCTTCCAGCGATCCTCGGGGATAGGAAGATTATTCTCAAAGCACCATTCGTATGCTATCCAGTATTTGGGCCCTGTTCCGTGGCGGGTGTATTTGCTATCCCTGGCAAGCAGAGAAACGCTTGCCAGAGACAGAGAAACAACCAATAAAAAGGATTTGAGGTGCATCATTTCTTCTCAACTTTTAGTTTGAGATTCTTGGTGTCCAAAGTCAGCTTATAATCGCCGGCAGCAGTTACCTTGAACTTGTTGTCGGGATCCCCGTTAGGTGTGAGAACTGTAGTGAATTCTCCACCGGCTGTAATGTCGGTCCCGGCTTCTTCAGCCATATAGGTAGGACCATCCCATCTGAACTCTACAGGGAATTTCATCTCACCTTCATTGAGCGGGCCTTCATAAGTGAACATGTCGCTATTCTTTACCATTTCGGTCGGAGAATTGATATCCCAACCTGCCGGTGTGGCATCGCCCACCATATAGACCATGCCTTCTTTCCAAACAGTTTCTGCCTTGTCGGAAAGCGAGCTGAGCCTCTCTGCCTTCACCGTAAGGTTAATTGGATCAACAGTCAGGCGATATTTACCGCTCTTCCCGGTTTCCAGTCCAAAGAACCAGTCCTTGAGGTTGTCCTGACCGTCCAGTTTTACACTGGTGTGCTGAAGTATGTTGCCTTCGCCTTCCTTAAGGATGCCGTAAGCCTTGTCCGTCTCAACAGCCGCTGGAACCAGGAAGTCGGTCTGATCCCAGTCTTTCCCCTTGGTGGTGCAGAACTTGATAAGCTTGTTCTCGTTGCTTTTTATGAGGTCGACTTCAATTTCAAAGAGGTTTTTACCGACCTTGTTCATCGGCTCCGGATCGTTGGAATCCCATTTGTTGACAGAAGCTCCCAAGGCATAGAGTTCCGTGTACTCTTTTTCCAAGTCAATAGGGTCCTGTTCGTCGTCAATGGGTTTGCAGGAGACAATGGCCAGTGCTCCGAAGAGAATAGCCCAAAATGCTGTTTTTTTCATTTCGTGAATGGTTAAAAGTTATTGATAATCGTTTATTCCGGTTTTACGTAACCATCATTCTGGTTGAGCTTGGGATTGGCATTCAGGATATCTCTGTGCAGCGGGAAGATGATTGTATGATTGTCCGGATCGGCATTCTTGTCCCACCATACGCCGCTGCAGAACACCCCGAAGCGGATCAAGTCGGTCCTTCGGCGGCTTTCCGAGAGGAATTCGCGTCCCCATTCATCAAGAAGCTCGTCTTCATCCAGAATCACAGGGCCGTCGGGCTGGTACAGGTAATCTCCGACTACGGCTTTGGGATAGTTACGTTGTCTCACGGTGTTTAGCAGCTTTCCGGCCTCATTGAAATTGCCGTTACGGAATTCGCATTCTGCCAGGGAATAATAGATTTCCGGGAGTCTGATCTCAACCCAGTCTGCCTCAAGCTGACCTTCGTCATTGTCGGAGTAGAAAGGATACTTGATATATCCCCAGCCGCTGTTATGGTCGCCGTGGGCCATATCGGAGGTCAGATCGGAAGGATACTCTCCGGGAGCCGTCCCCTTGAATTGGCCCACGGCGTCTCGCAGATAGAGCTCATAACCGCCTTCCGGACTTGTCACTCTCTTGGTTGCGCCGCCATCGGTATATTCCAGGTAGCCAAAGAGCATCATGCCTTCACGTGTGCTGTTTCCCAGGTTCCTGTACATTTTCAGACGGTAGTCTTCAGGGTATTTCTTGAATTTTGCCACCGGCCGTCCCAAGCGGGTATTATACGGTTTATCATCCGGAGAGAAACTAGGAGCCAATCGGTATCTGCAATTGTGGTCGCCGTTCAGGGAAATAGTTTCCACATCGCCGAAGTAGTTACTCACCTGGCGGGCAGGGACGGTCCACCAGAATGTGTCACCGGCATAAACGTAATGGATGAATCCTTTTGCAGAAGGAAATCCGAAAAGAATTTCAGGGGAGTTATCATTGTCCCAGTCGAATACCTTGTCCCACGTGGATTCCAGGGAATAGGCTCCGTATTCACCGGAGATGATCTTCCTGGCGACATCGGCACATTCCGTGTATTTCTTGGATCCGATGTAAACCTCTGCGTTCAAATACAGACGAACCAGCAAGGATGCAGCCGATGCTTTGTTCCATTGCCCCTGGTTGATGCCGTTGCCCGCAGAACCGGTTTTGACAGGCAGGAGGCGGACACATTCCTTCAATTCGGTTTCAATGAAGGAAAAGAGTTGGTCGGGGCTGACGTTAGACTCCGTGTTCTTGGTAAAGTCGGAACTGACAGCCAGTGGCACATTTCGGAATTCATCAAGGAGGCGAAGATAGAACCAAGCCCTTAATGTACGGCATTGGGCAGCTAACGCATCAAATGCTTCCTGCGTCATTCCAAAGCGACTGCAATCCAACTTGACAAGATCGTCCATGACATAATTGCACTGCATGATCCCCTGGAAGCAGGATTCCCATTCTGTTTTGAAACACTCTTCCTCAATCGTCCAGCTGTGGTAGTGAAGCCGGCTCCATTTGCCGCCATCCTCCCACCAGTCGTCCTTTTTCCAGGTGGCAATCTGATCGGCCGTCAGTTCCTGGATAAGCTGTCTGGGCTGGACACTCCAGTAAGCATGCTCAAAGGGACGGAAAACGGCCCTGATAACATCCATCTCTGTGTTGTAGTAGTTGTCTGAGGCCACCTGATCATACAGGGTTTCATTCAGGTCCGTGCAGGAAAACAACATACACGAACAGATGAGGGCTACGATGTATCTATATGCTTTCATACTTGCTTGCTCTTTAAAAAGTAATCTGAAGACCCGCCAGGAGCTGTCGGCAGGTGGGGTAGTATTTACGGGAACCGGTAGCCCCCGGAGTGGGTCCATTGATTGCATATGTTGAAGGGTCGACACCGGTGAAGGAGGTGAATGTAAACAGGTTCTTGCCGGTAACGCTGAGCCTCAGACTGTCAATATACTTTTTGTCGATGGGGAAGGTATATCCCAACGAGAGCAGATCCAGTTTCACATAGTCGCCTTTCTCCAGATAATAGTCACAGACCAGCGGGTTCTCCCGGATATGCGCATTCTTGGTATAAGCGATCTTCATCACGTTACTGGTCATGCCCGGGATTCCATAGAAGAACTCGTGGATATTGAAAATATCAAACCCGAAGGCACCCCTGAAGTAGACATTGAGGTCCAGGTTCTTGTACCTGAAATAATTAGACAAGCTTGCCGTGAACCATGGAAGGCCATTCCCCACAGAACACATATCCTCATCGGTAGCATCCATGCCCATCTTGTAATCCCCATTCCCGTCATAGATAATCCATTGACCGGAGGAGTTGAATCCGGCAAACTTCCACATATAGAAGTTACCAATCCGTTCTCCTTCCTCAATCCTCTGCAGGTAGTGGAAAGGGAAAGGATCATCGGTCGGGGACATATAATAAAACTTCTGGCCCTTGTAGGCGATGTCGGAGAAGGAGACGAAACGGTTGTCCATAGTTGAACCGACAAGTGCCACGTTATAGGTGAAGTCCTTCGCATTGACCACGTTCCCACGGATTTCGATCTCGACTCCGCTGTTCTTCATAGTACCTACATTGGCGAAAGTTTCGGAGAAAAGATACGGCGGGACGGAGACATTGTAGTAACCAAGAAGGTCAAGCTGGGTTCGGTTGAAATAGTTGATGGATCCGCTGAGCCTGTTATTCAGTAAGGCGAAATCAAGGCCGACATTCCAGTTGATGCCCCTCTCCCAGCGAAGGTCAGGGTTGACATTCTTGTCGGCGCCCCATACCGTGAACCATTTGCCCTGGTAGTAGTACTGGCCATAACCGGTCATGGTCCCAAGAGACAGATAGCTGTCAAAAGCCTGATTGCCCGTCACGCCGAAGTCGGCGCGCAGTTTCAGGTCATTCAGCCAGCCGGAGCTGCCCTTCATGAATCCTTCCTGCGAGATGCGCCACCCGGCAGAAACGGCAGGGAAGTAACCCCATTTGTGATTGGTCCCGAACTTGGAGGAACCTTCGTATCGGAGAGAGGCCGTAAACAGATACTTCCCCTTGAAACCGTAATTCAAACGGGTGAAGAAAGCAATCAGCTTGGAGTCATTTCTGTAGGAATCGGTTTCGTCGTGACCTTCCTCAAGCCCCCATTCTCCCTGGATCAGTGCATCATATGTGGTGCTGTCGTTGGTAAAATCCTTGTTTCCAGCGCTGAAGCCACTGTACATGATAGTCTGCCAGGAATAACCGGCCATCGCTTTCAGATCGTGATTGCCGAAAGCTTTCTGGAAATGAGTCACCCATTCAACGGCGTGTTTCTCTGTCTGTTCATAAGAACGTTTGGCCTCGGACCTGTAGGTCTTATTGTTCGTAGATGGAGTGAAATAACCGCCAATTTCACCGATAAACTGATCAGAATATGTAACCTGCGACGAAAGGCCGGGGAGGAGGTTCAACCTGGCCGTAGCATCCCAGTCCAGCAGTTTATATTCACGGTCATCAAGCTCAGTGTTGATGACTTCCACGGGATTCTTATCGGCACGCTGTCCAAGGAAGCTGAAATATCTAGACGGGTTCTGGGGATCAAAAATGGGGGATGTGGGGTTTGCTTCGATGGCATAATGGAATACATTCCATGGAGACAACTTGCTTTTAACAAGCCTGGGGGCGAGATTAACCATGAAGGTAAACAGACCGTTCTTGGAATTATGGTTGAAACCGGCACGAGCCCCGTATTCCTCCCTCTGGGACCGCTTGTCCACACCGAAAGCTTTCCTGTAATCTGCGCTCACCCGGAAACTGTTGTTTATATCGCCTCCGGAAAGTGTAACGGTGTGCTGGTGGGAGAAACCCACACGGCTGATTTCCTTGAGCCAGTCGACATTCCCGCCGAAGTCTTCTGCAGAACCGTTGGCAACTTTCTTCTCACGGAACTCCTGCGCCGAAAGCATATCCAGCTCATTCACCAAGAAGTTGGCCCCCGTCACCACCTCATACGAGGTATGGAAAGCACCGTCCAGAGCGCCCTTCTTCGTGTTGATGAGGACGACACCATTACTTCCGCGCGTTCCATAAATAGAAGAGGCGGCGCCATCCTTCAGGATGTCAATAGATTCGATATCGTTGGGATTGAGATTGGTCAGGTTCCCGCCGGGGACACCGTCGATGACGATGAGCGGGTCCAGGTCGGCGCTTCGGGAGGAAATGCCCCGAATCTGGATGCTGGCGCTATTGTTCGGGTCCGCTGCACCGGTATTCTCGATGGAAACTCCGGCCACTTTCCCCTGAATCATCATGGACGGGTCGGCCCCGGATGTCGCAAGGAATTCCTTGCTCGAGATATGCGAAACGGCCGATGTCAGTTCCTTTTTATCCAAGGTGCCATAACCGATAACAACCACTTCATCCAGAAACACCATATCCGTAGCAAGGGATACGTCTATGTCGACCTGGTCAATCACAGGAATCTCCTGTGTCGTATAACCAATAGACCGGATTACAATGACAGGATCCTTCTGGCCGTTGAGGGGGAGGATGTATTGACCATCCAAATCCGTACTCACGCCATTGTTGGTCCCTTTAATCATAACAACGACACCGGGGATGGGATCTCCGGTGGAAGCGTCGGAAATGACGCCCCGCACCGTCCTTTCCTGCGCCCATCCCAGGATCGGAATCAAGCACAGGACAACGGCCTGCGCCAGGGCGGTAAGTCTTTTAAGTAGTAGTTTCATACATATTAATTATTGGTTTAGACTATGCGTCTTCGCACAGCACAAAGTTACCCCTGCCTTTCCTGGAATAAAAGGAATTAAGCCCGCGAATAAGGCGCGGGCTTAGAGTAACTCATTAATAATCAATATGTATTTCTACTCCCTTGGATATAGAGTTAAGGTGTGTTTAGGGCTTGGGGATAGCCATAATCCTGCTGTCGAACTCGTCTTTCCCGACAAGAGCCTTCGCCTTCAGCCTGGCTTTATAGACATAGACCGTGTCAACGGACAGATTGAGATATTCGGCCACCTCTGCGGCGTTATCCAGGCCAAGGCGCATGAGGGCGAAGATCCTGACATCCATCGGCATGGTTCCGTCATCGGCAAGACGGATCTGCTGATCCTTCGGGAAGAGTGCGTTGAACTCGTCCAGCCAGTTGGGGAACAACTTCAGGAATGCCGTGTCAAAGCTGGCTGCGATCCGGGCTCGTTCTTTCTTTATGCCAATATGGTACAGGGTCGTCCTGGCTTCATCGGGACGCTTGAGCGTTATTTCCCGTACAGCTTCATTGACAGCTTCATTAACCTCATTGACAAAAGCGGTGTTTCCATACAGAGACTGGACAATATACTGGTCCTTAATCTCGTTAGCTTCACGCAACTTGGAAATGGCATCAGTCAGGGAGAGGTTGCTTTGTTCAAGCAAAGCAGTCTTTTCGGCCAGATCGGCATGCATCTGTCTCAATACCTTGTTCCTGGATCGCAATACTAAGAGGAGTGACGCTGTAATTATCAAGAGAGCCACGATGGCGAACAAAATGATAAACAGCAGTAGCCGCTGGTTGTTGAGCCAATTGTAGCGACTGCTCTCAATAACTGGCAGAATGGTGTTGATTTCAGCCTTCCTCAGTCTGGAGTTATAGAACTCGGCATCGTACTGTGCCTGTTGAATGTACTTGTAGGCCCTGTCAATGTTCCCTCTTGCGTACATGTGTCCCGCCAGGACCTTGACTGAAGTCGTCTCGTGTGTGCAGGACCGAATATCCAGGATAGCTGACAAGGCGCGATAATAGACCGCCTCATCAAACCTTCGCACTTTGTTATAGGCTTCAGAGAGAATGGAATACTGGACGGCCTTCTGATGGTCATCCCAATCATTCGTCACGATGAACGCGTCACGGGCAGATATGGCCAGAGAATCAGAATAATTCTCGATGAGCATCTTGTCCAGGTTCGCATATCCATATAGATATGAATCCGGAGCTGCATATTCAAGCACTTTATCATAGCACGCCAGCTTCTCTTCATCATACTTGCTGGCCAAGGCTTCCGTTCCGCTCACGAAAGAACTCAGGTTCTGCCAGGTCGCGGCACCCAGGGAATAGAACTCGGCACAAATCGGCGCCGGAACACCTTTGGGGTCAAACGCTCGGATCACATCCACCGCCTCATTGAAGAAGCCCACACTCTTGAAGCAATGCAGAAGAGCCACTTGGGCCTTGGCGCGATACTCGACCTCGCCGCTTTCTTGAAGGGCACTCTTCTCTATCAACTTGGCATAGACAAATGCCGAATCATACTGGTAGTTCTTGTATTCGTCGAAAAGACTGCAATATATCTCTGTCCGCTTATGGGCATCCCTGGTTTCCAGCAGGTCTCTTTTCAAGCGGGCGATGCTCTCCTGCTTCTCATTTTCGAACAGCTGCCGGTTGTCTATGGTCTCATCCAGCTCCTTGAGAACCGGTTCAATCATCTGGTTCTTCTTTGAACAAGACAAACCAGCGAGCAGTACCAAAAGCAATATGAATCCAGAGCGTATCATGGGCATTCAAATACTATACAAATGTACTACAAATATAGTTAAAAAAACCAGACTCAGGCAAGGATATACGATTACAATAATTAAAAAGAATGTCTCTCATTATCAATTAAATGCGCTCTATCAAGCGCTTGCGTCAAGGCCTAGATAGATGGAACCTTAATTCTTTCTCCCGGGCGATTCCCCTAACCATTTGAAAGAATGATCTTTTGCCTTTGCACCAATCTTAATCCAACTCTATACTCATATAAGAGTTCTATCACTGGCTGTGTTTTTGCAGGTCTCTGTAAAGACTGAAGCATTCTTTGCCATTCTTTCAATAAAAATGAGTAACTTGCAGCCATAAACGGATTTAGATATGGAACAAAGTTATCCCATACGTGACAAAATAGAATACATTATAGCCTTCGTTAATGAGTTTGGCCAGCGCTTCGGACTAACAGATTCGCAGGCATATCGTTATCTCAAGACTTATGATGCCATTTCTGCCATCGACCAATACTACGGTGCTCTGCATACGCAGGACTTTCGAGGCAATGTCGATGACGTGGCCACCTACTGCAGACGGATGGGAGGCCGGCTGATATGATTCTCTATCATGGTTCCAATGTCGCTATTGAGAAGATAGATCTTTCTGCATCGCGTCCTGGAAAAGATTTCGGACGGGGGTTCTACCTCTCCGCAGAAAAGGAACAGGCCATGGAACTGGCCGCAAGCAAAGTTAAGTTCCTGGGTGGCGAGCCTGTTGTCACGGCCTTTGAGTTTGAGGAATCGGCCTTGACAAATGGCCAGTTGAAGGTTAAGACTTTTGAAGGCTATAGCGAAGAATGGGCAAAGTTTGTTTACGACAATCGCGATAACTTCTCCGATACCCAGTTGCACAATTATGACATCATATATGGCCCCATTGCCAATGATAATGTAAGCGCCCAGATTCGTGCATTCAAGGGTGGGAATATCACACTTGAGGAATTGCTCCGCCGCATCAAATACATCAAAGGCATCACCTTCCAGTATTTCTTTGGCACGGAAGCCGCTATTAATACCCTCCACAAGATATGAGTGAGCATTTCCAATATCTTAAAGAGGGATTGGTCGCCGACCTGGTAAGCAGGGTGATGGAAGACTATCACCTTGATATGAAGAAAGCGCTGGATGTCGTGTATTCATCCGTTCTTTTCGAGAAACTTTCTGATCCGGATACAGGATTATATAAAGAGGGCCCCGCCTACGTGTACTCCTTCTTGAAGGATGAACTTGCGTTGGGTCGGCTTTAGATGTCTTCTGATTCTATATATGAGGGCCATCTGCCGCATATCGTTTTCCGCATTACTGGTTTTAGCTTTATTCTCTTGTGAGAATAGGCAGATTAGTCCCCTGTTTGACAATATTGAGACGTTCATACAAGAGCGTCCTGATAGTGCTTTGGTTATCTTGGAGTCCATTTCTGAAGGTGACCTTAACACGCGGGAACTACAAGCCAGACATTCTCTCCTATATGCAACCGCGCTCGACAAAAACTATATCGATACGACTGATTTAAGCATCATTCTTCCGGCATCCGATTATTATTCAAAGCATGGCCCGTCTTCCTCCAAAATGAGGGCATTATTCTATCAAGGATGTATTCATGCAAATCGAGGCGAGGATGATAGGGCGATGCATTATTATCTCTTAGCACTTGAAGATTCTGCCAAAGTCTCCGATAATCATTATAAAGAACTCATTAATTCTGCCATTTCCGATATCTTCTCAAGAAACAACAATGAAGAACAGGAATTGTTTTATGTGACTGAGGCTCTGAAGTATGGTCATTTAGCTGGAGATAGTATCGGTGTCTGGGCAATTACCGGGCACTTGGCTTCATGCTATGCCAATAGTAGGCAATGGGGTAATGCGGCCAAAGCGTATGATTCTTTCTTTGCGATGCCATTATATGATTCTATTTCATATTATCGCCGACGTATTAGTTATGCGAAGGATCTTATTAGAATGCCGGAACCAAATCCTTCGAAGTGTATTGATATCATTGAAGATATAGCCTTACACCATCCAAACTTGATGTCAGTCGAGGCATATTGCATATATGCATATGCTAATCAATTGGAGGGAAATAGTTCGATTGCCGATGAAGTCATCAAACAACTGGTGGAATTAAAGAAACAACAGGATGTCGTACAGTTATGGCGTTATAGAATATATCGGGAACAAGGACGATACAGGCAAGCCCTTGAAGACCTGGAGCAATCTGTTATTGTACAGGACTCAATCGTGTTAACTGCTCTTAGTCAATCCTTGATACGTTCACAACGAGATTATCTTCAAGCCGAGACTGCAGTCCTAAAGAAAGAGAATGATATTGAAAGACAGAGAATAACGGTTATTATTCTCCTTTCCATTATTTTTTGGGGCATTCTTATTATGTTATACATCAAGTGGAAGGCTGTGTATAATAAGAGAATTGAGGAATTATCGGCGCTGCAACACGAATCTCAGCAAATGCTTGACCTCCAAAATGCACAGGCGGCATCAATTAATGCCCAATTAGCTGAAAAAGATACAGCACTTTTACTACTTCGAAAACAATTTGCCACTATATATAAAGCTCAATACAAGACTTTGAACGATCTTTGTGCCGCATATTTGTCTCCGATTAAAAAGGATAGGAAAGATGTTTTGTACGATGAAGCGATGCGGCAGCTGGATGTTATTGTAAACGATAAGGAATCCCAAAATAGGTTTATGTCGCTGGTAAACGGATCGCTCGACAATATCATTGATAAACTTAGAAAGGATCTTCCAAACCATAAGGAACAAGATTTCCGATTTTTGATGTATGTCATTGCTGGTTTTGATGCTACCACAATATCAAATCTAACTGGTTATTCAGTGGGCACTGTATACACTAAGAAGAACCGTCTAAAAGTCGAAATATCACAACTATCTTCTCCTTATAAGAGTTTTTATTTGGATTTTATCGAATAACTATCTGATAATCAACTCGTAATAGTGCGGTTTGAACACGGGGGGGGGGTGTATTTGTTTGATAATCAAGCAGTTAGGCATGCTGTTTAGATTTACCTTCTAAACAGCTTGGTAACAAGATGTAAATCAATGGTTTATGCAAACCGCCGTTAAGACCGGAGGAGATCCAACTTAGCACATTTGCAGCGTAACTTTGCAACGACAACATAATTGCAAAGTGTATGAAAAGAATTGTGCTTCTTCTATCAATCATCTGTCTTGTGGCGACTGCTTCCTGGTCTGCCGAGGACGAACACCAGTTTATACCCATCCGTGTCTTGGACAATACTATTGAGACTGGAAGGACGCATCGCTCATCTACTGACATCCCGATTATGGCATATTATGATGATTTCATGTCATCTGTATGCCTTCAGTTTCTTCAGAATATCGGAGATGTTGATGTCATTATTACAAATGCCTTCACTGGAGTATTTCTTGAGTATGAAGTGGACTCTAGTATAAGCTCTGCGTTGTTGCCCATAAGTGGTGATGCCGGTTATTATAATATTACATTTTTACTGTCAGATGGGTCGGGGTTTGAGGGTGAATTCGAAATTGAATAACAACTAACTCATTAATCATCAAAAATAATAAAAGTATGAAGAAACTATTATGTATCCTGTTGGTTGCGTTGAGCACCTTTGTATCATGCAACAAAGTCGACAATGCTAAAGAGTATAGCCAGGAGTCCGACTTTACCGCTCTGAAAGAGCAACTTGTTGAATTGAACAATACTCTCCCCAAAAATGAGATTATAACTACAAAAGCTAAGTGGTGGAAGTACCTGCTTGTTGCTGCAGCAGATGCCGGTGGATTCTTTTTGGGAGGTGGAGCAACTGCTGGCTCAGGTGCTGTTACAGCAGGTTGTGCTGTCTCAACATTAGTTTGGAATCTCGTTAAGGAAGAGAAAAAAGCCGAAACTAAAGCTAATATTGTCGGCCAACCTACTTCTTTTAATGACTCAGAAATCGCTCTTTCTTGTGTAGATGGAGCAGGACTGATTCACAATAAAGTGATTCTCGATTTATATGAGGATCATGGAGAAGCCCTTTTTACCTATAACGAAGATTCTCTCTTACCGCTTGTCGCAGAAAAGGTGTCGTTGGAAACAGAATGTACGATAGGCGAAGCATCCTTGACTATTCAAGAGCAACAAAATGTTGTTAATAAAACAGTTAATGCTTATGCTACATCCTCTACAATCGATGAGTTTATCAATAAACTTGAATTGTCTGCGCCTGAAAGATCTGCGCTTTTAGAAATCGTTAATGTTATACTCAATGGTTTTGATTCTATTGACGCAGTCGCTGATAACGGAACTTATTGTGCTACGGTACAGAATATCATATCTGAATCCACTGTTTCAGAAGAAGCAAAACAGATTCTCACCTCAACGACTTCTGTTGCTAATGCAAGTGCCCGGTTATGGAAAGTAGAATAAAACAGACCATCATTCCTTTAACACTCTTGTCACTAGCTTTTTTCTTGCTTAGTGGCAAGAGTGTTTTTGCTCAAGATATTCCCAATAGATTCTTGTTATCAGTATACGAATACTATTCCCCAAAAACCAATTCTAATACGACAGAAATTGGGGTGGGATATCTTTTTAGTAAAGCGGGCGTCAGAGTTAATTATGGAAGGATTGGATTGGCAGAAGAGATAACTGGGCATGAAGAAACAATCTCACTATTTATCCCTGTATTCAATATCAATTCCTTTTCTTTGATTCCTGAAGTAGCTGCAGGAATCATGCATGGTAATATCGAATCAAATGAGACTGTAACAGTGAAGTCTCAGGTTCAGGTAGGGGTGTCGTTAACTTATACAATTTCTCGACACATGTCATGCGGGTTATCCTATAAATCGCTGTTTTATGATCGCGGCATAATACCATTATTGGGGTGGGCTTATTCTGTCCATTTTTAGTCCAAGAAAGGAGGTAAGCGCATTCAACAACTCTCAAAGGCCCGCGCAGGAGTTCACCGTGCGGTTGGAGCAACGGGAGTCGCCGTCCCCCCTTAGGAACATTTTCAAGCGATGGATGAAAATTCCGTTGCAAAGTGACCCCCTACGTCCGCTCTCATCGTGACCCCCTCTGTCCGCTTGAAAATGACCCCCTGGACTTAAGAATAGAAACCTATATAGAATGCAGGCTGGAGCGGTTTTTCATCC
>JAEEGI010011766.1_pt1 | contig 18835 bp, 10 predicted proteins | sample 8958751 | NCBI WGS metagenome assembly JAEEGI01 (sample SAMN16246545, study PRJNA631951) | gut metagenome | biome: gut microbiome; feature: rumen; material: KS-attached | host: Bos | place: Iran: Karaj | collected 2018-10 | reverse complement strand
CATAACGATGATGATGAAGATACATATTTATTAAATCCTTCTAAAATAACTCAAAATGTAAAATATTCATTTAGAATATATAAAAAAGTATTAGGAATTTTATTAGGATTAAGTTCAATATTTGCAATTTATACTGGAATAGCATTACCAATACTTTTAGATTATCAAAAAAAATTAAATAGAAAAAAAACATCATCAGAAGATAATGATGATTTAAGAGATAATTTATTAATTTATTATTCATATACAAGAGGATTAATATTATTAAATAGAACAATAGATGATTTTAATGTTCCTTTAGATAATTACGCAATGGGAATTTTTGCAAATTATTCAAATTTAAGGAAAAATATAAGAGAAGATAATAATAAAAGTACAAATGATTATATGGAATTAGTTAATTCATATAAAATATGTGAATTATTATATAATGAATCAACTTATTCAAATAAAAAAGCAATTTATAATATTTGTAATAATGATCCTATTTTATTAGAAAGAGTTGCTAATTTAATGAGTGGTTTTGTTAGTGAATTAAGAATTATTTATGATTCTTTTACTAAAAGTGAAAGAAGTTATGAAGATATTAAATTTTATTTTCATTCTAGAACTTTTCAATATTTTACATTAGTTTCTGAATTAATTTTTTTTAGATTGTTAACTAATGTTCAAATGGCTTATATTCTACCTGATTTTGAAAAAACAATTAATTCTTTATCTACTTTTCTTATTGTTATTTTTATTATCATGGTTATTACTGAAATCTTCAATTATATTTTAAGTGCTTTATTTATTTTAAAAAAAATATCTCTTAGTGTTAAAAATTTTGATGTTATGAATAAATTTTTCGTTAAAGAAAAAAACCAAAGTAGTAATGCTATTAAGAAATAGTATTTATTTTTTTTTGAAAAATATATAAAAATATTATTAAAATAAAATTATATTTTTTTTTAAACATTCTAATATATATTGTAATGAAAAATAACTTAATTTAAAATTAAAAATGGAACAAACAAATGAAAAAAAGAAAAAAACTTTTTCAAAAGCAATTTCAGATATATATGTAAGTATAAAGGAAAAATCATTAAATGCATCTCAATTATTTTTTTTTTCATCTCTTTTTGAATTAACAAATAAAATAATAATAATTGATATAATATTTAACTACAAAAGAAAATTTCAAAATATATATTTCTTTTTATATTTTTTATCACCTACTTTTTATTTCGAAGTGTTAAATAATAGTAAATATCTTATTAAAAATGGAGCACAAAAAATTTCTAATTATGAAAAAGATCAAATTAATATTTTAGCAGAAAAATATTTTAAAGTTAATATTTATGATCAAAAAGATTTTTATGATTATAAATTTATTGGAATAATATATTTAATTATTCTAATTATCTTACTTTTATTAAATTTAATTAAAACTGAAAATTGTATTATTAATGTTGTTAAACAAATAGGAAGTTATCTTTTTTATATTACTTTTTGTACTTTTTCTCATCTTTTTTTATTAATTTTCAGCAGAGGAGTTTTTATCCAATTTTCTGATAGTTATAATGAAATTAATTATAATTTTATTTTTGATGTTTTATTATTTTTACTATATAATATTTTACATTATTTATTTTATAATATATTCATTTATGCTTATGGACAAAATGAAACTTATTATTTTCTCTCTTCAAAAATATTCATTGCTACTTTTTCCTTAAATGAATTAGGAATATTTTTATTTATTATTAGATTAAATATTAAATATTCAATTTTATTTCAATTAATTTGGTCTATTATTTATATTTATGAATATACTGTTAGAATTCAAGTTTTTAGAGATACTTTACATCAATCTACTTTTCAAAAGATTTCTTTTTTTTTTCAAACTTTTGTTTTTTCTATTTTTGTTGTTAGATTTATTACTTTATTCTTAATTAAATATCTTAAGCATGAAAATACTTTTAAAATTTTAGAAGGTGTTTTAATTATTTTAGTTGTTATTGTTTTATTTTTTAATTTAAATAGTCCTTCTAAAAGTATTAGTTTAACGAAATTAAAAGAAGATTTAGTTAAAGAAAATAATGAATTTTTTAAAGGAACTAATCAATTATTTATTCCTTTATTTAAATTTTTTTCTTCTAAAACAAATTCAAATAGAACAAAATATAAAGAAAATTTTTTTATGAGATATAAAGAAGATTTAAAAAATCATTTTTGTAATAGTAAAGAAGATTATTTTATTCTTTGTAATGGAAATGAAAATTTAATGGAAAAATTTTCAAATGATTCACTTAAAGGAAGAGAAAATAGAAGTACAATAAATATAAATGATCAAAAAGAAAATTCAGTTATTTTAGTTGTTTTATTACAATTAATAAATAATTTTTATAAAATTGCAAAAGAAAAAAGTTATCTCTTTGGTAAATTAGCAATGGAAACTTTAGTTTATAATAAAGTATTATTATTTGCTATAATTGATGAAAAAACTTTCAGAGCACAATATTACTTAAAAAAATTTATGTATAGTGAAAAATTTAAAAATGCAGATTTATTAATTTCTTCTATTTTTTTATATTTAGCTTTTCACTTTATAAAATTAGAAAAAAAAAATGATGATAATTCAATGGAATATATGATATATTTTAATTATTTAAATTTCCAATATTTAAATATTGTTAAAGCATTTAAATATATATTAAAAAGTTTTACAAAATCCCAAAAAGAATTATTAAAAATAATAGATAAACAAAGTATAAATATAGGTAAATCATTAGATGCAATAATAGAAATGATTTATAGTTCATCTGATTCAATGAAAATAAAAGAACAAGCAGAAAATGAAAAATTTAAATTAATTGAAGATATAATGTTTAATGCAAATTTTGATAAAAGTTTTGAATTTTTCGATTTAAATTCTCTTGATTCTGTAGTAGAAAAGAATAATTATTTTTTAATTTTATTTGAAAATGGTAAATTTATAATAAAAAAAGCACCATTAACTTATTTTGAATTAACAGGAATTAAAACATCAAAAATGATAAATGTACCTTCAATAAATATTTATCCTTATGTAATGAGGAAATCTCAAGAAAAATATATAAAAAATACAATATTAAGTAAAAAGTACTTAAGAGAAGAATGTGTTTTAGAAACTTCAGAAAATTATATTATTAATGTTAAATTAAGTTATAGTTCATTACCAACTTTTCACGGTCAATTATTTTTAATTTGTACTTTAGAACCAATTTTATTTCCTGATGATAGTAATTATATATTAATGCAATCTAATGGAATTTGCAATGAATATGGTTTTTTCTTTAAAAGTTATTTTGGTTTTAATAATCAATTAAAAAGATTAAATTTTTTAACTGTTTTAGGAATTAAAGAATATAATCCTGATAAAAATATTTCTCAAACTTTTGATGTTAATTTAAATGAATTTATTTCAAATATTAAAGTACATTTAGTAAGAGATAGTGGATGTCAAAATTCTGAAATTTCTCAAATTTTAAAGAAAATAAGAGATAATTTTAAATCATTAAAAATAATAAAAGTAACATTTAATTTTAAGAAGAAATTCCAAATAAAAGGTGATGAAATATATTTAATACAAATAATATTTGAAGATTTAAAAATGAAAATATTAAATGAAAAAAAAGAATTAGAAACAATAGAACCAGGATATTTATTAACTCCAAATAATGGATCAATGGCAGCTTCTCATTCAGGAACTTCAGTTTTATCTTATAAAATAATAAAAGAAAATGCATGGAATATTACAAATAAGAAAAAAGAAACAATTGGAATTGCAAAAAATACAATTGATAGAATATCATTTATATACAATTTATTTTTAGTTATTGTTGCTATTGTAATTTGTGTAATTATAAAATTATTTTCTGATGATTTTTATAATGAATATATTAAAATGATTGTTTTAAGAGAAATGAATTTAGCTTATTTTGCTAATGTTTTTTATGTTGCAAATATGATAAATTTAGAAGGCGCGGGAGATAATTATGATTCTTTAAATACAGAATATAAAACTTCTATTTTAAATTATAATATTTCTTTAAGTGATTATTATCAATATAATTTCCAACAAAGAGCTCTTAAATTATTAATTGTAAGTAATTATTTTAAAAATAATTATTCTAGTTTATCATCTCATAATCAATTATATAAAGAATTTAATGAAAAACCTTTTGTTGTTTTAAGACCTAACGGTGAATTTGATGAAGTTAGTTATTATCATGCTTTTGATTTGCCTAAGAATTATTTTTATATATTAAGTCAACAAGAAAATTTTAAATTAACTATTCCTTTTGTTAATTTAGATACTATTGATACTATTTTATATTCCTTAAATGAATTTCAACAATATATTCTTTGTACTATTCATAATTGCTTTAATTTTATGTTAGCTTTATCAAAAGTTTTAATTTGTTCTAAAAAAGTATTTAAAAATTCTTTAAAAAATTATAAAATTATAATGTATAGTGTTTTTATATCTTTTTTATGTTTAAATATCTTTTCTATTTTTTTACTTTATCTTTCTATAGAAATGACAAATAAGAAAATGTTTAATATAACAGAAAAAATAATGAAATTAACACAAAGAGGTAAAAATTATTTAGAAAAGAAATTAAAGAGTATAAAACATATAATTCAAAATGAATTAAAGCCTTCAATAGCAATAGAACAATTAAAAGAAATAAATCCAGCATCAAAGCCAAAACCAACAAATAATTCTCAAGTAGCTTTAACTCATCAAATAAAAGAAATAAATCCAAATGACGATGATAAAGACGATATGTTTTTAATTAAATTTAATTCAAATCAAAAGAAAAAAATTCATCACTTCTTCGCATATATTCAATCTTTTAAAACATTATTATTATTAGGTTCAGTATATTTACTATTTATAATAATCACATTTCCAATAATGGTTTCATTATTTGAAAAATTAGAAATAAAAAGAAGAGAAACTCAATCAATTCAAGATTTACAAGAATTATTAGTAAGTTATTATATAGGAGTAAGATTATCAATATCTTTAAATTCAACTGATTTACAAAGGAAATTAGATATTTTTGGTTCAATGACTGATAATTTATTTGCTAATCACACTGAAGCAAAAAGATTAATGATAACTGAAAATGTAGGTCATACTATTGATTATTTAAATAAAATTAATGATGAGCCTAATTCATGTCAATATTTATTAGAAGATAATCAATTTAAATATTCTTTAATTGAAATTTGTGCTTTTGAACCTTTAATGCAAACTAAAGTTGAAACTATGATCAGTGGATTTATTAATCAATTAAGAAGTGAGTTTTTAAATTATAATCAAAGTGACAAAAATCCAAGTGATTTAATTGAATTTTTTCATAGTAGAACATTTCAGTTTAATAATTTACAAGTTATTATTTTTTTTATGAATTATTTAAATGATTTAGAATATAAATATACTTTACCTGATTTACAAGATAATATAAATACTTTAATGCTTTTTTTGGTTATTATGTTTATTATTATGGTTATTACTGAAATTATTTATTATTTTTCAAGTAGTATTTTTGTTTTAGGAAGAATGAGTTCTTCTTTCAATGATTATAAAGTAATTGAAAAGTTCTTTTCATATGATGATCCTTCAAACAATAATAAAAAGTAAATTAGTTAAAAATTAGATAATATTATAATTATAAATTAATTTTTGTTTTTGACATAATATTAAAGAGTTAATAATATGAAATAATATTAAAAATAATTAATTCAAACAAAAAAAAATATATTGAAATGTCAAGTGTTAATTTAAAAAATCAAGTAAATCCAACTGATTGTATAAAAATAATATTTTTAGCAATATTTACAAATTTATTTGCTGAATTTTTAACATGGATGTTTATATATAGAACTAAGAAATATAAAGAAACAAAAAAACAAATTGATTCATTAAAAAAGAAGATAGAATTAAATAAAGAAAATATAAAAGGTAAAAATAAACAATTGGATAAAAAACTAAAAAAACAAGAAAATGATTTAAAATATTTAAATTTCACAATGATGTTAACAAAAATGGTATCAATGTTTATTATAGGTTTATTTACAATATTTTTTATTTCTTTATTTAATGGATTATTCCAAGGAATTGTTGTTGCAAAATTACCTTTTATTCCTTTTAGATTAATTAGAGCAATGAGTCATAGAGGGATATTAAGTAATGATTTAACTGATTGTGCTTTTATGTTCTTATATGTTTTATGTAATGTATCTTTTAGACCGATCATTCAAAAAATTCTAGGATTTGCTCCTCCTAGAAATACTAATCAATTACCTGATTTTTGGAATCCTCTTGATGATGGAAAATAAATTTTAATTTTTTAATTTTTTTTAAATTAAAATTGCCTTTATTTATTTATTTCCTTTATTGTTAACTTCATTTATGTTTTTATTTAGTTCTTTTCTTTTCAGAAATATTATTTTAATATTCATTTAAAAAATTTTAGTTTTATATATATTTTTAAGTATTTAAATTTATTATATTAAATGTAAGGATTTTTCTTAAAACAATTTTCATTTTATATATTAATTAAAAAAAATTAATTCTAAATTGTTTATAAATTTTTAATATATATAATAAAATCTTTTACATCCTATTTAAATAAAGCTATTTAATTGATAAATGAGAAATTATGTTATGATATATATAAATCTAAGCTAAAAAAATTTCAAGTTGTAAAAAATTATTACCTATTAATATACAATTAAAAATAGTAATTGTTAAATTATTTCATTTACAATGATTATGAACAAGAAAATTTTTTTAATTTTCTTTTCAAAATATCCTTCATTTTATTTTTTGAACTCATGAAATTTACAACTGGTAATTTAATTTGACTGTTTATTTCTATATTTTTATCTATGCTAATTTCTTTATCTAATTGTGAATTTTTCTCACATTGAATAAAGATTTTTTCCAATTGTTTATAAGAAACTAAATTATATTCTTCTCTTTCTTTGTTTAATGTCATTTATTTATTTTATAATAATTATGATTTAATATGAGATACCTTTTTGTTTAATTAATAATTTATATTAAGTAATATATAAATTTCCTTTTAAAAAATTGTCCAAAAATCATAATATATTTTTTCAATTTTATTACTGATATAATTTGATTCATTAAGATTTTAAGAGTTAAACAAAAAAATAAAATTTTTTATTTTATAAGAAATTTCTTTAACGGAATTCTTCTTAAATTAACAATTTTTAAAGGAAAATTAATCTTTATTTTTAAAAACTTTTTTTTACCTTTAATTAATAATCTCTTTTATCTTTGTTTTTTTGGATGAAATTCATTTGAAAAAAATTCATTAGGAAAAATTTTAGAATAAATATGAAAAAGAGATATTAATGTAATACAATAAAATAAAAATGTTATTTATTTCTGTTATAATAAGGCACTTTCAATTTAATTGTAGAAAATAATCACGAAAAATAATAAATATTAATCTATAAATAAATCAATAATCAATTAATATTCATCATTTATGTAAAACAATGAAGATAAAGAAGTAAAAAATTTACAAAAATCTTTGAAAACAAAAACCTATAATAAATAAAAAAAATATTTAAAAAAAAACCTAAAATAAACTTAAAAAAAAAAATGATAAAAAAAATTAAAAATAAATCATTAAAAAAATAATAAAATAAAAAAAAATAAAAAATAAATAAACTGAATATATGTTTATAAATTTTATTCAACATCAACAATTCTTCCATCAGCAAAAATTCTTTTTCTTTTTTGATCAGGATAAATAATATCTTTAGTTCCATCAGTATTTTCAATAGTAACAACACCATGATTATCTACTTTTTGAATAGTCCCATCAACAAAGAAAATTTCTTCATATCCTCCATTATAAACAGTCCTAACAGTCCCATCAGTATAATTAACAACTTTAGTTCCATCAGGAAACATTTTTTCAATTTGACCAGTAGAAAATTTAACAACTTCTAATCCATTAGGATACTTAATTTGAATTGTTTTATTATCTGCAAAAATATATATTTGCTTTCCATCTGGAAATATTTGTTTAATGTCTTTATTAGGATAATAATTTATTTGATAACCATCTTCAAATGTTTCTTTCTTTAATCCCGTTGGGAATATAAATTCTTGTCGACCGTTTTCATATATTTTTACTATTTTACCATCTTTTGTTATTTCTTGCTTTAATAAACGAACTAATTGATTTGAAGGATCGTGATATTTTGATGGAAATATTATATCAAAGTTTTCTTCTTCTTTTATATTGTTATTATTTATTTCTTCATCGTTTTTTATTATTTTTTTTTGAGTGTTTATTTTTTGAGGATTTAAATTTTTTATTATTTTCTCTTTTATTATTTCATTTTCTGATAATTCTTCTTCTTCTTCGTTTAAACTTTCTTCTTTTGATTTTGGAGAATTTGAATTGTTATTATTTGCTTTAGGAATTGTTTTTATTTCGGATTTTATTTTTTTTGTTTTTGGACTACTTTGATTTCTTATTTCTTCATTACTTTCTTTTTTACTATATGGTGAATTATCTTTTTTTTGATTTGATTTTGTTTTTTTTAATACTTTATTATTATTATTATTATTATTATTATTTAAATTTTTTGTTTTATCTGTTAATTTATTACTTGAATTATTCTTATTTGAAGGCATTCTTTTTACTTGAAGAACATTATGATTTTCTTTCATTCCTTTTATTCTCATTTCTTCATAAATTTTTATTTCATTTTGTAAAGATTCATTCTTTTTATTTGCTTCTTCTAATTGTCTTTTTAATCTATCCATTGCTAATTTATTTCTTTGATCTTTCATTCTCATTTCTTCTTGAAGTTTCATTACTGTTTCTTTTAAATTATCTATTTCTTCTCTTTCTTTTTTACTTGGAAAATTTTGAAGAAGTTTTGTATTTCTTAATTGAATTTTTCTCTCTCTTTCTATTCTTTTTATTTCTTCTTCTTTTTGTTTTTCAAATTCTATTCTTTCATTTTCTCTTTTTTTTGCATATTCATCAATATCGTTTTTTAATTTTTTTGTTAATCTTTCATATTCTTTTTTTAATTCAGCAACTTTTGCATTTTCTCTTTTTAATTTTTCAATATTTTTATTTAAAGTTTCTATTTTTTCATTTACTAATTCATTAACAGTATCTTGAACATTAATAGGTTTATTTGATAAATTATTATTAATAATATTACTATTATTATTATTAGAAATTATTTTTTTTTGATTTTGAAGATTAATACTATTTTTCTTTGAATTATTATTATTTGAACTATTATTTGTATTAAAATATTTATTAATTAATTTTGATTGAGGATGATAATTATTATTATTTGATTCTTGCATAATTGGTTGAGGTTGAATTTCACTTTGAATTTCTTTTTGATACATTTTATCTTCAAACATTTTATAAATATCTCTTTCTTCTTCATTTTCAGATTTTTCATTTTCTTCTTCTATATTATTATTATTTATATTTTCATTATTATTTATTTTTTCCATTACTCCATTCATATAATCTTCATTATCATTTTCTTCTTCTTCTAATTCTTCAGGAGGAATTTGTTCTTTAAATAATTTATCATTATTTTTCTTATTTAAATTATTACTATTATCATTTAATAAAGATTGATATACTTTTGCTTTTTGCATTATAATATCTTCATCTTCTTCATTATTATTTTCTATATTATTATCTTCTTCTTCATTTTCTTCATTATAATCTCCCCATAAAGGATCAATTGATTTTGGTTTATTTGGTTTATTTTCTTCTTTAGGAATATAATTTTTTCCTCTATTATATTTACTATTCTTAAATGATTCTGGCATTATTGGTGGAATTCTTTTTTGAGAATTATTACTTGATTTTTTTCTTTCAAATTTCTCAGTTTTATTTTCTACTTTATTTACTTCATTTTCTGTTTTTTTTGAATTTTTAAAATTATCTGAATAATATTTATATTTCTTAGTTGTTGTTGGTATTGAAATTTTATATTTTTCCTCATTTTTCGGTTTTGGAATGTATTTAAATTTAGGTTGAGTGTTTATATTATCAATGTTTGAACTATAATTTCCTTTCGCAAGTTCTTTTTCTAATAAAGCATTAAAATCATTTGTTCCTTTTATTTCTATTGCATCTACATTTAATACATTATTATTTCTTGGTAATGGGATTTCTTCATTATTTATTAAAGTATCTTTTTTATCTATTTCCTTTTCATTTGTTTTATTTTTTATTTTTTGCTTGTTTCCTTTTATTGGAATGTCATCTATATTTATGTTATTATTTACTTTCTCATTATAATTTATATTATTATTACCTTTAATTGGAATATCATCAAAATTTAAATTATTATTCCCTTTAATTGGAATATCGTCAAAATTTGTAATATTTTTATTATTATTTTTATTTATTGGTATTTCTTCTTTATTATTTACTTTTATTTGATTATTATTTATTTCATTTTGATTATTAATATCTAAATTCTTATTTTGATTGTTCACATTATTTACATTTTGAGCCATTAATGATTTAAACATAGCAAATAATTGATCTTTAACTAAATTTTCATCAACATGAATATTTCCATTTTGATTTCCTATAAATCCTTCTTTTTTAAACATTCCATCCATAATTTTAATATAATAAAAATAAAAAAATATAAATTTAAATTAAATGGGAATTTCAACAAGCGTTTTAACTCAAGAAGACATTCAAAAACTAAAAAAAGAAACAGATTTAAAAACAAAAGACATAAGGAAAATACATAAAAAATTCGGAGCTTTAGACAAAGAGAAAAAAGGATATGTAAATATAAATAATTTAGTTGAAATACCAGAAATAGAACAAAACCCTTTAAGATTTCATATAGCTCAATATATGAGTAATAAGAGTGAAAATGAAGCAATTAGTTTTGAAGCTTTTATTAAAATTATTGATATGTTTAAAAATAATAAAACTGAAGAACAATATAAATTAATGTTTCATTTATTTGATTTTGATGGAGATGGGAAAATTTCAAGTGAAGATATGTTAGTTAATTTTAAATTACTTTTAGGTAATTCACTTAATGAAGAACAAATTGTTGAAATTGTTGATAAAACTATATCAGAATATTCTAATGACCAAAAATTTATTAATTATGATGAATTTATTAAAATATTAAATGAAGCATAGTATTTTAAATTTTGTTTAATTTTTTTAAACATAAAATTAATTTAAAATTTATAAATATTTCTAATCATATAATTATATATTATCAGATAAAAGAGCTATTTCATTTGAAGTTTCAGATGATGAGTCACCTTCTTTTATTAACATATTTGTTTCATTTTCTCCTCTTTTTATAATATTCTTTGTTAGATCTTTTTTAAAGCATAAAAAATTTAATATAATTATTTCTTTAAAAATTAAACATCCAAATAGAGAAACAAAATAAGCAGTTAAGAGAAATGGAAAAAATTTTTTTGTTTTACTATCAAATTCTTCATTATAATCTAAGAAAACATTAGGGATTATTTCTAATAAAAAAAAAAAACCTAAATTAAAAGGACCATGCTCTCCATTAATATAATAATTAATTATCTCTTTTGTTAAAGAAGTAAATATCATTAATATGAATGTATCTAATTCAATATTATTTAAAAATAAATAATCAAATTTCATTTTTCCTCCTCTCCCAGTAAACCATTTCAATAAATAAAATATTATTGATAAAATTATTAAAAATAATCCATTCAAAAAACATAGAAAATAAACACTAATAAAATCATAAGTTTTTAAATAATAAAACATTAAAAAATTTAAAACCATAGAAAAAATTCTTGGTAAATCTGTGATTAAATAGAAATTAAGAAATAAACTATTAAAAATTCCAATTATAAAAATAAATGAAAATACAACAAAACAAAAACCAAATAATTTATGGCAATAAATTTCATTTTTAAAAAGAATAAGATCCAGACTACCTGAGAAAATAATAAAAAAATAATTTTGAAAAATTATTTCAAACGAAGGAGATATTATTTCATAATCTTTATAAATAAGATAATTTGGTATATATATAATAGCATTTAAAAGAAAACTTATAAAAAAAAAAGAAATAATTTTTTTCATATTATATTCAAATATAATTCTTGAATCGGCTTTTGAAGAACCTTTTTTTTTTTTAGATAAACATTTTTCAATAAAATAAAGAATTATTATGGAAGATTGAATACATCCTTTTATAAATATTAAAATTATTGATCCTTTAGAATGATTTAAATTTCTATCTGTTTTGTATTTATTTTGTACTAATTCTAAAAAGAAATATATTATCATTATAAACAAAGAAGAACAATTAAATGAAATACAACTCATATTATTTAAAATATTTTTTTAAAAAAATTAATGTGGTTTTTTAATTATTAAAATGAATTAAAAAAAAAAATTTCGAATTATTATTTGTAAATTATTATGAATGTATTAAAAAAATTAAAGTTATTTAATTTATTTTTAATTTTTTCTTTGAATCCATATTTAAGTCAATTAATAAACTTTTACTTTTTTGAATTTCATTTTCACAAATATTATAAATTTGTTGATAATCATAATTAGAAAATTTATTCCATAAAGGATTACTCATATAACATTTTAAATCTTTATTACCTTCATTTATTCCAAATAAAATATTAATAATATCAATTATATTTATAATAAATTTTTTTTTTATTTCTTTATTAATAAAATCTTCAATTTCTTTCGTAATAGAAGTTAATTCTCTTTGAATTTCAATTTTATAAATAGGTAAAAGAATATTTTTTTCATTTTCATTTCCTGCGATATTAATGTCACATGTATTTTCATTACATTTAAAATAAAATGAAATTAAATTCTTCATTTCTTCATTATATAAATTAAAATTATTATAAGTTGATAAACATTTAACTTGAAAGTTTTTATTTAATCCTGATAAATTATTAAAACTATCATAATTATTAGTTGCAAATTTCCTTAAAAGAATATATAAAGAATTTAATTTTGCTAATTTTAAATTTATAATATTTTGATTTAAATTATGAAAATAAGTAATAATATCTTTAAAAGAAGAAGGAATATTATTAACTTGAATGAAAAAACCTTCATCTTTAATTTCATAAGAAATTTCTCCTTGACCTTGTAAATTATATAAATAATTCATAAAATCATTAAATTGAAAATTTAATTGATTACAAATATCATTTGTATTAAAAGTAAAAGAACCTTGTTTTTCATTTGAATGATTTAATATTATTTTTATTATATTATCTTTCTCTGATAAATCACTTGGAGAAGATTTATAAAATCTAATTGAAATTTGACAAGGACCAATTCCTTTAATTATTAAATTATTTCCATTTATTTCTTTATTATCAATAAGAGATTTTATTAAAAATATTTGTAATGATTTTTTTATATCACAATAGGTAAAAATATTATTAAAGTTTAAACAAATATTTCTTGGTAAATTTCCTATATTTTGTTTTAAATTGATTTCTTCAATTGATTCTTTATAATTTCTTTTTTTACTTTTTAAAGGAGTTGTTCCATAAATATTTTCTATAAATTTTAATAATTTAGATTTATCGATATTTTGACCGTAAATAAATTTCCTTTGAAGAAAATAATCATCATCAGTTAAAAAAATATGAGTAAAAGTTTCTTTTTCTTTATTAAAAGAAATTAAAGGAATTAAATTTTCAATTGAGTTTGGAATTTCAAAAATGATATTTAATTTAATATACTTTTGAGAAACTGAAAAAGAAAAAGAATGAGTACATATTAATATTTTTATTTTATCTTTCATAAAATTATTTTGTATCATATTTCTTTCAATTTCATCTCTTCCTGAATGATAAGTTGAAGCATTTAATCCATTTTGATTTAAAAAATAAGAAACTTTATTAACACTTTTAATTGAATTACAATAAATTATACAACTTTGATTTTTATAATTTTGATTTCTTAGTATTTTAAGTAAAGATATTATTTTATTTTCTTCTTTAGAAATTGAAATATTACAATTTGAATGAATTGAAATTGGGATTTTATTAATTTTTTCAATCTTATAATTTTGAATTAAATAATTTGAAATTGAATCTCCGATAATATTACTTAATAAAAGAAGACAAGGAGGATTAATTTCATTAATAATATTATTAACATTTAAATAAGAAGATCTAAAATTAGAATTAATAGGACAAGCAATAGAAGATTCTTCTAAACAAATAAAAGAAATATTTAATGTTTTTAATTCTTGTATATTTTCTAAAATAAATCTTTCAGGAGTAGTAAATAATATTTTAATTTTATTATTTTTAATATTTTCAAAAATTTCTATTTTTTGCTTATATGAAGTATAAGAAGTTAAAGTAGCTCCATTTAAAAAAATAGGAAGATTAGAAATATGATTTAAAATATTTGATAATGTTGGAGAAATAATTATAGTTAATCCATCTAAAACTAAAGAACATAATTGATAAATTAAATTTTTTCCTGAATTTGGAGGAAGAATACTTAAAGTTCTTTTATTATTTAAAATATCTTTTATTGTTTGTAATTGACCATCTAAAAATTGAGTATAAGAAAAATTTTCTTCTAAAACTTTTAAAAGAATATCATTTTCTAAATTTAAAATTTCATCTTCTGTAAGATCACTATTTAATGGTTCTTCTTCTATTATTTCCATTTCTGTTTTTTTAACTGGAATAATAATTTTTTCATTATTATTTGCAAATTCTAATTTTTTATTTAATTCTTGTTGTTTAATTTCATTTATTTTATTTACTTTTTCATTTTGTTCACTTAATAAATATTTAAATTCTTTTGAAAGAAATCTTAATTCAGTATTTAAATTAGTACATTTTTTTAAAGAAGATTTTAAAGCTGTTGTTAATTTATTAGTTATTATATTATTTATTTTTTCAGGAGTGTTATCTTTTTTTATTGTCATTTCTTTAGTTATATATCCACAACTATATATTGGAATTTTTTGTTCTATTATTTTTAAATAGTTTAAATCCATTTTATTTATTTCTGTTTCTTCTTTTTTTATTGATTCTATATCTTCTAATCCTTTATTTCCTTTTCCAAATAAATTTTCTGAATTTGAAGTATTTGAAATTATATTTTTCTGATATTTATATAATTCTTTTGTTTTGTTTATTTTTGTTTTTCTTATATTTTTAACTCTTATTCTTTTTTTTTCTTCGAAAAAACTTTTTCCTTTCATTTTCACGAAATTTGTATTTTTGGAAAAATCTTTTTTTACTTTTTCATCACTTTTTGATTTTTTTACTTTTCCTTCCATTAATTCTTTAACTTCTTCTGAAACGTCTTGTCTTTTTTTTCTTATTTTATTAACCGAATTTTTTTTCTTCTTTTTTTCTTCATTCATATTTATTTGATTATATTCATTTTCTTTAGAATCAGAATTTTTAAATTTTAAAGTTTTATCAATTAAATAATGAGATTTCTGTTTATAAGGTTCTTTATATTTTTTTATTTCTTTTTTTTCTATTTCATTATTAGGAGTTAAATTTCTTTTTTTTGGAAAATCCTTTTCATTGTTTTTTACTTCTGTTACTTTTGATAATTTTTTTAAATTTATTGATTTATCTATTAATTCTATTTTATTTGAATCTGTTTTTTTTTCTTTTGAAGTTTTTTTATCATTAAATATCATTGGCTTTCCAATATATTTTAAATTATCTTTTATTAATTTCGATGGTAATGATATATTACGTTTTATTTCTTTTTTTTCTTCTTCTTTTTTATTGTTTATATTTTGTTTAGGTTTATAACCGAATTTTTCTTGATAATAACTTTTTAAATTCATTTACTCCCGCTTGCTTAAATTTAATTTATATTAAAAACCAAAATTTAAAAATTTAAATTTTTAAAATTAAAAAACAATTAATAAAAATAATAATTAAAAAATAGAATAAAAATCCTTAAAATAAAATATTTAATGCAATAAATTATTTTTATCATATCATTTAAAAAAATGAAATACGATTATGAGGATCAATTTACAGATGCATTAAAGTCTATATCAGACAATAATTTAAAAAAAAAATTAGTGGCAATAAAAAAATTGGTTTGTGAAAGAATGCAATTAGAAAATGATTTTAAGAAAGAGCATAATAAATTAGAAGCTAAATATGATAAATTATATCAACCAATATATGAAAAGCGAAGAAGAATAATAGACGGAACAGAAAAACCAAATTTTGAAGAAATAAAAGACAAATTAAATGAATTAAAAATATCTGAAGAAGAAGCAAAAAATGAAAAAGAAAAAGGCATTCCTGAATTTTGGGGAAAATGCTTAGAAAATTCTCCTGATGTTCAACCTTTAACTGATAAAGATAAAAAAATATTAAAAAAGTTAATTGATTTAAAATGTGAATCACAAGAAAATGGGAATTTTACTTTAATATTTACATTCGAACCAAATGATTATTTTACTAATACTGAATTAAGAAAAGAATTTATTTTAGATGAAGAATGTGAAATAAAGAAAATAAAATGTAATGAAATTGATTGGAAAAGTGATGAAGTTAATCCTACAATTGAAATAAAAAAGAAGAAGATGAAAAATAAAAAAACTAAAGAAATAAAAACAATTACTAAAAGAGAAAGTGTTCCTTCATTTTTTGGAACTTTTAAAGATATGGAAAAAAAAGAAGAAAGTAAAAATAATAAAGAAGATGAAGAAGAAGAAGAAGAAGATGAAGAAATGACTATTGATGAACATTATGATATGGGATTACAATTTAAAGAAGAAATTATTCCTTATGCAATTGAATATTATTTAGGAATTGCGGATACTGAAAGTTTAGGTGAGGAAGGTGAAGATGAAGAATTTGAAGAAGAAGAAGAAGAAGAAGAAAAACCTAAAAAGAAAAAAGATAGAAAGAGAAAGAAGTAAATTTATAATATTAATATTAATATTCAAATTTTTAAAAAATTTATTTATTATGTTTTTTTTTTTCCTTAAAAATTATATATTTTTTTTTTAAATATATTTACATTTATATTTATGTAATCTTTTAAAATTAAATATTTTTATAAATTAACTTTTATTACCTTACACTAATAAATTTATTCCATATTTTCTAACATGGTTTGTAACTCAGATTTAATATTATTATCTGTTTTTACTTGATTATATACAATTTCTTTCATTTCTTTTATTTTTTTCTGATATATAAATAATAAAGTTTGAAGTTGTTTTTTCTTTTCAATTAATTCATTCACTTCATCAGATTTTCCCACATTTCTATTTTTCATATTTTCAACTTCATTTTTCATTTTAATATATAATTCATTTGAATTAAAAGTTTCATGTTCTAATTCATTTATTTTATTTCTTAATATATTATTTTTATTTCTTAATTTTTCAATTTCTTTTTTATAATTTTTTCCTAAACTTATTTCTATTATTTTTAAAGTATTATTTTTCTTATTTAAAGTATTTAATCTAAATTCATTGTTTTTTACATTACTTAAATCATAAGAAATTTTTGTTATTTTTTTTTTTAAATTATCACAAGAAAATGTTAATAAACTTTTTATTACTTTTCCTTCTCTAATTGGGCTTAGTAATTTTTCTTCTCTTCTTTTTTGTACTAATTCTAATAATTCATAAGTAGTACATTTAGATTTTGTTTCTTCAGTTTTTTTTGAACTTTTTCGAGAATAATTTTCATAATCTGAAGAAGCGATTGTTTGCTTTTGAGATAAAGTTACTTGTGCTTGATTATTTTTCGAATCAAAAGAATTTAATTCTAAATTCTTTTTTAAAGTATTATCTGTTTTTAATGATGATGATTTAGATTTTATTGATTTAATACGTAAATTTTCTTTTTTTGATGACATGAAATTATTATAATACTCAATTATTTTATTTTAATTTGTTATATGTTATTTTATCCTAAAATACTTCAGAAAATAAAGTTAAAATATTTTAAATAAATAAAAAAAATGAATATGTGAATAAAATATATAAATGAGAAAAATAGAATATTTTTATTTAATAAAATAATCAATTTTATTAAATTTTGATGGCATTAGAAGAAGAATTATCACAATATCCATATGAAATCTTAAGTGAAAATTATTTAGAATATGATATAAGTTTTAAAATAATAGTAATAGGAGATAGTGGAGTAGGAAAATCAATATTAACAAATAAAGGAATTAATAACAAAATAAAGAAAAATGATGCAACCATTGGTTTTGAATATTACACATTTAATATTAAAATAAATGAGAAAGTTTGTAAATTACAAATTTGGGATACTTGCGGACAAGAAATTTATAAAAGTTTAATTGTAAATTTTTATCGAAATTCATCTTTAGTTATTATTGTTTATTCAATAGATAATATTAATAGTTTTGAAGATGTTGAAAATTGGAAAAATGAAATAATCAAAAATTGCGATTCAAAAACTAAAATTATATTAGTTGGAAATAAAAATGATTTGAAACAACAAAGACAAGTTAGTTTTAATGATGGATTAGATTGTTGTAAAAAAAATAATTTTGATTGTTTTTTCGAATCAAGTTGTGTTTCTGGGTTAAATGTTCAAAAAATTTTTATTAAAGCTGCTTTTTTATTATATGAAGATTTCCTCAAAATTGAAAATACTAATTTAACTAAAGAAACCAGTGATTATAAAAATAATATTACTATTGAACCTTCTAAAGTTGAAGATAAAAAGAATGGCTGTTGTTTTTAGTTT
>JAEEGI010011765.1_pt1 | contig 18836 bp, 16 predicted proteins | sample 8958751 | NCBI WGS metagenome assembly JAEEGI01 (sample SAMN16246545, study PRJNA631951) | gut metagenome | biome: gut microbiome; feature: rumen; material: KS-attached | host: Bos | place: Iran: Karaj | collected 2018-10 | reverse complement strand
ACTCTGCTGAAAAAGAAAAAAGAAATCAACTGCGCTTCCGAGAATGTGGTGCTCATCTTCGACGAATGCCATCGTAGCCAGTTCGGCGATATGCACGTGATGATTACCAAGGCTTTCAAGAAATACTACATCTTTGGCTTCACGGGAACGCCTATCTTCGCCAAGAATGCGGGTGCAGGCAAGTTTGCCAACCTGCGCACCACGGAGCAGGCCTTTGGCGAGCAACTGCATTCCTACACCATCATCGATGCCATCCGCGACAAGAACGTGCTGAAGTTCAAAGTCGACTACATCAGCACCATGAAAGCCAAGAGCAACATCGACGACAAGAAAGTGTGGGGCATTGAGACGGAAGAAGCCTTGGCTTCGCCCCAACGCATCGCCAATAACGTGGCCTACATCCTTGAACACTATCCGCAAAAGACGAAACAACAACAGCGCTATTCCTATAGCGTCATCACCAACGTGGCAGAAGTGGCCAAGAACAATCGGACACAGGAAGAGAAGCGCAAGAGTCAGTTGGGAGGCTTCAACTCCATCCTTTGTGTCGAGTCCATCCCCATGGCCATGGCCTATTACAAGGAATTCAAACGCCAAATGGAACAACGTCCCGAGGACGAACGTTTGCGGATGGCCACGATTTTCACCTATTCTGCCAACGAAGCCGAAGACGAAACGGGCGGTTTCGGCAACGAAGACGAAGGCGACACCGAAGAACTCGACAGCACGTCGCGCGAATTTCTCGAAAGCGCCATCGCCGACTACAACGGCATGTTTGGCACCAAATACGACACCAGTAGCGAGAAATTCCAAAACTATTACAAGGACCTTTCGCTTCGCATGAAGAACCGAGAGGTGGATTTGCTCGTCGTGGTCAGCATGTTCCTCACGGGCTTCGATGCCAAGACCCTCAACACGCTTTGGGTGGACAAGAACCTGAGGATGCACGGCTTGTTGCAGGCATACAGCCGCACCAATCGAATCTTGAACAGCATCAAGGACTGTGGCAACATCGTTTGTTTCCGCAATCTCGAAGATGCCACCAACGAATCGTTTGCCTTGTTTGGCGACAAGGAAGCCGCGGGAATCGTGTTGATGCGGCCTTTCGAGGACTATTATTACGGTTATGAGGATGAGAAAGGCAAACATGTGTTGGGCTACAAGGAAATCATCGAACAGCTGTTGGACAAATATGCCTTGCCCATCAACCCTGCAGAGTTCACTTTGGAAGAGAAGAAAGATTTCGTGAGGCTGTTTGGCGGCGTGTTGAAGATGCAGAATCTCCTTTCCGCTTTTGATGAGTTCACCGACGACAAGGTCATCATCAGCCCGTTCGATGTCCAGGACTATCTAACATGGTATAACGACATCCATGACGAACTGCGAAAAGAGAAGGAAGGCGGGGAGAAGGAGCACATCGAAGACGACCTTGTGTTTGAGATGGAGTTGGTGAACCGAATCCAAATCGACATTCCTTACATCCTCCAACTCGTGAAGCAGTACCACGACGACAACTGCAAGGACAAGACCATCATCGCTAAAATCCAAAAGGCCATCGGCTCCAGTCCCGACTTGCGCAACAAGCGAGACCTCATCATGCAGTTCATTGAGCGCATGACGCCCAAGGAAGGAAGGGACATCCCAGAGGAATGGAACGAATACGTGAACGAACAATGCCAAAAGGAGTTGGATGACATCATCAACGAAGAGCATCTGCGTCCGAAGGAGACCAAGAAATTCATGGAGCAGGCTTTTGAAGATGGATATGTGACCACAACAGGTTTGGCCATCACCAAGGTCTTGCCGCCCATGCCGGTCTTTGGCGGCGGTGCCGCCAACCGCGAGACCAAGAAAAACACCGTATTGGAGAAGCTGCAAAACTTCTTCTCCAAGTTCTTCGGCTTGTTCAATGGCGGTTTTGCCGAGCCTAAGGTCGTCAAGTATGAGCAGGAGCGGGGCATGGAGGGTTTGATGGCGGCGGAGGGGAATCCTCGAGAATACTGAATGATGTTGTGTGTTAACCGAAAGTCTGTGCAATAGTGATTTAATCAATAATCTTTGTATTTTTGTCGTATCAAAACCTATCAATCCGAACCAATGAAAAAGTACAATCGCGTAATGTTGGGCCGAGGCGGACAATTTGCCTCGATGTGCCGAAAAGAAGGTTATATCGGTGCTGATTTTGACATCAAGATGGATCTGTCAGATTCTTTATACGATAATTGGAGGGATTTCAATAAGAAATTCGTTCCAATATGGATGAATCTTAATCCCGGTAAGTCGAGAGTGCCAGCAGGCTTAGCCTGTGGCGCCCTTTGGACCATAGCAAAAGGTTTGCAAATCGGAGACATGGTGCTTTGTCCTACTGGCGAAGGAACTTACTATGTCGGCGTCATAGATGGAGGTTACTTTTATGTACCCAATACAGATTTGCCACATCGCAGAAAGGTGAAATGGATGGACAAGGTGATTGAGCGCAAGAACATGCCTGTAAAACTGAAGCACTCCACGGGTTCTATTGGAACATGTTGCGACATTACAAGGTACGCGGATGAGATTGAGGCGATGATCAAAGGTGCAAAGCCTGCACCTACTAAACAGATTGAAGTCAATGCAACGCCTAAGACATTTGACGAGCGTTCTTTGCACAAACTGTTCTGCAACTATCTTCGCACGCGCAACATCTATGCAAAGACGATTTTCCACGAAAAATCATCTGCGAAAAACGACACGGCACAGAAATGGGTGCATCCCGATATCGTTGGCGTCCAATTTGAGGAGTTCAAAAACGACGCCACTTTGGATCTGTTGAAAGCATCGGAGCCCAAGGAGTCCGTTCATATCTACTCGTACGAACTGAAGAAGCAGATTGATTCCGACTATCAATTAAAGCAATACTATTTCCAGGCTTTGTCGAACTCCAGCTGGGCCAACTTCGGCTATTTGGTGGCTTTTGAAATCAACGATGATTTAGAAGAGGAGATGGAGCGTTTGAACAATGCGTTCGGCATCGGAATCATCTTGATGGAAGCCAATGGCGCAAAAATCTTGTATCCTGCTCGTGAGAAGCCGTTGGATTATGTGACCATCGAGAAACTCAACAATCTTAACCCTGATTTCTGCGCGTTCATTTCGAAGCTCTCCAAGGTGATGAAGGCATCGAAAGACTATACCGCCGATGCCCGACAGTCGTTCGAGAAGATTTGTGACAAGATCTTTGAATCGGATGAAGATTTGGAGAAGTATTGCAAAGAGCATGGCATTCCGTTTTGATTGAAACAAATTGAGAGCAGGAGTATAGGCGAATAATCGAGTGGCTTTAAGGTAAATCATAAAGAATAATAAATGAGCAAATTGCTTAAAATCAAAGATGTAAACGGAAGAATAATTCCAAAGAAAATATTCTGGCTTGCATTCATAGGTGTGCTGCTTGTTTGTGTGGTTTACATTGTGATAATGTTTTTTATCCCTGTCAAAGTTTCAGTCAACATGGGGCCTAGAGGAGCTTTCGGTGATATGTTTGGCGCTCTTGGAGCTTTGTTTTCGGGTTTGGCTTTTGCAGGCCTTATTGTAACCATGCTGCAGCAGCGTGAAGACTTACAGAACCAGAAAGATGAGATTGCCCTCCAAAGAGATGAGATTGCTCTCCAAAGGAAGGATTTAGAAGCGCAAACTGAGGCATTAAAATTGCAAAAAGAGGAGATTGCACAAACCAACAAAGAGCTTCAGTTACAACGTGCAGAGATGATGGAACAAAACAAAACCATTATGCTTCAGCGATTCGAGAATTCTTTCTTCCATATGTTGAGCATGCAACAATCTGTTCTGAGAGATGTCGTTGTTAATGTCCATGTCTTTGGTGCTTTACAAGCGCAACAAAACGAAGAATATAAAGGAAGAAGTGCGATTGCTCAAATCTTTATTACGTTACGAAAGGTTTGTTACAATCGTGATATTAAATATGCTATTGATTGTTGTAATACGCAATTTGATAGAGCGACGATTACTCCTTATTTCCAACAGATTTATCTTATTCTTGACCACGTTGATAGGGCTTCCTGGCTAACAGGCGAAGAACGATACAATTATATTAGTATATTACGGACAACTTTTTCTAAGGAAGAGTTAACATTGCTCTTTTATTATGGTCTGTGTAATAGCAAACTATCAAAGTTCAAAGAGTTAATTGAAACTTATGCATTGTTCTTGAATTTACAAAAAGATTCATTGTTTTCGGCAGATCATTATGAATTGTATGAAAAGGGGGCTTATGAATTCATCCAATCTGATCCTTGTTAAACAGAGGTAATAATCTAAATTGCTAAGTTTTGCCCAACAAAACACCTTATCCAATGCCTCAAGACGCTAAAAATAACGACGCCATTACCGCCTACAAGCCCTCTGAGCTCATCGCCATCTTCGGAGCCAATTCATATAGTCAATAGACTACGAAAACACCGGGTGAAACATTACCTTGTTTAATACCCTCCACCTTTTTTGTGTAAAGTATGGTTTGTTTTAAAATAATATTATATTTGCAGCATATTTGCTTTATTATCACGGAACATAAATCTAAAACTATGAGAAAGTATTTGCTGGTATTCTTTGGCCTTATTATAGCATCTATGACATTTGCTCAAGAAAGCCATATGAAATTCATGGGTATCCCTTTAAATGGACAAATTAACTCTTTTCAAACGAAATTATTAAACAAAGGTATTATACCTGATAAAGAAATTAATGCTACAATGCCCGTTGGTGTTCGAGCTTTTAAAGGAGATTTTGCGGGCTTTGAATCTATTATATATGTTTATTATGACAAGAATTCAAAAATCGTATATCGAGCAAAGGCTTGCATTGATAATACAGATGAAAATATATTTGAACGGCAATATAAGCAATTGAAAGATTTAGTAGAAACAAAGTATTCTGATGGATTTGAGAGAGTTGGCGAACAAGACGGGCACGAGTCCATCGTTATTTATACACGAGATGGTATAGTTGGCATATATACATCTAAGTTTTTTGACCATTATCCAGAAACATATACTATTCATGTTGACTATGAGGATGATATCAATTCATCGAAGCATGAAGATTCTCAGTTAGACGATATTTAAGGGCTGGTGAATTATGGCTCCTTTTTATAAACTTCATATGAAAAGACTATATTTATTAGCGTTGTTTTTGCTGTTATCATTAGTTTCTTTTTCCCAAAAGATCATGATAATGGGCGGTGAAGACCATGATGTCTTCCTAGGATACCTTAACACAAGTCCTTTAGACCCCAAATCTATTTGGAATGAATTCGGCAAATATGGTAATGAATTCAATTCTGATTGTATTTGGAATGGATTTGGTAAATATGGCAATGAGTTCAGTCGTTTAAGTCCCTGGAATGACTTCTCGCGTTCTGTTCCTATTTTGATAGATTATGAAGGCAACTATTATGGACTATTTAATTCTACAAATAAGAATAAACTTGTCCAAATGATTTGTAAGCTGGCTCCTTCAATTATTGATGGAAAGCTAGAATTGGATGATGCATACGAATTGCTGTTTGGCGATTAGTTGACGAACTTTGATCTCTGAACCAGTTTTCGTCTACGTTTATTCTGGACCGCTAATATCTCATCCCACCTTAATTGACAATTATCTGCGAGTCAAACCCATAAAAAAAATAAGATGTGATCGAAACAAGATAAACAACAGCCCGAAATATTCATCAATAAAAGTTGCGCCCGACACAAAATAGGGATGAGATTATGGCAGCAGTATTTGAATGCAGACTCAAACAAGAACGTGCAGGAATGCCCAAAGGCACCACGATCCAAGTTCCTACTAATTTGGCGTCACCTGACGCTTCACAGATCGCAGACGTATGTGAGCGTTTGTTCGGGAAGAAAGCAAGAGAAGCCAGCTTCCCTGGATATTGGGACATTAGAAAGCTGTAAAGCGAGTTCATGCCTCCCATTCTCCTCCTATACCTCCTCCTCATCAACCTCTTGGGCTTCGTCCTCTATGGCTTGGACAAGGCGAAGTCGAAGGGCAGGCAGCGCCGCATTCCGGAGCGGGTGTTGCTGTGGGTGGCGCGCCTGGGCGGGGGAGTGGGCTGCTGGATGGGCATGATGCTCTTCCGGCACAAGACCAAGCACAACCGTTTCATGATTCTCGTGCCGCTGTGGACGGTCCTCTGGGCTGTTGCCCTGGCGCTGCTTGGAAGGCTGGGGTAAGGTGTGCCGAGTTCATCGGCGGCTTGAGGCGGCTTCTGTAGGGTAAGTGTCGTTGGCCGCCACTGTTCACACGTTATCTGGATCGCTTCGTTCCTCGCGATGACGCGAAGCGGCAGTTGGGACAAAGTCCTGAAAGGACGACCCTATCTCACCCCGATATGCAATGTCGGGTTTTCATATTACGATGTGCGGATTCCTGGCTGCCGCAGCCATAGATTCCTAGCCAACGCACATGCCATCGCAGGAATGACATGGCTGCTTCGCTCTGAGTGAAGGGAACGCCAAAGACAGATTGGGTTGGGCGCGTGGGTCCGGCCGACATGGCGGGGAAGTGGTTCGACGGGCTCACCAACCACGCCCGCTTTGTGCGTAGGGACCGATGATGTCGGCCTTGAACTTTTGGTCCTTTTCTTTCAAGAGAAAAGGACAAGAAAGCCATAGATGCCCACCACCGCACAAGCCCATGCAGTCATGACATGGCTACTGGAGCCATCCGCACCATGATGCAATATCCCCCAAACAATTAATGACAATTCGTGGTACATTAACGATAATTCGTGTAAAACAAACAGCTAATGACAATTCGTTGCAATAGAATTTTCTCCATCCCCTTGCGGGTTTTTGGAAAAGTTGTAATTTTGCAGTGTCAAACAAAGTCGAAGGCAGATCTGCAAACAAATAAGTCGGGTTAACTGCTTTCGGCTTTTTTTATGTCCATCAGTTCGACACTGTATTGGACATATCTCCTCCCTTGTTTTTCAAGGACAATCTCTCCAACAATCAGTTCAACCGTAAAGTTCAAGTACGATTTATTGGGATGTTTGAAAGTATATGTCAGTGGGATGATGTATGAAAAGCCACTATTTTGTTGCATTCCAGTTTTTGCTGGTAAATGTTTAATCTCATTAGCACTCGCATATTTGACTACGTCTATGATTTTTAGGATGGCGTATGTTGACTGCCAGTTCCTTGCCGAATTGTTAGATGCTTTTTTCCTGCTAATCTTGCGTGTGATTTCAATGTTTGTCCCAAGAAAGTCGTTGTGTACAAATAAATTGCCGCCATTCTTTCTAAGGAGCAAATCGTATGCTTGCAGGATGATTTCTCTTCTTACACTATAATCAATACTATCGTCAGTTGGGATACTGAAATAATGATGTGTACCTATCAGGTTTGTCTTAATAAACAATGGTGTTCCATCGTCGGGTTGCTCTTTTCTCATATAGTAGTGGTTTATGTTTTCGTTGCAAAGATGAAACCCTTGTCAAGATTAAGCCGTTGAATAAACGTTTATAGTCGACTGTAGTCGTTTGTTGTCGTTTGCTGTCGGGTAAGTAACTGGGAATGAAATGGATGTTTTTTTTGGAAATAAATCTTACATAAATCGGTCATAAATGGATCGCTTCTTCCGTGTTCACGGAATGAGGCCTCGTGATGACGCGAAGCGACGACAAGAGTGAATCCAAGGAGCATAGGAGATCGCGGATCCCTGTCCGCGATGACGGCAAGGAGCATGGGGGCTGTCGTTTGGTGAGAATAAGGGGTGGTACATCAAAGTCCTGAAATCGAAGATTAGCTACGCTGAATGCGAAGCATTTCGACGGAGTCAATGGACGACCCCACCACACCATGATATGCAATGTCGGGTTTTTATAATAAGATGAGCGGTTTCCAATATGCCGCAGCCATAGATGCCTGCCATCGCACAGGCCTATGCTGGCATGACATAGCTGCTGATGCTACGCTATATTAAAATCTCTAACCGAACTGATCCGAAGAATCCGAAATGCATCGGCAAAGTTCGGGTCTTTTCTGTTAGAGAAAGAAAAACAAAAAACAGGACATGCTGCACATTCGCCATAAATGTATATATTTGCAACACGAATATGGATAGACGAGAATTTATCAAAGTGGCTTCTGTAGGAGCCTGCGCTGCAGCCTTGCTTTCTTCTGTCGGTGGCTTGGTGACTGGATGTACTCCTCCTCTCATCAGTGATGGTGATAGTGCCGGTGACATAGACAGTGGTAAATGGGATTTCGACGAGGTGGTTGACCGCTCAGGAACGTGGAGCATCAAGTACGGACGGGCTTCCGAAGGGCAGATTCCCATGTGGATTGCCGATATGGATTTTCGGACTGCACCAGCTGTTTCATCGGCCATGAAAGAGCGGCTGAACCGTGATGTGTTGGGCTATACTTTTATTCCGGATGAGTTCTACCAAAGCATCATCCATTGGGAGAAAGAAATGCATGACTGGCGTGTGGATAAGGAGTGGGTCTCTTACTGCCCCGGTGTCATCACTTCCATCAACCAGGCTTACCTCACCTTTACCCATCCTGGAGACGGCATTGTCGTCATGCCTCCCGTTTACAACCTCTTCCGAATGTACGCCGAAAGGCTGGGCCGTCAGGTCATCGACAATCCCTTGCTCTTTGATGGCGAGCATTATCAGGTGGATTTCGACGGGTTGGAAGAGACGCTCTCCTGTAAGGATGCCAAGATTCTTGTCCTTTGCAATCCCCACAATCCTGCAGGTCTTGTCTGGGATTGTGATGTGCTCAGGCGGATTGCCGCCCTATGTCGCCAGAATGGGGTGCTGGTCATCTCGGATGAGATTCATGCAGACCTTACCCACTATGGTCGCCGACACACCCCGTTTTGTAGTGTCAGCGAGGATGCGGCAGCCGTCGGCCTTGTTTTTGCTGGTCCGACCAAGGCTTTCAATTTGGCAGGAGTGTCGATGACTGCCTATTGTGTCATTCCCAATGAGGAACTGAGGCAACCTTTCCAGAAGCAGCTGAGGGACGCTAAACTTGATGAGGCTCCCATTGCCAGCCTTGTCGCCACTATCGCTGCCTACACCGACGGGACTCCTTGGCTGCAATCGCTCAAGGAGTACCTACAAGGTAATATTCGGGAAGTCGTCGATTTCTTCTCCACAAACGATTTGGGCATCAAGGCCATTCCGCCCCAGGCTTCTTTCCTTGTTTGGCTGGACTGTCGAGCGATGGGGCTTGGGCAGGATGAACTGATGCGATTCTTTTCGGACAAAGGCCTCTTGTTGAGCAACGGGGCTGCTTACGGTCAAGGCGGAGAAGGATTCGTCCGCATGAACATAGGTTGCCCCAGAAAAATCGTGAAGGAAGCGTTGGAAAGAATCCTATGAGATAGCAGCAGTGCCCGTTCACCCGAATTGTAAATTCGGGAGGCGAGAATGTCAGCATTTGCAAAGCGGAAAAACACCGCCATTCGACTTATTCCAACTTCCCTGAGCGTTGAAGGCGAGACTCAAGCGAAGTCTTTGCAGTGGAAAGGCCGGAGATTTGAACTTCGGTTTGTTGACCTTCGATGTCGAACTGAAGTGTAGCACCGTCGGCGCGTACATCCATGGATATTGGTGCACCCATCACGAGGGGCAGGTTGATGTCATCATGTCCAGCTGGGAAGCCGCACATGACGGGAATGTTGTAAGCCGTAAGATAGGAGTGGAACATCGCCTCGACGCTTTCGTATTCGAACTCGTCGCCGCAGCTGACGAACGATCCAAGGATGACTCCTTTGCAACGGTCGAGTACGCCGTTCATGGCAAGGATGTTGAACTGACGGTCGATGTTGTGCATCGATTCTCCTACTTCCTCGATAAAAAGGATAATGTCTTCAGCTTTGGTGGCGTCGGCTTGAGTGCCAAGGTTAGGAGCGAAGGTACAAAGGTTGCCGCCAACTAACACGCCTTTGGCCTGTCCGATGATGTTCTGCGGGTGTGCCGGTAGCTCATAACGTGGCACTTTGCCCATCAGCAAATCGCGCATCAGGGTGCTGGTAGCATCCGTACCACCAGCGGCAAGAAACGAACTCATCGTCCCATGTACGCTCATTACACCGGCGCGGCTTTCTAAACCGTGCAGCGTGGTGATGTCGCTAAAGCCCACGAGCCATTTTGGATTTGCCTTGAAATCATTGTAGGTCAGCTGGTTGATGAGTTGAATAGTACCATATCCGCCACGGTTGCAGATGATGGCTTTAACGCCGTGTCGGTTGAGAGCCCAACGCAGGTCGCTGACGCGCTCTTCGACGGTGCCGGCATATTTGCCTTGGTATATCTTGCCCACATTGGGACCAATGATAGGTGTCAGTCCCCAACCGCGTAACACTTCCGCAGTGCGTTCCACATTTTCCATTGGGGTAAAGTACGATGGTGAGATAAGTGCCACCGTGTCTCCCTCCATCAGATAGGAGGGTTTCTCACATTGTAGCTTTATTGTCTCATTCTCGGGGTTGGTCGTTTCCTTTTTGCACGATGTCATAACACTGCAGAAGATAAGGATAGCAGCGAGCATCCAGCGTGTAGTCTGATTCTTCATATTATTATTTGCTAAATTGACAATAAAAGGAGTTGCGAATCATCGTAACTCCTTTGCCTTTTATAGTGTTTTCGGCACTTTTCTTATTGTAAGATATTGTTTCTTTTACCATTCCACAGCCATGCGCTGCACCGGCATGGTCATGCATCGCGCACCACCGCCACCGCGCGAGAGCTCGTTGCCTTCGAAGGCGACGATACACTTCTTCACTTTGTCCAGGTTGACTCTGTTGTTGGCCACATCGGCAGCCGTGACGATGTTGAAGCCCTCTTTGCTCAAGGCCTCCAAGGTGTGTTGGTTACGGCCATAGCCAATGAACTTGCCGGGTTCGAGGCAGAAGAAGTTGCAGCCACTATGCCATTGCTCACGGGCAGCCCAGTCGTTGTTGCGGTTGCCGCAGTACACAGGCTCTAGGTCGATGCCGATTTCTTTCAAACCAGCTAACAGGTCTGTGACCTCCTTGCCGATGGCTTTCTGTCCGTCGACGGTGATATGGAAGGTCTTATACTTGCTGTTCATGATGACGGGCTCGTAGATCATGCAACGGTCGACATCGAGCATGGTGAAAACCATGTCGAGATGGATGAACGACTCGGGCTCCAAAGGCAGTTCCTGGAAGATGAGGTGCTTCACGCCGGGCTTGGTCTTCAGATGCTCGACCAAAGCTTCCACGCCGTGCATGTTGGTGCGCGAGCCTAAGCCGCAGATCACCACATCATCGCGGATGATTTGCACATCGCCGCCTTCCACTGTACCTTCACCGTGGATGTCGTAGCTCAACACGGGGTTGACCACCTTGGTGTCAAACAATGGATGCAGGTTGTAGATGCTGTTCAGAATTAGGCACTCGCGGGAACGCACCGTCGTGGCCATGTTGCTGATCATGATGTTGTCGAACATGGTGAACGACGCATCGCGCATGAAGAACAAATTCGGTATCGGCAGCAGGGCGTACGGATCCTTGTTGATGAAGGTGACATCCTCAAGGCGGACGCCTTCAATCAGTTGGCGTGAGAGCTCTTCTGCAGGAAGCGTTTTCAGGTAAGGCGCGAGGAAACCTTTGTCCTCGGTCTTGCACACGCGGTCGACCATGGCGTTCTTGACACTATCCATTTGCAGGATGTCAGTCAACAAGTCGCCAATCTCGTGGACTTCGGCCACTTTTTGCAACACTCTTTTGAAATAGCTGTATTCTTTTTGCGCCACTTGCATGTTCAAAATGTCGCTGAACAGGAAGGTGTGCGCGTTTTCCGGGGTTACTTTTTCCAGTTCCGGGCCTGGAGTATGTACTAGAACATGTTGGAGTTTTCCAATTTCTGAGTTGACACTGACTTTGATTCCTTCTTGTGAATCCATAAAAACCGTTTTGGTGAAACAATAAGAGCAGGGCTTAGCCACTTGCTCCAAAGATGGGTGCAAAAATAGGGAAAATCTCGGAAAGGCCAAAGAAAAAAGATGAAAAACAGGTCGGATTTCTGTCTGTCAGCTTACAATCTGCTGTCAATCATTGGATAGGGCAACATCTTCATCCATGTTATAGGCCCTGAATTGCAACTTCTCAGGCTGCTTGATGTTGAGGTACAGCTCCTCGCAATCTTCCGTGCCCCATTTTCCAACCAACGAGGCTTCTTGGGTCAATGTTTTGAGTTCATCAAGGAAGTCCTTGCGGGAAATGGAGTAGGCCCCGAGGCTCATCAGATGCTCTGTTTCCTGCTGGCAGTCAATGAGTTTGAAGTCGTGTGCTTGCAAAAACTGATGCAAGTGATAAAATGCCACTTTCGATGCGTCTGTAACCGTATGAAACATCGACTCTCCGAAAAACGCCTTGCCGATGGCGATGCCATACAATCCTCCTACTAGCTCGCCGTCTTGATAACTCTCAAATGAATGGGCGATGCCCAAGTCGTGCAGTTCACAGTAGGCATCCACCATCTCGTCTTGAATCCAGGTGCCGTCTTGGTCCTTGCGTGGGGTTTCGGCGCAATGCAGCATCACCTCGCGGAAGTGAGTGTCCATCTTCACCTCGAACTTTTCCGACCGCAATGTGCGTCGTAACGATTTGCTCACTCTCATTTCGCCTGGGCGGATGATGAGGCGTGGGTCGAGCGACCACCAAAGCAAGGGCTCGTCTTCGTTGTACCAAGGAAAGATGCCGTTGGCATAGGCCACCACAAGACGCTGGGGCGAAAGGTCACCGCCAAAGGCCAGCAATCCGTCTTTGTTGGCACGGTCGGCAGGCGGAAAAAAGCAGTCGTCGTCGTTGAGTTGGTACAAAATGTTCATATCGGTGAAATCGAAGCGCAAAAATAGGAAATTTTGGTTTGTAGGGCTGTCATATTATGGCAGCCGTACATTAAAAATCCGTATTTTTGCACGATTTAACAGATAGATGCCTCGTTATTTCATTCATATGGCGTACAATGGCAGCCGCTACCATGGCTACCAGATCCAGCCGCACTCCAACAGCGTGCAGGCTACGGTGGAGCAATGTCTGAGCCTTAAGTTGGGGCAAACTATCTCCATCACAGGTTGTGGGCGTACCGACACGGGTGTCCACGCAAGGAACTATTATGCTCATTTCGACATAGAGCAAGAGCTGAAAGACACAGAAACGCTTGCTAATCAGATGAATGCCTTCCTTCCCGAGGACATTGTGATTTATCGGATTTGGCAAGTCGTGCCCGAGATGCATGCCCGTTTCGATGCCGTGTCGCGCACCTATCATTATTATATCACGCGAACGAAGAACCCTTTCCATACCAACGATGCCTATTTCCTATATGGTGACTTGGATATCGACAAGATGCAGGAAGCCGCCAATATGCTCTTTGAGTACGAGGATTTTACGAGTTTCTCGAAGGTGCATACCCAGGTGAAGACCAACAACTGCAAGATCATGGAGGCTTGCTGGTTTGAGCAGGACGGCTTGCTGGTGTTCCGTATCAAGGCCGACCGTTTCTTGCGCAACATGGTGCGGGCCATCGTCGGAACACTCCTGGAGATAGGGAAGGGGCGCATGACCTTGGAAGAGTTTCGCGCCGTCATCGAGCGCAAGGACCGCTGCGAGGCCGGCACTTCGGTGCCTGCGCATGCATTGTTCCTTGAAGAGGTGGAGTATAAAACACAATTTTGTAATAATAATAAAGCCATCAGCTATCAGCAGTCAGCCATCAGCTTTGCCACTAGCGAGCTGAAAGCTGATTGCTGACAGCTGAGAGCCAATCCTTGAATCTTAAATCTCGAATCTTTGAATCCTTAAATCTTAAATCCCAACCATGTTCCAAAAAATCATCCGTTTTTGCGTAAAACTCGTTCAGAAATATCTTCCTGAGCCTTTCATTTTTGCCGTGGTGCTGACCCTGTTGGCCTTCATCATCGCCATGCCTGTGTGTAAGCAGACACCACTTGAGGTGGTCGAGCATTGGGGCAATGGCGTGTGGTCGTTGTTGGCCTTCGCCATGCAGATGGCCTTGGTGCTTGTGACGGGCTCTGCCTTGGCAGCGGCACCTTCGATTAAGAAAGGCATCAGTGCTATGGCAGGCTTGCCCAAGACGCCTGCTGGCGCTATTGCTTTGGTGACGGGCATCTCGGCCTTGGCTTGCTGGCTTAACTGGGGCTTTGGCCTCATCGTGGGTGTCATCTTCGCCAAGGAAATCGCTAAGAAGTTGCGTGGTGTGGACTATCGCCTGCTTATCGCATCGGCTTATAGTGGATTTGTGGTGTGGCATGCTGGTCTTTCGGGCTCTATTCCGCTCACAATGGCATCTAAGGAGTCTAATCTTGAGAAGGTTACCAATGGCACGCTTACACAGCCCATACCTGTTAGTGAGACCATCTTGGCCTATCAGAACCTCATCATAGTGGCGGTGGTCATTGTGGCCATCGTGGTGGTCAACGCACTGATGCACCCCAAAGGCGAGCATGTGGTGACCATTGAGCCTTCACTGCTGTTTGAGGAAGAACCCAAGCCTCTGCCAAAAGCCACCACGCCAGCCGAGAAGCTGGAGAACAGCCGCATTCTGTCTTGGATCATCTCACTGTTGGGCTTGACCTATCTGGTCATCAAATTATTTGTCAAAGGTGGCACTTTCGACCTTGGTGCGGTCATCATGCTGTTCCTGTTTTTGGGTGTCATCTTGCATGGCACACCGTTGGCTTATGTCAAGGCCTTCGGTAAATCGGTGGGTGGCGCAGCAGGCATTCTGTTGCAGTTCCCGTTCTATGCCGGTATCATGGGCATCATCACGGGAGTAGGGGAGTCGGGCATCTGCTTGGGCGAGGTGGTGAGTAACGCTTGTGTTGCCATTTCCACGCCAAAGACCTATCCGTTGTTCACCTTCTTCTGTGCAGCCATTTTGAACATGTTCGTGCCTTCTGGCGGCGGTCACTGGGCGATTCAAGCACCCATTATGTTCACGGCAGGTGCCACTTTAGGTGTGGCTCCTGGCTTGACGGGTATGGCTATCTCATGGGGCGATGCCTGGACCAACCTCATCCAGCCTTTCTGGGCTTTGCCGGCCTTGGCCATCGCCAAGCTCAACGCCAAGGACATCATGGGCTTCTGCATCATTGATTTGTTCGTCACGGGTTTGATTATCTGTGGTGGACTCTTGCTATGGGCATAGAAGCAAGCCTCCCAGAAATGATTTTTTCTCCATGAAATTTGGTGTATTTCAATTCTTTTTGTATTTTTGTGCCAAATTCAGGTAGTTATGAAGATCATTACATTAGGCAAGACCAACTTGAAGGTGAACAAGAATGGCTTTGGAGCCCTTCCCATCCAGAGAATCAGCGAAAAGGAAGCCGTGTATTTGCTGCATAAGGCATATGATAATGGCATCAACTTCTATGACACGGCGCGGTTCTACACCGACAGTGAGGAGAAAATCGGCGCGGCCTTTGCCGACAGAAGGAAAAAAGTCATCATCGCTTCAAAGACGGCTGCCACCACCATCGAAGACTTTTGGAAAGACCTTCATACCACTCTGAAAAACCTGAAGACAGACTATCTGGATTTATATCAATTCCATAATCCCGATTATTGTCCCCGCCCAGGTGACAAGGAAGGCTTGTATGATGCCATGAAGGTTGCCAAACGCCAAGGCAAGGTCCGGTTTATTGGCATCAGCAACCACCGTCAGAATGTGGCCATGGAAGCCATTGAGCGCGACTGCTATGACACGCTGCAATATCCGTTCTCCTATCTTTCTTCGGAGGAAGACCAGAAGATTGTTGAAGCCTGCTTCAAGCATAACATGGGCTTCATCTGCATGAAAGCCATGGCGGGCGGACTCATCAACGACTCGGCATTGGCCTATGCCTTCCTCAACCAGTTCGATCATGCCTTGTCCATCTGGGGCATACAGCGCGAAAGTGAATTAGATGAGTTCCTTTCGTATCAAGACCATGAGCCGGAGCTGTCCTCTGCCTCATGGCGCAAAATTGAGAAGGAACGCGCCGAGTTGTCGGGTGATTTCTGCCGTGGCTGTGGCTATTGCATGCCGTGTCCGGCAGGCATCCAAATCAACGACTGTGCCCGAATGAGCCTCTTCTTGAAGCGTGCTCCTTACAGCGTCTACCTCACTGAAGAATGGGCCGAGAAGATGAAACTCATCGAGAAGTGCAAGCACTGCAACCAATGCAGCAGCAAGTGCCCCTACGGCCTTGACACGCCGACGCTCTTGGAGAAGAACTACGAGGTGTTCAAGGAATACTGGGCGAAGAAACAGGCTGGGGAATTGTGATCTTTCTCACGCAGAAATCGCAGATTGGCTCCGCCGAATCGGAGATTTCAACGAAGTTAATTTGCAGAATTATATGAAAGAACTCCGCTGCTCATCGAACAGCGGAGTTCTTCGTTAGGGTTGGTAGAGACGTAGCGCGCTACGTCTCTACAATTGTTGCGTTATTTCAAAGGGCTAGGCGTGTGGTATTCACGGGCGCCGAGCTCCTTGTCGAGCATGATCATGCCACCGATGTGGTCGCCAATCATCGTGGCTTGACGCACGAGGTCGCGGGCATTCTCTTCCTCTTCCACCTGCTCGTCGATGAACCAGGCGAGGAAGTTGGCGGCAGCGCGGTCTTTGTCCTCATCGGCGATGTCGCACAGATTGTTGATCATAGCGGTCACTTTCTTTTCATGTTCAAGGGTGTCTTCAAAAGCGGCTAAGATGCTCTTCCATTCGGTCTGCACCTTGGCGATGGGGGCGAGGATGACCTTGGCATCTTGTGAATGCATGTAGTTGATCATGATGGCGGCGTGTGCCTGTTCCTCAAGGAACTGCACTTTGAACCAATGGGCGATGCCTTTGTAACCTTTGGCATAGATGTCTTGCGACATGCTCAGATAGAGGTAGGCCGACCACATCTCAGCATTGATTTGGTCGTTGATGGCCTTTGCTAATTTCTTGCTAATCATTTTGTTTAGTTATTAGTTATTAGTTGTTCAGTTGTTCAGTTGTTCAGTTGTTCAGTTGCCGCTTCGCGTCATTGCGAGGAACGAAGCAATCTAGGGTTGAATTTTGGTAACAGTTGTTCAGTTGTAGGGCTGTCACATCGTGGCAGCCGCACGATCATTACAATTTGGGCGGCTGCCGTAATACGACAGCCCTACAAACCTAAATTTATTCGCCAAAATACCGTTTATACAATCCTTCAAAGCCTTTACCGTGGCGGGCTTCATCTTTGGCCATCTCGTGGACGGTGTCGTGGATGGCATCGAGGTTGCGCTCCTTGGCCACGCGGGCGATGCGCATCTTCTCTTCGCAGGCGCCACATTCGGCAATCATGCGCTTGTAGAGGTTGGTCTTGGTGTCCCATACCACATCGCCCAGCAATTCGGCGAACTTGGCGCAGTGCTCCGCCTCTTCGAAGGCATAGCGTTTGAAAGCCTCGGCAATCTCAGGATAGCCTTCGCGGTCGGCTTGGCGGCTCATGGCCAGGTACATGCCGACTTCGGTGGCTTCGCCCATGAAGTGTGCGTTGAGGTCCTTGATCATATCCTCGCCGGTGCCTTTGGCGATACCGACGACATGCTCGGTGACAAAGTTCAGGGCAGCGCTCTCGTCAACGACTTTCCATTCGACGATTTGCTTGCATTGAGGGCAGCGCTCCGGGGCTTCCTCTCCTTCGTGTACATACCCGCAGATAGGGCAGATGAATTTTTTCTTCATATTTGTTCTTATTTGTTGAGTTAGTTTTACAAAAATTGCAAATGCAAAGATATATATTTTCTTTCATTGTGCTATCGATGATGAAAAATATTCTTTGTATGGACTTGCAAGCATTTTTTTCCTATTTTTGCATTTTGTTTTCAAGCTAAACATCCCAACAATATGTTGAATAGAAGATTTTTGAGAGTCAAGGCGTTGCAGTCCATCTACGCCTATCACCAGTCTGAGAGTTCCAACCTGTCACAAGCTGAGCGTCAGCTGCTTGAAGGGGTTGACAACCTTTATAAACTCTTTGTGTATCAGCTTTCTTTCTGGGTCGAGATCAAGCAGTTTGCCGAGCGTCGCATCGAGGAGAACAAGCAAAAGCATTTCCCGACCGAGGAGGACCTGAATCCCAATATGAAGTTTGTCAACAATAGGATTATCAAGGCTTTGGATGATAACCAACACTTGATCAAACTTGAGGAACAGTACAAAATCAACTGGGCCGACTCTCGTGAGGACTTCATTCGAAATATGTTTGTGAAGCTGACAGAGACTCCCGAATATCAGGAGTATATGAATAATGGCAAGGATAGTTTCAGTGACGACAAGCATTTCTTGGCTACGGTGATTGACACTTACATGCCTGAGGATGGCTTGCTTTATGATTTCTATTCCGACCGTGACCTCTCGTTCAACAGCGACTATCAATTGGCCATCTATCTGCTTTGGAAATTCATCAGCGAGATGCCTGCCAGTTTCGATGCTTCCAGCATGTTGCCTCCTGTTTACAAGACCGAAGCAGAGGACAAAGAGTTTGTAGTCAAGCTGTTCGAGAAGACCATCCTTCATGCCGATGAGTATATGGAAATGGTGAAGGCCAATATCTCCAATTGGGATTATGACCGTCTGGCATTGATGGACAAGATATTGATTTTCATGGCTTTGACGGAGTTTGTCGAGTTCCATTCCATCCCTGTTAAGGTCACTATTAACGAATACATCGAGATTTCCAAGTTCTACAGCACGCCAGAGAGCCGCCGTTTCGTGAACGGTATGCTCGACCGCCTATCGACCGAACTGAAAG
>JAEEGI010011762.1_pt1 | contig 18839 bp, 13 predicted proteins | sample 8958751 | NCBI WGS metagenome assembly JAEEGI01 (sample SAMN16246545, study PRJNA631951) | gut metagenome | biome: gut microbiome; feature: rumen; material: KS-attached | host: Bos | place: Iran: Karaj | collected 2018-10 | reverse complement strand
ATCATTCGGTCTTGCTATCGCGGCAATGGGCTTTGTATCTGCCAGTGTCGGGGGAGTGATATGCTTAAACCGCATGAAAAAGAAAGGAATCTTCAAAGGAGAGATAGGGCAGGATGCGGTTGAGGAATACACTGTAGACACATTTACCGGGAAAAACGAGATCCCGGTCACCGAGTCCATGGACAAGTTTACAATTCAGGTCGCGCTTGTCTTCATCTCCTACACTTTGGCCTATGCATTAATGATAGGATTAAACAAATTACTTGATCCGTCAGGGCAGGGCGCTTCAGGCATAGCTGGCACGCTGCAGGGTATGATCTGGGGATTTCAGTTCCTGTTCGGTACTGTTTGCGCAATACTCGTCAAGACCATACTCAATGCGCTCATGAAAAAAGGCGTGATCAAGCGCAATTACACTAATAACTTTATGCAGAACCGCATATCAGGCTTCATGTTCGATATAATGGTCGTCGCTTCCATCGCTGCGATCGACCTGAGCGCCTTCAAGAACAGAGAATTCGTAATACCTCTTACTCTTATCTGCATTGCAGGTGCCGTGGGAACCTATTTCTATCTGAAATTCGTCTGCAAAAGGATATTTCCCTGGTATGAATACGAGGCATTCCTTTCACTCTACGGTATGCAGACAGGCACAGCTTCAACCGGAGCTATACTTCTTCGCGAGATAGACCCGAAATATGAAACTCAGGCCAGCGACAATATGGTCTACCACATGCCCTGGGCTATCCTGTTCGGTGCACCTATGTTTCTGATGGTCGGTATCGCTCCGAGAAGTCTGTCAAATGCGGTAATTGTTTTGCTGGCATGCGTAGGATTGTTTGCAGTTTTCAATGTTGTGCTTTTCAGAAAACAGATATTCAGGAAGAAAAAGACAAAGTAAATATTACAATACAGGCTTTGAGCTTAGATCATTTTACCAGTTTTTCTGCCGTTTCGGCGCCGAAAGCAATAAGCTCATCGCATGAGACGCCGTTTCCTTTGAGTTCACGGCACCTTATAACTCCGTATCTGTCCCTGAAAGTCCCCGTTATCTCCTTCGTGAGTGCGGAGACTTTCATTTTGTCTTCCCGGGTCGTCGCATTCACAGCAAGCCCTGCAACCATTACTGCACCGGATATAGCTCCGCATATTTCGCCGCATCTGACTCCACCGCCGAAACCCTCCGCAACGGCTGCTGACTGAACTTCCGTAAGCCCGGTTTTATCCTGCATGCTGAGCATGACGCACTGCGCGCAATTGAAACCTTCCCGATGAAATGAAACGGCTTTTTCTCCAATTTCCATAAGACGCCTCCTTTTTTCAGCATTATATAATTACTAAAAAGATTTATCAATTTGAAATACATATGATATAATAAAATTTAACGTCTTTATTGCTGTCCCTTCAGGAGGATAAAATGGCTTACATATGTTTTGATAAGGTTGGGAAAGATTATATATCCGGAGAAGTGACGGTAAATGCACTCAAAGGGGTCTCCTTTGAAATAGAAAAGGGTGAGATATGCGTTATCGTCGGAGAATCCGGAGCAGGTAAAACGACGCTTTTAAATATTCTTGGCGGAATGGATGTCCTTTCATCAGGCAGAATAACAGTCGACGGGACGGAGATTTCGGCTTTCAAAAAACGGGAGCTTACCCGGTACCGCAGAAACGATGTCGGATTTGTTTTCCAATTCTATAATCTGATCCCGAATCTCACAGCAATTGAAAATGTGGAGATAGCAGCACAGCTTTGTAATGATTCGATGGATCCGGATGAGGTTTTGGAGAATGTCGGGCTTTCCGACAGAAAAAGCAACTTCCCGGCGCAGCTGTCCGGCGGAGAACAGCAGAGAGTTGCAATTGCCCGAGCTCTCGCAAAAAATCCAAAGCTTCTGCTCTGTGACGAGCCGACGGGTGCCCTTGATTATATAACAGGCAAAGCTATCCTGAAACTGCTTCAGGATACTGCCAGAAACACAGGAATGACAGTCGTAATCATAACCCACAATAAGGCCCTTACCGCAATGGCTGACAGAGTTATACGTCTCAAAAGCGGGACAGTCACCGAGTGCATCTTGAATGAGAACGCAATACCTGTAGAAAATATCGAATGGTGAGAATCAGTGCAGAAAGTACAGTATCCGATCAGCAGTACAGAAGGTGCCAGATATTGAATTATGTCTTTTTTTAACAGTAAAATGCTGATAAGGACCATAAGGTCCGGATTCGGGCGTTTTCTTTCGATACTCTGTATCGTGGCGCTCGGTGTCGGCCTTTTTACAGGTCTTAAATGTTCAAAACCTGCACTTGTCGCGACTGCTGACAGATATATGCAAACCCAGAACATGTATGATTTCCGTCTGCTCTCGACGCTGGGTATTGAGGACAAAGACGCAGAAGCCTTTAAAAATGAAGAGTTTACTGCATGCGCTGAAGGTGCATATTCCGTGCACGCTTTCGCCGATGCAGGAGACGGCGAGAGGATCTACGAATTCATGTCCCTGACAGATGAAATCGCCCTGCCTTACCTCGTATCCGGAGAAATGCCTTCCGACAAGGAAGAATGTCTGGCGGATTCAGCGGTATTTGATGAATCCGATATAGGAAAGCTGATTGTTGTTTCAGAAAACAATGATGAGGATACTCTTGAGGAATTTTCAAATCTAAGATTTCGTATATCCGGAATCGCCAAATCCCCGCGGTTTATCAGCAGAGTGGACAGATCCGATACAGATCTCGGATCAGGGAAGGTCGAAGGTTTTGTCTATATTCAGCCCCGGGTCTTCACATCGGATGTCTATCATGAGCTTCTTATCACATGCCCTATGGAAGGTGAGCTTTATTCAGATGATTATGATAGCGCAGCCGAAAGAATAAAACCTGAAATAGAAGAGCTTCTGGAAAAAAGAGCAGAGAAAAGATATTTGAAGCTTTATAATGATGCCGCGGAGGAACTCCGCGATGCCAGGGCAGAACTTGACGACGCGAAAGCAGAGCTCGACGACGGCTGGAAAGAATATTATGAGGGAAAGGAAAAGGCCGAAAAAGAGATCGCCGACAATTTGAAGACGCTCCAGGCCATTACAAACGGCCTTTACCTTAAGGAGCAGGAGCTTTATTCAGCCATTGAGACCGCGAACCGGAATCTTGCAAAAATAAATGAAGCTCTGGCACAGCTCCCGGCGGAGGCTGAAGAACAAAGAGCGTATCTGCAGGCGCAGGCATCCGCTGTTCAGGCAGGCATTAAGGCAGCTTATGACGGCATTTCACAGATAGAAGAGGGCAGGAAGGAAGTAAACTACAACTGGGTCAAATTCTATGAAGCAAGAGACGAAGCACTGGCTGAGCTGAAAGATGCCAGGGCTGAGCTCATAGATGCAGGGAAGGAGCTTGCCGACGGAGAAAGAGAATACAAGGACGGCCTGAAAGAACTTGAAGATCTCAAAAGACCGGATACGTATGTTCTCGGCAGAGCAGAGAACGAAAGCCTTGCCACGTTTGAAGGAGATATCGATACGGTAAGTGCAGTCGGAGATATCTTCCCGGTGTTTTTCGCTCTGTTGGCGGCGCTGGTATGTATGACGACCATGACACGCATGGTTAATGAAGACAGGACCGTCATAGGTACTCTGAAAGCGATCGGAGTGCCCGGATCTTCAGTTGTCTCAAAGTATCTCCGGTATTCGGGACTTTCATCCTTTATAGGAGCTGTTCTGGGATTCTTTGCAGGAACAGCCTGCATTCCGCTGGTTGTCTGGCGGGTGTATCAGATAAATTATGATTATACTGCATTACAATACTACTTCAGTCCGTTCTATCTTGTCGGGAGTGTACTGCTCTGTATTGCACTCTCGCTTGCTGTAACCCTCTGGGCATGCGGAAAAGAATTCAGAGGAATGCCTGCAGACCTGATCCGCCCAAAGACTCCGCCTGCAGGGAAACGGATACTGCTGGAGAAGATCGGTTTTATATGGAAAAGACTCGGTTTTCTCAACAAGGTGATGCTTCGAAACGCTTTCAGGAGCAAACAGAGAATGCTGATGATGATCCTCGGGGTTAGCGGCTGTACTGCCCTGCTGGTAACAGGCTTCGGTATCAGTGACAGTGTAGGCGATATAATGAACTACCAGTATGATGAGATCATGATGTATGATCTTGCAATATCTGCGGATGAGGACAAAACAGATGATCTTAAAGAGCTTGTCCCTCTGCTTTACAACAATGCCGGAAACTATGCCTTCGCTCATGCTGAGAGCGTTACAGCTTTCTCGGGCAGCAAAGAATGGGACTGTGATCTTGTCCTCACAGACGGAAAAGACTTAAATGGCCTCATTGATTTTCATTGCAAGGGAACTTCTGTGCCCTATCCGAATAAAGGGGAAGCCATAATAAGCATAAAACTTGCAGACGAGCTCGATCTAAAAGAGGGGGACAGTATATCTTTTACTGCCGGAGATGAAGAAAATGAGTATTCACTTAACATAATAGGAATATTTGATAATTATGTTAATCATTATATATTCACGGTTCCGGAGAGCGTACCAGGACTTGAAAACAACACCGTATTTTTATCTGTGAAGGAAGGAAAAAGTGCGGGAGAAACTGCAGCTGAAGCCAGAGGCATTGAGGGCGTTACTTATGTCTCGGTCGCTTCGGATGAGAAAGAGATTATGTCCAAATCCATGGACAGTCTTGACGCTATAGTCTATGTAGTCATCATCTGCTCCGGGGCACTCGCCTTTATAGTTATCTATAACCTTACGAATATCAATATAATGGAACGGCTCAGAGAGATCGCGACCGTCAAAGTACTCGGTTTTACAAATATTGAGACTAGCGAGTATGTATTGAGAGAAAACATTCTTCTCTCCTTTCTCGGGGCGGCGCTCGGACTGATACTCGGCAAATATCTCCATATGTATATAATAACGCGTATAGATGTTGATGCCTTGAAATTTGATCTCCGTATCACGCCGCTAAGCTATATACTTTCTTATATAATTACGGTTGCATTTTCGGTTTGTGTAAACTATGCTATGAGAATAAAGCTGGATCGTGTCAAGATGGCTGAATCTTTAAAGTCCGTAGAATAGAACGGAGAACATGTTTGCTGATGGAAGATTTTATTGTCTGTTTAAACGCGGTGTTTCCGATTTTTATGGTAATGGCTCTCGGATATATCGCCAGATTGACCGGTATCGTAAAGAAGGAAGAAGTCTCGCGGATGAGTGCGCTTGCCTTCAACGTGTTCCTGCCCATAATGCTTTTTTACAATGTCTGCGAATCGGACATTTCTTCAGTAGTTCGTCCCAAATACCTGCTCTTTCTGGTCGTCGCACTGGCATTCATCTACACCTTTGCTTTTTTATATGTAATATTTACTGAGAAGGAAACACTGAAAAAAGGAGTTAAGATCCAGGGAGTTTTCAGAAACAACACGGCAGCGGTAGGCCTTACGGTCATGCAGAATGTATTCGGGGATGAAGTCGGAGCCTATATGGTCGGTGTGGCGGTTTTTGTCCCGCTTATGAATGCTCTTGCAGTCATTACTCTGGAGCTTTTCAACGGGAGAAAACCGGAGCTCAAACAACTGCTCAGAAGAATAGTTACAAACCCGCTCATTATCGGTTCTCTGCTCGGTCTTGCTTTTCTTCTCTCCGGATTAAAATTTCCCGTTTTCGTAGAAAAAGGGCTTAAAATGACGGCAAATGTCTCGACACCGTTTATGCTGTTCTCACTCGGTGCCTTTTTCAGTTTCAGGGGAATGGGAGAATACCTGAAGGACATTATTGAGATAAACATTATCAAAATGCTGATCGTTCCTGCGTTCACGCTTGTTGCGGCTTGTCTCATGGGGTTTCGCGGGCTTGAATATGTGGGGATACTCTCAATGTTCGGTTCTTCCAGCGCGGTTTCATCGTTTGCCATGACTCAGCAGATAGGCGGAGACGATCATCTTGCGGCATATCTGGTTGTCACAACAAGTGTCTTTTCGCTTTTCACATTTTTCATTTTTCTATACATTTCCAAAAGATTGGGATTGTTTTAAAAAAATTAATTATCGGATTCCCCGTTTATGGTAATATCATAAAAAATTCAGGAGGCAAAGCCATGTCTTTACTTGGAGATTTTTTTAAAAGTCTGTTCGGCATAAAAGATAAAAAAAAGCAGGTCGATCTGCCGTGTTCAAACTGCCCTTCAGGCTGTTCAATAGCGCCTGAGGCCTGCGAAGTCTGCAAACCGTATAAGACCCAGCTTCTTGATGTCCTGTATTATGCGGACGATATCGATGCATTCCGCGCCAGATATGAGGTGGTAGGTGAAAGTGCTTCATCAGGTACTTACGAATGCCCGTACTGCGGAGCCCCGAGTGCCAATCCGTATACATGCGAATACTGCGGAATGTCAATAAAAGAGGACAACGGCAAGATAAGAGTTGCGCGCGCCAGTGATATACCGAATCCGATCCTTCAGGCCCAGGACATCATCTGGGAGCGCTACGAAAACATAGTAGACGGTTATGATGATGACGAATCCTCCGGCGGACTGCTCAGTGCTATAGCTGAGTTGTTTACGGGCTCATCTTACAATTCACAGGGAAATCCGCTCGGAAGCAAAATGTCCGAGGAAGATATAAAAGAAGCAGCAAAACTGTATGGCGTGAAGATATCCGAATATCTGACCGGCCTTGATAACGGAAGGTATAAGACCTTAAAAGCAAAAAAACAGGAAGATGCATATTCATCTTTTACATCATCGTCCTCATCATTCTCAAATGCAGGTTCAGGACTCGGACTTGGGGCTGCTGCACTGGGGCTTTTCAGTATGCCGACTTTTACCGGAAGCCACAATTTCTCCGTTCAGCATTACAGTGCACCGCACCCGAACCATGTACAGTATTTCTCTCATATGTACAGCGGACAGAGTATAAACGGAGGTTTTCACAACGGTCCCCGTCCTCCGCAGCACCATTATATTAATTCCGCCCAGAGCGGAGGTCATACAGGTCATAATCATAATCCTCAGAGTATTGCAATAAACCTGCAGACGGGTACAAAACCTTCCCAAAGCCACAAGCCCCAGGGTGTTATTCATCTGAAGGGAAATGACGTGCGTGAGACAAAATAAAAACTGTTCTGAAAGGTGTTTATGATATGTCGGAAGACAGAAAAAATAAGAAAGATAAGGCGGGGGAGGCGGAAGAGGCCGCTGTTCCCCGCCATATTGCGATAATTCTGGACGGCAACGGGCGCTGGGCAAAGAAGCGCGGTCTTCCCAGAACTGCCGGACATGCTGTCGGCTCTGAAAACTTCAGAAAAATTGCTCTCTATTGCAGGGACATAGGTGTGGATTATCTGACTGTATATGCGTTTTCGACAGAAAACTGGAAACGTCCTGAGACGGAAGTCAATACCATCATGAAGCTTCTTGAAAAGTATCTGCATGAAGCTATAGATACTATGGAGCGTGACCGCATGCGAATGAAGGTCTTCGGTGATGTTTCCGGCCTTTCTCCGAGACTTCAGGAGCTTGTAAAACAGACCAATGAAATTGCATCACGATTTGAAGGATTTACCGCCAACATATGTTTGAACTACGGCGGTAGAGATGAGATAGTTCGGGCTGCCAGAAAGTATGCGGCAGATTATGCTGCAGGCAGAGCTGAAAGAGAACTGAGCGAGGAGCTCTTCTCATCATATCTTGACAGTACAGGGACACCGGATCCGGATCTCATAATACGCCCCGGAGGAGAAGTCAGAATATCAAATTTCCTGCTTTGGCAGGGAGCGTACAGTGAGCTTTATTTCAGCGACGTGCTCTGGCCGGATTTCGGAACTTCCGAGCTGGATAAGGCAATCGCTGAATTCAATAAGAGAAACAGAAGGTATGGAAATGTCGGTTAAAAGTATTTCAGTCCTCGGTTCAACAGGATCGATCGGGAGGCAGACCTTAGTTGCAGCAGAGCACGTCGGGATCAGAGTATCAGCTCTTTCCGCCAACAGAAAAACGGATCTGCTTGAGGAACAGACGAGAAAATTCAGGCCGGAATACGTGGCGGTCTATGATGAGGAAGCTGCGCGAGATTTTAAGGTCAGAGTGGCGGATCTGGATGTGAAAGTTGGCGCAGGACTCGAAGGCCTTACAGAAGCGGCAACATATGAAAAGTCCGACTGCATAGTGACTGCAGTTTCCGGAGCAATAGGCCTGAAGCCGACCCTTGCCGCTATAGACTGTAAGAAAAGAATAGCCCTTGCAAACAAGGAAACTCTGGTTTGCGCCGGAGATATAGTCATGAAAAAGGCCGCTGAGAACGGAACAGAGATTGTTCCCGTGGATTCAGAGCACAGCGCGATATTCCAGTGCCTTATGGGGAGAAAGAAAAGCGAGCTTAAAAAGATACTCCTGACAGGCAGCGGCGGACCTTTCAGAGGAAAGACAAGAGATGAGCTTAAAGATGTAACTCCCGAGGATGCCGTGAGGCATCCCAACTGGAGTATGGGGCCCAAAATATCTGTAGACAGTGCTACTATGATGAATAAAGGCCTTGAGTTTATCGAGGCTATGCATCTTTTCTCAGTTACCCCCGATGATATTACTGTTGTTGTTCATCCTCAGAGTGTCGTTCACTCAATGGTGGAGCTTGTCGATGGAACAGTTATTGCACAGCTGGGAGTTCCGGATATGGGCCTTCCGATACAGCTGGCTCTGACATACCCGGAGAGAGTTCCTTCAATGTTCGGGCGTCTGGACTTCTACAGCCTTAAGGAGCTCACTTTTGAAGCACCGGATTACGAGAAGACCCCTTGCCTGAAGCTCGCCATAGACTGTGCCCGCAGAGGCGGTACTGCCCCTTGTATTATGAGTGCCGCGAATGAAGTGGCTGTATGGAAATTTCTGAGGCATGAGATAGGATATAACGAGATCTATGACGCGGCAGCTCTTGCTGTTGAAAAGATTCCAGCGTCCGATGATCCTGATCTTGATACAATACTTTTGGCGGATGAAGCGGCACGCAGCTTTGTCAGGGAGAATTTCAGCAGATGACAGCGTTTTATATCATAATAGCTATACTTATTTTCGGGATTCTTATAATTATACATGAATTCGGGCATTTCACCGCGGCAAAGCTCTGCGGTGTCAAAGTCAATGAGTTTGCAGTCGGTATGGGGCCAGCCTTGGTCAAAAAGCAGAAGGGCGAGACACTGTTTACCGTCAGATGCATCCCCTTCGGAGGTTTTTGCGCTATGGCCGGAGAGGATGAAGAATCGGATGATCCCCGCGCTTTCACCTCTCAGAGCGCGTGGAAGAGGATAATCATCCTGTGTGCGGGCTCCTTCAACAATTTCCTTCTCGGGCTCATAATCGTAATGATACTCTATTCCTCTGCGGAAGCCTTCTATGCTCCGGTCATAGGGGAATTTATGGAGGGCTGCCCTTATGAAAGTGAGGAGCTCCTTCAGGTCGGAGACAGATTTCTTAAGATCAACGGCAGGAGGGTATATCAGCTTTCGAATGTAAACGAGTTTCTTTCGGCAGATGAGGACGGAACATATGATCTTGTAATAAGAAGAGACGGAAAGCGAATAAAACTCAACGATATCAGGCTCGAAAAAATGGAGTATGAGGGCAGGGAAGGGAAATATATCGGATTGCTCTTTAATGCATATGATGAAGGAAACTTCGGCAACGTGATCAGATATTCCTGGAATACATGCATGGATTTCGGAAGAATGATCTGGCAGAGCCTCGGACAGCTTATCCACGGAAAAGTCAAAGCCGATGATCTCTCGGGACCTGTCGGAATTGTGGACCTTATGGCAGAAACGGGTGAGCAGGCTGAAACGGTTTCAGACGGGCTGTATTCAGTATTCTATCTCGCAGCTTTCATAGCTGTAAACCTTGCCATAATGAATATGCTTCCTATCCCGGCGCTTGATGGCGGAAGAGTGTTTCTTCTGATCGTAACTGTAATCATTGAAGCGATTACCAAAAAGAAGCTCGACCCGAAATATGAAGGATATGTCCACGCTGCGGGGCTTATATTGCTTCTCGCACTTATGGCATTTATAATGTTCAATGACATTTATAAACTTATAAAAGGATAAACCGGTACAGAATAATATGAACAGCAGAAAGTCGATAAAGATCAGGGAACTTGAGATTGGAGGCGCTGCTCCCGTGTCTGTCCAGTCCATGTGCAATACGAAGACCTGGGATGTGGAAGCTACAGTCGGTCAGATAAATGCTTTTAAAGCCGCCGGCTGCGATATAGTCAGAATAGCGATCCCTGATATGAAGTCTGCTCAGGCAGTATCGGAAATACGAGAGAAGACGGATATGCCTCTTGTTGCGGACATTCATTTTGACTACCGGCTCGCGCTTGAAGCAGCAGAGAGAGGGATAGACAAGATACGTATAAACCCGGGCAACATAGGCGGCAGCGAAAACGTAAAAAAGGTAGCCGATGCCTGCAGAAAGAGAAACATTCCCATTCGTATCGGTGTCAATGCCGGAAGCCTTGAAAAGACTCTTCTCGAAAAATACGGGCATCCATGCCCTGAAGCCATGGCGGAGAGTGCTGAGGGACATATAAAGCTTCTGAACAGATATGATTTTGACGATATCTGCATTTCCATGAAATCCTCTTCCGTATCTATGACTGTTGCAAACTACCGTCTTGCGAAAGAACGTTTTTCGTATCCTCTGCATCTCGGTGTCACCGAGACGGGTACCTCATGGAACGGCACGATCCAGTCTGCTGTCGGTATCGGAACTCTTTTGAACGAAGGCATTGGTGATACTATACGTGTCTCTCTCACTGCAGACCCTGTGGAAGAGGTAAAGGCCGGCATAGCAATACTCAAGGCATGCGGTCTGCGGAAAAACGGTGTCAGATTTATCTCATGCCCCACTTGCGGCAGAACAGAGATCGATCTGATATCTCTTGCCGACGAAGTCGAGGAGAAACTCAAAGATATCAGCAAAGACATTACGGTTGCTGTCATGGGCTGTGTTGTAAACGGGCCCGGAGAGGCCAGAGAAGCTGATTTCGGAATAGCGGGAGGGGTCGGCAAGGGAATACTGTTCAAAAAAGGAGAGGTCCTTGGAACATACCCATACAGTGAGCTCTCCTCAAGACTTATGGATCTTATAAACGGAACTGAAGACTGATGACTAAATTTCTTGAAATGTTTCCTTCGTGCAAAGTCCTTGAAGACAGCTGCGGAGGCCTCCAGAATGCATATGTGACGGAAGCTCAGGTCGATGAAGAAGAGATGACTCTCACTCTCAACATTCACTTTGACACGATGCCGGCTCCGGCAGATCTGACTATACTTTCACAGCACATAAAAGAAGATTACGGGCTCACGGGTGTAGGTATCAATCCGGACTACACGAGAACCGCAAGAGCTTCTTCCTCTGCTACGGATCCTGGCAGCAACGGTGGAAAATCTCCTGCCGGAAAAGTCATATACGGCCATGAGATAAAGACGAAACCTGTTCCCATGTCAACGCTCACAGCGGAATCGGGGAAGGTGACGGTTGAAGGTGATGTGGTCGCTGTGACAAACCGCGAGCTTCAGAGAAGAGGAGGGGCAGTGCTCTCTTTCGATCTGACGGATACGACAGGTACATTCAAGGTATCAAAGTTTTTCAGCCGGGACGATGACAGATCAGTCTTCGACAAGATAGCCGAGGGTGATCATCTTACAGTCAGCGGACAGATCTCTTTCGATAAATATGCTGAAGACATAACAATAGAGCCCAGGAGCATAGCCAAGGGCAAAAAATATGTGCGCCCGGACAATGCTCCGGAAAAACGCGTGGAGCTGCACCTCCATACGAGATTCTCTGCTCTGGACGCGCTTACAGATCCTGCCAAGGCAGTTGAGAGAGCTGCATACTGGAACATGCCCGCAATAGCAGTTACAGACCACGGAGTTGCTCAGGCTTTTCCGGATATGTGGAAAGCGGGAAAGAAATACGGCGTCAAAATAATATACGGCATGGAGGCGTACTATGTTAATGACATGGACGGTAATCGCGCTGTCCACGGCAAGAGCAGCCTTCCATATGACGGAGATTTTGTAGCTTTTGATATTGAGACTACAGGCCTCAATGCCATAAACGACAGGATCACCGAGATAGGAGCCGTGCTGTTTTCACATGGTGAGATAAAGGAGACGTTCAATACTTTTGCTGACCCCGAAATGCCGATTCCCGCGGATATCACAGACTTAACCGGAATAAAAGACAGCGATGTATCCGGAGCTCCCAAAGAGGAACAGGCGCTTAAGATGTTCATGGACTTCACCAAGGGCAGGCCTCTTGTCGCCCATAACGCCTCATTTGATGTCGGTTTCATGACCGCCGCAGCAAAACGTCACGGGATCCGGTTTTCGTATGTATATATCGATACACTTGCTCTTTCCAGAGCGCTGCTCCAGGACCTTAAGCGCCATAAGCTCGATACTGTCGCGAGCCATCTCAATCTTCCCAAGTTCAATCACCACCGCGCTTCGGATGACGCTCTGGTATGCGGGCAGATCATGCTCAGGTTCCTTCCCATGCTGAAAAGCCTCGGAGTCAGGACGATAGATGATATAGGCGAGGCTGTGACCAGGCTGAAGCCTTCGGATTCCAGCAAGACCTATCATATGATCCTTCTGGTACAGAACAAAAAGGGTCTTAAGAATCTGTATGAGATGATCTCCGAGTCGTATCTCAAATACTACCACAGAATGCCGACCGTTCCGAAAAGCGTTCTCTCCCAGCACAGGGAAGGGATCCTTGTCGGTTCTGCATGCGGTATGGGCGAGCTTTACGGGGCTGTCATGAGAGGCGAGGACGATGAACACCTCAAACGCATTGCTTCGACATATGATTATCTCGAGGTTCAGCCAATATGCAATAACGGTTTTCTGGTCGATAACGGAAGAGTAAGCGATGTCGGCGTTCTTCAGGACTATAACCGCAGGATCATAGATCTGGGCAAAAAAATGCGAAAACCTGTAGTTGCTACCTGCGATGTGCATTTTCTGGATCCTGAGGATGAGCAGTACCGCAAGATCTTACAGAATGCCAAAAAATATGATGATGCAGATAGAGACTGCCCGATATATTTCAGAAATACTGAGGAAATGCTCGCTGAGTTTGCGTATCTTGATGAAGCAACTGCCAAAGAGATAGTAATAGACAATCCGCGCAGGATCGCAGAAACAGTCGAAGAGATAGAACTGCTCCCCAAGGACCTCTTTCCGCCGAAGATAGAAAACTCAGCTGAAGACCTTAAAGATCTGGTATTCGGCAGAATGCACGAAATATACGGTAAGAATCCGCCCGATATCGTTAAAAAGAGGGTTGAAACAGAGCTCAATACTATCCTGGAGCATAACTATGACGTCATATACATGTCTGCTCAGAAGCTGGTCAAGAACTCTCTTGAAAACGGTTACCTTGTTGGAAGCAGAGGCAGTGTGGGATCCTCTATAGTCGCCTTTATGGCGGGAATAACAGAAGTGAACTCGCTCCCGCCGCATTATGTCTGCAGAAAATGCAAATACTCGGAGTTCCCCGGGAACAGCAGCTGCGGCTGCGGAGCGGATATGCCTGAGAAACTGTGTCCGGTATGCGGAGAGCCCCTTTACCGCGACGGCTTCGATATCCCGTTTGAGACATTCCTGGGCTTCCCCGGAAACGAGAAGACTCCCGATATAGATCTTAACTTCTCGGGAGAATATCAGGCCAAAGCTCATAAATATACAGAAACGCTCTTCGGAAGCGATCATGTTTTCAGAGCAGGCACTATCGGCACTCTGGCTGAGAAAACGGCATACGGCTACGTAAAAAAGTATCTTGAAGACCACAATATGCAGACCACAAAGGCAGATGAAAACCGCCTTGCGCTTGGTCTTGTCGGAATAAAACGTACTACCGGACAGCATCCCGGAGGCCTTGTAATAATACCGCAGGACAAAGATGTAACGGATTTCTGCCCGGTGCAGCACCCCGCAGATGACCCGGACAGCGGTATTATAACGACCCATTTCGAATACCACTGCATGGAGGATAACCTTCTCAAGCTCGACGAATTAGGGCATGATGATCCCACAATGATAAGGATGCTTGAGGATATGACCGGGGAGAATGCCAGAGAGATATCTCTTTCAGATCCGGAGACGATGTCCATCTTTACTTCCCCGTCAGTTCTGGGGCTTCCTGAGGACGATCCGATAATCGGCAAAACAGGCACTATCGGGATCCCTGAGTTCGGTACCGGGTTCACCCGCCAGATGCTTGTAGACACCCGGCCGGACAAATTCGATACGCTCATACGTCTTTCAGGTTTTTCGCACGGGACCGATGTCTGGGCGGGCAATATCCGGGATCTTATAGTGAATAAGATCGCTACTGTCAATGAGACTGTCGGATGCCGTGACGATATAATGCTCTATCTTATCTCCAAGGGAATCGAACCGTCCCTCGCCTTCAAGACAATGGAGGCAGTCCGTAAGGGCAAGGTCAAGAAAACAGGCAAATTCCCGTCTGATGCCGAACAGATGATGAGAACTGCCGGCGTGCCTGACTGGTATATAGAGTCCTGCCGCAAGATAGCATATCTTTTCCCGAAAGCACATGCCGTGGCCTATGTAATGATGGCATTCAGGATAGCATGGTTCAAGGTCCATTATCCGCTTGCCTTCTACAGCGCGTATTTCTATCGCAGATCCCAGAAGGACGGCTTTGATGCTCTCATGATGACAGGAGGCGCGGAGTCGGTGCGGCGCAAGATAAACGAGCTGAGGCGCAAGACGGATATCACGAAAAAAGAAGAAGACCTCCTGGTCACCCTGGAGGCAGTTTATGAGTTTAATCTGAGAGGCTTCAGCTTTGCACCGATAGATCTTTATAAGTCTGATCCGAACAGATTCCTGATCGTCGGTGAAGACAGACTCCGCCCGCCGTTCATATCCATCTCCGGGCTGGGAGGCGCTGCTGCCGAGGATCTGGCAAGGGCAAGGGAAGGCGGAAGAAAGTTCATTTCGGTAGAGGAGCTGTCATCGTTATGCCCGAAACTCAGTTCCACCCACGTTCAGATACTGAAGGATATCGGCGCGCTCGGAGAGCTGCCGGAGACAAGCCAGATAACGCTTTTCGATTTCTGAGTTATGAATAATAAAAGATCAATCATACCGGATACAGAAAAACATGGGAAAACACTGATCCTAAAATGTGAGGACGGCGGATTTGAGCAGTTTTTCTCGGAGCAGATGCGCTCCTTCGGAGTCACAGTTGACCAGGTAATAGTCAGACACCTTCCGAGGGCATTTCAGGCCGTGCTTCCCGGCATGCCGTTCTATTCCGTTTTCTGGAAAAGCTGGAAAAAAAGTCTCCGTGAATATGACCTCATAATAGTCTTTGATGTTGTCGCGAACCTTCCGCTCATTAAAAAGCTGAAAAAGATGGCACCTCAGGCAAAACTGGTGCTGTGGAACTGGAATATCCGATCGGATCCAATGGATGAGTATAAGGATTTCTGCGATATCTGGTGCTTTGACGAGAGGTGCTGCCGTGACTACGGATGGAACTATGATCCGCAGTTTTATTTCGACATCGTCAATTCATTTGACGTCAGCGACGACAAAAAAACCTGCCTGTTTGTCGGATTTGACAAGGGCAGGAGCCGTACTTTGGAAGAACTTGCAGAGCATATAAATGACAGAGGATATGAAAGCGATTTTTCTGTCTTTATGCCGGAAACGGAAACCGGGAAATACGTAAAAGTGCTTGAGGAGATGGCAGATTATCCGGATGTCCTGAAAAGGACCTGCTCATGCCATGCGGTGGTGGAGATCCTGCAGGGAAAACAGTGCGGAATAACGACAAGAACGCTTGAGGCAGCGGTGCTCGGCAAAAAGCTCATCACGGACAATACCGGGATCCTAAAAAGCGATCTCTATGAGAAGGACAATATCTTCGTTCTGGGATATGACGATTATTCCGGACTTGAAGATTTTCTGAGTTCTCCGCTTAAGAAGATCCCTGACGGGATAAAACGGAAGTATATGTTTCCCGCCTGGCTTGAAAGGATCAGGAACGATACTCCCTTCTGTTTCTGAGTCTTAAATCAGCAAAGAAAATCAGCAGGATCAGAGCAACAGCTGAGCAGTAACCTGCGAAGTCCAGCCATACGTCCATTACGCTGCTGCCCCTGTCGAAGAAAAGCTGGATCGTTTCATCCGAAAGGGCAGAGACAAGCCCTGCAAGCAGGATAAGCGATATACCTGCGGGAGCGACTTGTTTCTCATTTATTATAAGAAACGAGAACTCGGCGCCGAGCGCGAAAAACTCCGTGAAGTGCGCAAGCTTCCGGACAAGGTGCTCCGTCACGTTCCCTTTTCCGACAAACACTTCGAGAATAGGCCCGACCAGCTCTTTGACGTATAACGAGAGAGCCGAGCTCTCCTCTTTCGAGTCCGTGGAATTTCTGAATATGAATATGAGCGTGAGCACTATGAGCACTGTCAAGACCGCTCTGACCGTTTCTTTTTTCTTCATGACGATATTATAATTTAATGCACCGTCCATTTCAATTGACGCATTCAGTTATTTTTCACAAAATCTGCTTCAGAATTCCCAAATAAAATGTTGATTTTCAGCATTTTTTTGTTTGATTTATACAAAGTTATTTGATATTATTCTTTCGGTAAAAAATATTCTTAAAAAGGAGACTACATAAATGATCAATGTAGGTATAAACGGATTCGGACGTATCGGTTCACTCACTTTCCGCGCAGGTATAGTCGCAGATGATGTGAACATAGTAGCGATCAACGCTCCCGGCCATCCCGCTTCCCAGCTCGCATACTGCATCAAGTACGATACTGTACACGGCAGATTCAACGGCACTGTCGAAGCAAATGACGAAGAGAGCTATCTTGTTGTCAACGGCAAGAAAGTTCTTGTCCTTGCAGACAAAAAATACCGTGATCCTGCCCTCATTCCCTGGGGTGAGCTCGGTGTAGACTATGTTCTCGAATGCACAGGCGCATTCCTCACAAAGGAAGCAGCACAGCCCCACATCGACGGCGGCGCCAAGGTCGTTGTCATGTCCGGCCCCGCAAAGGACGACACTCCGATGTTCGTCTGCGGCGTAAACCTTGAGAAATACACACCCGATATGCAGTTCGTTTCCAACGCTTCCTGCACCACAAACTGCCTCGCACCCATGGCAAAAGTCCTGAACGACAACTTCGGTATCGTTGAAGGCCTTATGACGACAGTTCATGCTTCCACAGCTACCCAGTCCGTAGTTGACGGATTCAGCAAGAAGAACTGGAGACTCGGCAGATCCGTATACAACAACATCATCCCGACCTCCACCGGCGCAGCAAAAGCAGTCGGCAAGGTCATCCCCGAGCTGAAAGGCAAACTCACCGGCACTTCCATGCGTATTCCTTCCGGCGACGTCTCCATCGTAGACCTGACTGCACGTCTCGACAAGGCAGCCACATACGACGAGATCTGCGCAGCCATGAAGGCAGCTTCCGAAGGCCCGATGAAGGGAATTCTGGAGTATGTTGACGAGGAAGTCGTTTCCTCCGATTTCAGGACGGACGCGCACACCTCCATTTTCGACGCAAAAGCAGGCCTTTCTCTCAACGATCATTTCGTCAAGCTCATGGCCTGGTACGACAACGAGTGGGGCTTCTCCAACAAGATGCTCGACCTCACCCGTCACATCGACAGCGTACGCAACGCCTGATCGCATATCATAATTATACAGATTAACTCAAAGGCAAACCGGCAACCGGTTTGCCTTTGTTCTTTTCAGGTTCTGACAGCCATTTCTGTATGCGGCATGACAAATCTTGTATTTTATTGCCCGATGAGATATAATTAATCGTTTTGTGAACAAAAACTGATAAGGAATTTATGATCATGTATGATGTAATAATAATCGGCGCAGGGCCGGGAGGCATATTCTCCGCTTATGAGCTTTCAAAGAATTCGGATCTGAAGATCGCCGTCTTCGAACTCGGAAGACCTCTGGAGCAGCGAAAATGCCCTATAGACGGGAAAAAGATCAAATCCTGCATCAAGTGTCCTGTCTGCTCAATAATGTCGGGCTTCGGCGGTGCCGGCGCTTTTTCGGACGGTAAATACAATATTACTAACCAGTTTGGCGGTACGCTATATGAGCATATTGGCCAGGACAGGGCAATCGAGCTGATGAAGTATGTGGATGAGATAAACTGCAGATACGGCGGTTCGGTTACAAAGCTCTATTCCACTGCCAATTCGGATATAAAGCGCAAATGTCTCCAGAACGGGCTTCACCTTCTGGATGCCCAGGTCAGGCATCTCGGAACTGATATAAACTATGAGGTCCTGGGGAACATATACGCCGAACTGAGCAAAAAGGTCGAATTCAAATTCAACACCGAGGTCAGGAGCATCTCCGTCAACGATGACGGCAGCTTCAATGTTATTACGCAGAATGATTCCTTCAGCTGCAGAAAATGCATTGTATCCGTCGGCAGGAGCGGGAGCAAGTGGCTGGAGAGCGTCTGCGATGATCTCGGAATAGAAACGCTTTCAAACAGAGTGGATATAGGAGTCAGGGTCGAACTGCCTTATGAGATATTCAGGCCTATGACCGACGAACTCTACGAATCCAAAATAGTCTACCGCACGGAAAAGTTTGAGGACAATGTGCGGACCTTCTGCATGAATCCGAAAGGCGTTGTCGTAAACGAAAACACAAACGGCATAGTTACAGTCAACGGGCACAGCTACGAGAATGAGAAGATGCACACGGACAATACGAACTTT
>JAEEGI010011759.1_pt1 | contig 18841 bp, 19 predicted proteins | sample 8958751 | NCBI WGS metagenome assembly JAEEGI01 (sample SAMN16246545, study PRJNA631951) | gut metagenome | biome: gut microbiome; feature: rumen; material: KS-attached | host: Bos | place: Iran: Karaj | collected 2018-10 | reverse complement strand
CTCCATGTCAAGGTTGATAAACTTCGCCCTCCTCTCTCCTTCGGGGGTGGTGTAGGGATTGTCGATGGCCGCTTGGTAGAGTTCCGACATCCTGCGGATAAGTTCGGGAACGCTTTCCTCGTAGTTGAGTGCATGGGTTTGGGCGTAGATGCCCGAAATTTTCACCGAGATGTAGTTGATGTCTGGTTCCTTCAAGGCTTCCAGATATGACTCATAGCGCTTGTCGGCCTCGCCGTTGCCAAGCACCACCTCGCCCAAAAGATTGACGTTTTGCCCGATGCCTTCTTCAAAACGGGTGGCAAGATGGCGGGTGAGGTTGGGCCGGGCGGCGTTGATGATGACACGGCTGGTGTCGCGGCGAAGGCGCCACTTGATGATGGGGACGGACAACCAGTTGAACAGTGGCAAATAGGCGAATTTTTGGTACATCCAAAACAGGGCGTGGTCGGTCTTGCCGAGGAATTTGGGGATACCGTATTGGTCGATGAGGTCTTTCACCCTCAAAGCGAGTTTTTGACGGTCGTGCACCTGACTGGTTTCGTCGAGCATGCGCACGATGAACTTCTTGTCGTTGGGCGTGGTGACCATCGTGCCATACATGTGTTGTTCGCTTTTCTCTAGTTTCGTTAGTCCGGAATAGCTTTCGTCGTATAGCTTTCGCATCCAGGCAAAAACTTCTTGGACGGTGGGTAGCATTGGTTGTTCTTTCATAGTGAGTATAGATTAAGTGTGTATTTTCAAACGGTTTTTATGCAGCAAGCACTAAGTACTTGCAAAAATAGAAAAATATTTGATACGAATGGTTTTTTTACTGCTTTTTTCTTTGATGGGATGATTTATTTCAATTTTAGTGCAGTCTTCTTTCCATACTTCGATGAATGCGTTTCTTCTCACGCATACTTCTGTCCACAATGCTACAAAAAAATGGAGGGCGTGTCTTTCTTGACGCACCCTCCATGCCATGCCAGCCTTTGCACTGGCGGCAACATATTCAGTTTATAGAATGATTATTATTGGGGATAAATGAAATGTCAGTAGAGGGCGTTGGTCTTCACAAGACCTTTCTCCATCAAGATGGGAAGCACGTTGGCTGCTGCTTGGCGGTTGTGCTTGGAGCTGATGGCGTTGTACTTCTTCAGCAAGTTGGCGTCGTTGTGGAGCAATTGTTCCATGAAGTTGTCGTCTATCCGTGTGGTGGCGATCTTGCCCTTCTCGTCGGCGTCGTGGTCCACTAGGTAGCAGACTGCACCGCTCAGGTACTCATTGCTGACATCGCACCCTGCGGCACAACATTCATTCCAATCCTCACTGCCGTGTTGTCGACAAAGATACTGGCAACTGAAAGGCCAAGCCCCAGTACGCTGGTGAGCGTATTGTCTTTGTAGGCCATCACACACACCTTGTCCCTATCGTAGCGTACAGCTTGGGTGTAGCCGGTAATGTCGAGTGAAATGCCGTCGTTGCGCAGGTTGTGGCAGTTGACGTAGAGATTGTCTCCATACATCACGGCGAAGGCCTCTTTCTTCAGTACTTCATCGGCGGCTTTGTCGCCGGTCTTGAAGCGGACTTGGTTGTCCTCGGCTTTAATCTGTACGGCTTGATTAGCTGTGGACAGTTCATCAACGGATTTCCATTTGCCGGCAACGAAATCAGAGTAACTCATACAATACTTGGCGACTCCAGCGTTAGCCATCAGTGTCATGCATCAAAGAATTGCTAATACAAATACATTCTTTTTCATAATCTTTTTTGTTTTTGTTTGTTATTATTTTAATTTTCTTTGTTTTTTTTCGTTTTGACTTTGCAAAGGAACACTGATTTTCGCCATGACACAAGAATTTTGCCAACAACTCTCCTCAAAGTATCCGACAGAGTCGTCGTTTCGCGACAAATTGAGAGAGAACTCCCAAAAGTTGTCGTAAAGGGCCTTTTTTATTTGTTTTGTCTACACTCCTATACTACCACACTCCTACACTCCTTTCAACTTGAGTTGAGTAAGAGAATAAAAAAAGAAGAAAAGAAATTCCTTTCTTTCCTTCTTGCTATTGTTATTGGCATTATGTCAACTTGTGGGCTTGCCGATTCTCTCTATCTTGCATTCGTGGGTTTTCTGCCCGCGGTCGTAGTTGATGCCCACGAGCAGGAGGTTGCCGGTGTGTTGCGCCACCTTGGCGGGGTATTGCTTCCGGTGGATTTGGTCGATGGCGCTGTCGGCATCCTTGTTGTATTTCAGTTCAAGGACAATGGCGGGCGAGTCGACATTCTTGCGGGGGATGAGCACCAAGTCGGCGAAGCCTTTTCCTGAAGCCAACTCCCTATGTACGACATAGTCGTTGCGGGCATAGTAGTAGGCGATGGAAAGCACGCACGCCAAGGAGTTCTCGTCGTTGTACGACAAGATGCTCGTGTTCTCGTCGTGGGCGGCATCCACGCCTCTCGCCACCGCCTCGCAGTCGCCTTCCAGCGTGGCGCGAAGCAGTTGCTTCGACTGTTGGATGGCCTCGACCACAGGCTGCCAGTTGTTGGCCTTCACGGCATTCACCATCTCGCCGGCCACCTCGCGGTTGGGGATGTAACACTCGCCTTCACGGCGATCGTACGATAAGTATCCTAAATGGATGAGCACCGTGAGTACGTCGTCGCGGCTCCGTACGACCGACATGTCGTTTTGGAAGCCCGTCGGGTCGACGGGTCTTCTCCCGCCTGCCAGCATGCGGATGATGTCGTCCTTCAACCCCTCGTAGTTCATCTGGATGTAATCCTTCACAGCCTCAAAGGCACCGGTGTTCGCCCAATAGCTCTCGCACCAGTCATTGTCCACGGCCTGCATGACGGAGTTGGGGTTGAACATCGACGGCTCGTCGCCGATGCGGTAGCCGTCATACCATTTCTCCAACTCGTCGAAGTCCATGCCGTGCCTTTGGGCCAAGGCCCTCGTCTCGTCCTTCGTGAAACCGAAGTAGCGTGCCATCTTCCGAGGCGTCACCATCGAATACTCGATGAAGTTGTTGAGTGCCGACTCGGTCTTGTATTTCTTGATGGGGAGGATTCCCGTCATGTAGACACCGGCGAAGACGCGGCTGGCGTTCACTCCCTTGAACATGCGCCGCAACCAGTTGACATAGCGGTCCATGGCTTGCGTACCCGGGCGGAACTCGCGGCAGATGGCGTCCCACTCGTCGATGATGAACACGAAGGTGTCGCCCGTCTTCTCAGCGATGCGAATAAGGCTGTCCATCAAGTCGTCGTTGTCGCGCACCTCGATGTCGGGATAGGTTTCGTGCACGTCGGCTTTCAGTGCCGCATCGATGGTTCCTACGATATCGTCGTCGTGGTAGCGCGTGACGAATTCGGTCATGTCGAGGTAGATGACGGGGTATTTGTTGAGATGTTCCTCAAACGAAGGGTCCTTCTCCGCCTCGAGGCCGTCGAAAAGGTGGCGCGAGTCGACGGAGCGGTCGTAGTAGGCACAGAGCATCTTCGCCGCCATCGACTTGCCGAAGCGGCGGCAGCGCGTCACGCAACTGAAACTCTGTTCCGTGAAAAGTGTCTTGTTGACAATGGGAATGAGTCCCGACTTGTCGATGTATTCACTATTGAGGATTCTCTTGAATCCCGCATTGCCGATATTGATATATGTGCCCATCGTTTTAGATTCTTTTCAGTACCAGCGTATCGTCAATCGTCCGCTTTCAAAAGGCAAAGATAACATAAGTTGAGCAAAAAACAAAGAATGCGCTCGTTTTTATTTTCTTGTCAGACCTAGGTCAAAAACGACACAGCCTCGTTTTGTGCTCGACTTTTCGTATCTTTGCCCCCTTGGAGCGGCAGGCTTTGAAGACTGTTGACACATGAACATAGAACGGTTTGCCGGAACAACAAAATAGTATATATGGAAGACAAGAAATGGACCATCCTGAAGTCTGAATATCTCATCCGGCGTCCTTGGCTGACGGCACGCCGGGACCATGTGCGGTTTCCCGACGGACGTGAGAATCCGGAGTATTATGTGCTCGAGTATCCCGACTGGGTGAATGTCATCGCCATCACCAAGGACGGACATTTCGTGATGGAGCGGCAGTACCGCCATGCACTGGGCAGGACAAGCTATGAGCTGCCCTGCGGCGTAATGGAACAAGGTGAGGAACCTTTGGAGGCCATCAAGCGGGAACTGCTCGAGGAGACAGGATATGGTGGCGGGGAATGGCGGCATCTGATGGACATATCGGCCAACTCAAGCACCATGAACAATATGACCCACTGCTTCCTGGCCACGGGCGTGGAGAAAATTTCCGAACCGCATCTTGATGACACGGAAGAACTCGAGGTGTATCTGCTTTCCCGTGAAAAGGTTAGGGAACTGCTGAAGACCAACCAGTTCGTACAGGCGCTGATGGTCGCCCCGCTCTGGAAGTTTTTCTCAAATGAGAAATGAGGCCTATCCATCAAAGAAAAGGATTATTCATGCAATCTGGAAAAAACTGATATGGGAACGAGGGTTTGTGTGCTGGGTGTTGGAGTCATAGGAACCACATATGCCTATGTACTGCAAAAGGCGGGCTATGAGGTCTTCCATCTTGTGAGAGACCATAAGGTATTGACTCTGCCAAGCGAACTGCCTGTTCATCTGCTTGATGGCAGGGACAATCCCAAGGGTGAGGAACGCGATGATGTCTATCACATCTCACTTGCAGAGACGGATGCCACCTATGATTTCATCATCGTCAGCGTGGCCAGCGGAGCTTTGGAGCAGGCTGTCCAAACTATCAAGCAGAAGCGTGTCAAGGGCACGCTGGTCTTTTTTTGCAATATATGGAACGATAGGAAAGAAATCAAGAGAATGGCGGGAGACTATCCCTATGTCCTAGCCTTTCCTACAGCGGGGGGATGCATGGAAAACCACGGACTCAACTGCGTCCTGTTCGACCATGTCATGCTTGAGCGTATGGAAAACAGCCATATCCCTAATTACGCAGAATTGGTCTCCATGCTGGGAAGGGCAGGTGTCAAGACCGAATCCCCATATGACATGCTGGAGTGGATATGGATACACATGGCCGTCAATGCCGGGGTCACTTCTACGGCAGCAAGAAAAGGGGATATCGGCAATCCCAAGCGACTTGCCATTGAGCTGATGGGTGACTCAAGAGCACTCGCCCAGGCCGTGAGATGTATCCGGGAAACATTGAAGGTCGTGGAAGAAAGAGGCGTGGTGATGAAAAACTACAGGAACGAGATCCTGCCGTACAAAACACCCGCATTCATTGCCGGTATGATGATGAAAAGATTGTTTGCCAAAGACAGGCTCGCATCAAGAATCATGACTCTGCACAACGATGTCCAGGACATGCTGTATGGCTGCAGATGTGTCTATGAAGAAGGGAAAAGACGCAATCTTTCTCTTCCAGTTTTTTATGAAAAAATAGAGAATGTTTTCTCCTTGAATAAAGGAAGAAATGGCTGAATACCAAAAATTGACTGACAACATATAATAATGGATAATATGAAAAAGATTTTGTTCGCATTAGCAGCACTGCTGTCACTGGCAGCCTGCAACAGCAACGAGCCTGCCCCCGCAACAGACGGCAAGGCCATCGTGGAGAACATCATGACACGCACCAGCATCCGTGACTATACGGACCAGGCCGTCAGTGCCGACACCGTCGAGACACTGCTCCGGGCTGGCATGGCGGCACCGTCCGCCGTCAACAAGCAGCCCTGGCATTTCATCGTCGTGAACAAAAAGGAGAAGCTGATGGAACTGGCATCCACCAATCCCTATGCCAAGATGCTGGAGAAGGCCCCGCTGGCCATCGTTGTCTGCGGCGACATGTCAAAGGCCCTCGAGGGTGATGCACGTGCGTTCTGGGTACAGGACTGCTCCGCCGCCACGGAAAACATCCTGCTGGCTGCCCATGCCCTCGGACTCGGTGCCGTATGGACTGGGCTCTATCCCAACATGGAGCGTGTGGATGCTGTCAGCGAGGTGCTGAGTCTGACCGACAACATCATTCCCCTTTGCACCGTCGTCATCGGTCATCCCGCCGAGCAGCCACAGCCGAAGGACAAGTGGAACCCCGACAACGTGTCCTACAATGAGTGTGGGGGCAAAGCAGAGTAAAAGGAAAAACAACAAATAAGATGAGCAAGTCTTTTTTACGGAACATACCAATAGTTCATGCCATATTCATCATGCTCAGTATGGCATCATGCCCAGCGTACGGACAGGGTCCGACAAAGGAGATGATTGAAAAAGCCGGGGTGATAACAGAAGCTCTTTACTGCATCTGTATCTAAGGATACAACCTGTACGTCGCTGAGTATGTCAACTGGGTGTCATCCGACTCCTTGCTGGCCCATTACCGTGTTGATGAGATAGGAAGCAGTTTTATTTGGCAACCTACAAACGATACCTGGAGAGTCGTTTTCATGGACAAGGAGCAGAAAAACTGCATTTTCGAATTCCGATACGACCTCAACAGCAAGGAACAGACCGTCTCCTACGATTCGAGACCCATCTCGGAGAATGAAAGAGGAATATTGGAAAAGAAAAACCTCATGCTTAAAAATGCCATTGAGCAATACGGCGACAGCCTGCGTTACAACCCTGACTACGGCCGCCCGAACTTTGACTTCGTCCGTATCGATGCCAATACCACCCGTATGTACATGCTGCAAGGCGTGGAGCGTTCCGGCATCATCCCTTTCGGTAATGACTTCAGCTTTGACTTTGACAATGAATGCAACGTAAAAGCATTCCGGCGGTATCATCGTTCGTTCATACCCATCTCCAATGAAGGCGAGACGGCATTCCATTCTCATTTGAAGGACAATCCGTATATCACTCCGACAGATATCTGCAACTTCTTGCTCTATCATGGGAACATGAAGGAGACTGCCGTGCTCAGCACCGCCCTGGACGGCTATATCTTTTACAATGCTGAGACCCACACAGCCACGTTCGTCCATGAAATAAAGGACAAGAAGAAAGAATAGAAAAGGTAATATGATATGGTTATGGTAGGAAACAAGTTAAGAGGCAGTTTGGAAAATGATCGACTTTGATGCCATCTGGCGGTTTCAGGACGAAGTGAGGACTTGTGTCAATGCCACTTTCGGTGACTGCATCTGGAACCTGAATTACAACCCGGCCCGGCAGTGCATAGAACTGGAGCTGGAACGTCATCTTGATGACGAGGAACTGACTATGCTGACGAGCCAGCTCACCATTCCCGCTGACTACGACGGAGAAGGTGCCAGTGGGTCGATGTTCGTGATTTATCCCTGGTAAACCGGCATTTTATGTCAATTTAGGCAGATTTTTCTCATTTTTCTCCCATCTACGCAAAAAGAATTCGTCCAGCTTTTGAAATGCGATCCTTCGCATTTCAAAGATTATGCGAACAAAACAAAAATGCGAACCTATTTCTGCCAACTACTTTTATAAAAGGTATTGTGTGGTTAAAAGGTTCGCATTTCTTTTCTAATTTTGCTTCCATATTAATATTTAATATACTCTATATGGAAACAAACTATTATCAAACTAAAGCCAAAACATTGCTTGACTACATGTCGAAGCATAACTACTGTGACTATTACATTAGTCTTTTCAAGCGTGAGAGTGAATGGTTGGCAGCCTATCTGTCTTCGGGTGGAGTTTATGACGATTATCTTCCGGGCTATTGTAAAAGATACGGTCAGAAATTGTACCCTAATAAATTGTGGGCCATAAAAGCCATCAAACGCTATTTTGAAGAAGGTGTTCTACCATCTCGCCGCCATCCGAAGCACGACAAGGCAACGCTCTACGAGAGATTGTCAGAATCCAACCGCAGCTATGTGGATTCTTACATTTCGTTTTTGGGGAGCGGGAAGCCATCACGCTCTTTGGCTAATGTAAAGAGTGAATTGTCTGCGTTCCTCCTCCACATCCAGCTTTCAGGCGTAGCTTTGTCCGACGTAACAGAAGATGTCATATGGTCATTCTTCTACGACTCAGTCCAAAACCAGGTATTGCATGACAAAAGAATTTCATCATTAATACGCACTTTCTTACGCTGGTTAAACGAATCCCCCGACGGCGAGTGCTATTCTCACATAATAGATTTCGTCCCGGCTATGAAAAGAATCAAAAAAACGTTCGATTGCTTGACAGAAGAGGAGGATAACCGGCTTATTTCCTATGTTACGGGCAATAGCTGTATGCTTTCTCTAAGGGACAAAGCTATATTCATAGTTGCACGATTTTGCGGATTAAGAGCAAGTGACATTGTTGCGCTCCGCATAACAGATATTGATTTGGGACACAGCCGTCTTTCGATTAGACAGTGTAAGACAGGAGTAGTATTGGAACAAACTTTGAGACCCGTAGTGGGGAACGCTATCTGTCGATATGTCATGGAAGAACGCCCCATGTCAGACTTGCCAGAGTTGTTCCTCGTCGACGATAGGGATGCACGTCCACTTTCCCCCTGCACCATTGGGAAGGTGTGCGACAAGGTTTATCGATTAGTTGGCGTGAGGCAAGATGGGCGTCGTGGCGGTAGTCATATCCTACGACACCGTTTCGCGCAGAGCCTGATAGAGAATGGGGCTTGCGATTCCACAGCTATGAGGCTCCTAGGACATTCTTCACCATCATCCCTAAACGTATATCTGGATACAGACCATAAGATGTTGCGCAGTTGCGCCCTGTATATTTCAGACTTCGCCATTAGAAAGGAGGTGCTGGAATGAGTACGCGTTATAAAGCCCCAAGCCTGAAAGAAATTGTTGAATCCTACGAGCAGTTTAGGAAAGTTTCCGGATTGAAGCCACTTGGCAGAGGACACCACATATACCAGTTGCTATACAACTCCAGGCAGCTGTGGCAAGGTTTGCTCACACAGGATCTGTTGGAATGGTGGTGGAAAAAGAGAGACACCGAACAACCACAGTCCCATTTTGCCCGTGTCCTCTCAGTCGTGCCAATGATGAAATATGCATCGGCCAGATGGGACATACCCCAAATGCCCGCATTGCCCAAAAGAGGGCATTTCATTCAGCACGTACCACACATCTTCACAAACGATGAACTGGTATCATTCTTTAGTGCCTGCGACACCCTACACAAACCACGGCGCAACAGGGAGTCGCTACTGACAGAGTTGGAGGTACCAGTCATGTTCCGGCTTATGTACGCCAATGGGCTAAGGCCAAACGAATGCCGTTTGCTTCCAAGGAAGTGCGTCGACCTCAGAACTGGCATCATCAGAATAGAGCAGACCAAAGGATACATAGAGCATCAGGTCGTTGTGAAGGAGGATATGTTGAGACTGCTGTTCAAATATGACATCGCCGTGGAAGAAATTCTTCCAAAAAGGGAAACGTTCTTCCCGACCTCGGAAGACACCCCACATCGAAACGACTGGATTTGCCGTCAGTTCAACTGCGCATGGTACAAGCACAACACCGACCGCGCCACCGCTTATGACCTCAGGCACCACTATGTCATCGCCAACATCTACTCTTGGCGCGAGCAGGGAATAGGCTATGGACTCACTGACAAACTTCTAGCTCTCAGCAAGTCTTTGGGACATGCAGATATATCCTCAACACTGTACTACTTCTCTCTCGTGCCAGCTTTCGAAGGTGAAATGGACGACTCTTTGGAGTCTGCTCTTGAATGCATAGCAGAGGATACCGTCATATGACAAATAATAAATATAAAGTCCAGTAATCCATTATGAAAAAGAACCATATAAAGAACCGCAAGGACACCGTATCCGAGATTTTTGACTACATAGCCACATGGTTGGAGGAGACCGTCTCCTGTAGAAGTCCGCAAACGGTTGAAGCTTACAAGTACGCTATGGATCTGTATGTCAGATTTCTCGGAGAGAGTCTACACGTAAACACAAAGAACTTCGCGTGGGAGAGCTTCTCAAGAGAGAAGATTGAGAAATGGATGGAATGGCTCGTAAGCAGAGGCAACAAGCCGCAGACCGTCAACCTACGCCTGTCACACATCCGTGAGTTCCTTGCCTATATGGAAGGGAGGTCGGCTGCAACATACGGATATCTTTACCATGAGGCTGCGAGGATTAAGAGGCTGAAGGTGGTGCATACCGAGGTAAAAGGTGTGTCGGATGCCGCCGTGGAAGCCGTACTGAAAGCCACCAACATCTCCACCGATGCAGGAGCGAGGGACTTCACACTAATACTCTTCCTCAATGAGACGGGCGCGCGACTGAACGAGGCCATCTCAGTGAAATTGAAGGATGTGCACACTGACAGCAAGGGTAAAGTCACCATCACCGTGACAGGAAAAGGCGGATACGTGCGCACCTTGTACCTCACACCAGTCCTGACACGGAAACTCAAGGAGTATATACAGAGGTTTCACAGACAGGCATCCGACGGCGAGGCTTTCCTTTTCTTCTCAAAGATAAAAGGCACACACACGAAGATAACGGCAAGGGCCGTGCAGAAAAGGTTGAAGGAACTGGCTGCGAAAGCCCATAAAGAATGCGGGGAAGTACCACTTGACCTCCATCCCCACAACTACCGACATGCATACGGAACAAGAAGGATCAAGCAGGGCAGGCAACTTGCCGTGGTACAGAGGGAGATGGGGCACAGGAGCATACAGTCTACTATGACCTACATAGACACCAGCAGTATGATGGAACAGGCGCAAATGGCAGCAGAGAGTGAAGAGATGAGGAAAATCAAGCCTATTTGGAAAACCACTGATTCATTACTGGATATGTATAAGAGTAGGTTTATGACTTGATACTCAAGAAAAGAAATGCGAACCTTTTAACAACACAATGCCTTTCCAAAGGGAATATGTAGAAATAGGTTCGCATTTTTGTTATGTTCGCATAACTTTTGTATATTTGCAGCCGATTTATAGTCATTATCAATTTAGAATCCTATACGGTATGAGACTTTATATATACACATCACAACCGTCCGTTCAGAGCTATCGACCCTTTGAACGGAGTTATTATGTGCATACATATTGCCCATCCACATATACAGCCGGTATAGGATTACCACGTCAGCCCGAGCATAGTTATTTCTTCTTTGCATCATAGGATGTATTGAACGAGAAAGAGATAAAGCGATAGTTGGAATATCCTTACCGGGAATTTCCAACTATTTTTTTTATCATCAAACTTATCAAATGGAGAATAAACCATGCCAGCGAATAAGAATGCCCTAATCAGGTACAAGACAATTGACAGATGCCTTAGAAACAGATACAGGAGATGGACCCTCGATGACCTCGTGGATGCCTGCTGTGACGCCCTACTAGATATGGAGGGCATTACAAAGGGCGTGTGCGCCAGGACCGTGCAAATGGACATTCAGATCATGAGGTCTGACAAACTGGGCTACAACGCACCTATTGTAGTATACGACAAGATCTACTACACATACGCAGACCCTGACTACTCCATCACGGAGATGCCGTTGTCTATGGATGACTGCAAGCTCATCAAGGAGGCCATCACCTTGCTTGGAGACAAGGACAACCTTGACACAGTCAGGACGATGAAAGTCCTTGCGAAAGTAAAGACCAGGCTGACATCCATCCTGAACTTCGTATAAGTAAAGGCTTCTTTTCGGACAATTTGTCTGAAAGGAAGCCTTTTTGTCTGGATAGCGAGACTCGAACTCACTCCTCAAACTCCCAAAGTTCGAATGCTAACCATTAAACACCATATCCAGAAGTTATACTTGTGACCCGAGAGAATCGAACACCCGATGTGACAATCGGAACGTTATATCCTAAACCTGCTTGGCTGACGGGTCTAGAGCTTCAAGTAGGGATCGAACCTACGACCTGCTCATTACAAGTGAGCCGCACTACCACTGTGCTATTGAAGCATTCTGTAGTCGGTATGAGGTTCGAACTCATGCAAGCAGATTGAAAATCTGCTATCCTAACCAATTAGATCAACCGACCATAAAAATGTCGCAGTCGGTACGAGATTCGAACTCGTATGGGCAGATTGAGAATCTGCTATCCTGTTCCATTTAGATGAACCGACCAAGCAGCGAGAGCAGAGCCGAACTTGTTCGAGCTATGCCGAGTCGCGAGGAAGGAAGACGGTAGTCAACCGACCATCTGAGGGAGTCTGGCAGGATTCGAACCTGTGTAAACAAGTGCCACAAACTTGCGCCTAAGCCACTCGGCCACAGACTCCATATGGTTGCTCCAGATGGGCTTGAACCACCTCTTGCAGATTCAAAATCTGCCGTGCTGACCATTACACCATGGGGCATTATTTGTCGGGCTTTGCCCGACTATTTCTCGCTATGGCATAGTTGATACAAACATCACTCTGCTCATTTAGCTTTTTGAAATAGTTCGGAAGGTAGGATTCGAACCTACGAAGTCAAAAGACAACGGATTTACAGTCCGCCCTCGTTAACCGCTGGAGCACTTCCGAGTTTTATTGTGGAGCCTCGTGGAGTTGAACCACGAAAGCAGATTTTCAGTCTTGCGCATACACCTAACGTCTGCCAAAGCTCCTTGCCATGTTGCCCTAGACGGATTTGAACCACCACTTGCAGATCCAGAATCTGCCGTGCTGCCATTACACCATGGGGCAATGTAGCGGAGACTAAAGGATTCGAACCTTTGAGACGTTTCCGTCTGTCGGTTTTCAAGACCGGTGCAATAAGCCAACTCTGCCAAGTCTCCAGTTTCGTGACTCGTGGAAGATTCGAACTCCCGACACCGACGTTCGTAGCGTCGTGCTCTGTCCAACTGAGCTAACGAGCCATGTTTTGCGGAAGCAGGAGGATTCGAACCTCCGGAACCTGGACGGTTCAACACGTTAGCAGTGTGCCGCTTTAGACCTCTCAGCCATACTTCCTTATTGTTTTCGCTTGCAAAGTTATGATGGCCAGATGAAGCCTTTTTTCGTGCAAGGAATAAAAATGATAGAATGTGTCATTTTTCCCCATTTTGGCATGAAATCACCATCAAAAACATGGCCGCACAAAAAGGGAGCAGCCCCGTATGAAGCTGCTCCCAATGCTTGCTGATCTATTTCTTGATGCTATGAAATCTCGATGGCCTTGGCCTCTTTCTTCTCCTCTTTCTTCACCTTTGGCAGGGTGACGGTCAGGATGCCGTTCTCCACCTTGGCTGCGATACCTTCCTTGTCCACATCCTCCGGCAGCGTGTAGTTCTGCTCGTAGTTCGAGTAGCTGAACTCGCGGCGCAGATAGTGATGCTTCTTGTCCTCATCCTTGTGCTCCATCTTGTTCTCGATGGCGATGCAGAGGTTGCCGTCGTCGTTGATGCTCACACGGCAATATTCCTTCTTGATGCCCGGAGCGGCCAGCTCCATCGTGTAGGCACTCTCATCTTCCTTCACATTTACGGCAGGTGCTGTAGTGTTGACGCGAGGCATAAAATCGTTGTTAAAGAAATCTTCGAACACAGTAGGCAGCCAGCCATTTGTTCTCATCAAACTTGTCAACATAATCTTTACCTCCAAATTATACTTTTAGTTATACGATGTTGTTTGAGATGACCTTGGATAACTCCTTGGCTCTCACCCTATTTCTTGCAACAAACGTGCCATTGACCCAAAAGTGACAAGATGTCATTTGCCCTTGACAAAATGGCAAGGTCTGGCATGCTTTCGCATACGAAAATGCCGGCATGAAAACGTGTTCAATACTTGCAAAAGTAGGCTTGAAAATGTGCTTCTTGTCACGTCCATGCGTGTTCATTACTTCGCAAAGATAAATGGCAGCCCGCTCCCGCCGTCGGCTTTCACGGCAATTTTCCTTTCCCTGTCGGCTGCCTTTGGCAGACAAAAATTTCCGCAAACCTTCCGAATGGCTTGCGCTTGCTGCCATCTTTTGGGGCGGCGTAATAACAACTCCTGGACGCAAGAGCTGCAAAGCGCAGCAAAGACGAAAGGGAAATAAACATCGGGAATATGAAAACGAAAGAACAACTTGACCAGCTTTCCGCCATGATTGGCGAGGCTATCCGCAACTATCATCGGGCGGTGGAGGAAAACCTCCTTGAACTTGGGCATCCTGTGAGCGTTCAGGATACCTACAATGTGGATGTGAGGGGGATAACCCTGGGCATCATGAGCGACAACCGGGTCGTCACCGGTGTCTTTGACCAAATCAGATGCTGCAGGAACGACAACATCGAGGTGCATTGCACCTCATGGGATTATGGCAAGACAGACGAGTGGGTGCACCTCTCCGCCCTTGGGGAGGCGGGAGACTATGTGCTGGAAGCCATCCAGTGGATTGACCGTGACAAGCTGATGGAAGTGGACGGTGGCGTGTGGAGCGGAACGGCCAATGAGGTCTACTCTTTCTGCTCCTCCGAAATCGCTCTCTACTTCATCCATGAGAATGGCCTCATTGAGGATTTGTTGTGGCATGAGTCCATTGATGACTTCATCGGGATACGGGGTGTCTTCGCAGTGGAGAAGACCCAATACGAAACGGCCATCAGACAGATAGAGCAGCATGACCAGGAGATAGCCGATTGACTCGACGGCGGCCGCCTTCCTTACGACTCCCCGGCAAGGGGAGCCGTTTTTCGGGCGGCAAGCCGCCTGTCTTTCCAAAAAGAAAAATGGTTATGCAATACTTTACTATATATGTGGCAAGTATTGCATTTCAGCTTTACTGGCCGCACTTAATTACGAACCATTTTAATCATTTCTTATGAGAACAGGAGAAAGGCTTTACAAGGAACCGAGAGTCCGCATGATCACCGTCCATGCAGAATGCTCGGGTATCGGAATAGGCTCTGGAAACACGACACCGGAAGATTGTGAATCCAACACTTCCGTGTTTGAGGAGGATAGGACAATCAGACCACAATCGGTGTGGGATAGCTGATAACAGGATATTCTCCGAGTATTACGACAATATCAGGGGCGGAAATATCATATAAAGAATATTATTCCCCGATTTTGAAAATAATTCTTGGAAAAAGTATTGCAGTTCTGAAATTTTTGCTTACATTTGCAGGCGTAACAAGAATAGCAGTAGCTGGAAAAGAGATAACGTCCGCTGACCTCGAAACTGGAAATTCAAACGTCTTCAATTAGGACCCTTACAGCTAACAAAGATATACACAAGTGGGGATGGATGTCCTCCTTGTGGCATAACCTTTTGTGTAGGTGTTTGTTTCTGGTATTGAAGGGGTTTTCCAGGCCCAGAGAGTCAGCCAGAGATTTCGCCTACACTTTTTTTGTGTCCGCAAGTCTTCCTTGTCCCATTCCAAAGCCTTCAAGTTACAATGACTCTCAACTGGATAAAAATATAAATTGTATGTCGTTCGGTAGCGTTTTTGCAGGGATTGTCGTCGCCTACGCCGTCTATTATGCCGGCAACGTCCTCTATGACCTGAGATTCAGGAAGTCAAAGGAGGATAATGTCAAGACAGAAGAGGAGGAGGTGGACATTGACGAGATAGCGGGGGAGGTCATCCAAACCCAGGAGGTCAACAAGCACTCTTTGTCTGACTACATGCCCTCAGTGGATGATGATGACAGGGAGGCGGAGATCATGTGCAATGCCGCCTACAAGGTGGAGGAGGTCTGCCAGATGTTCGACAGGAACCCCGACCACCCCGACAACCCCCTGGGAAGGTCCAAGATCGCCTTCTGGGTGAAGGACGAGGGGATGTGATGAACGTCCCCACCGACGACACATGCTGTCTGAGACCGCTCCCGGTCTACAGAATAAGATCAGCATCAAAACATCCGTATCTCGCAAGGGTACATTTCTTTAATTCTTTAATTACTTTAAAAGATGAGCAAAGGCCAGGATGCCGCCGCCCGCACAGCGGAACCCACAGACAGCCACAAGGCCGCGCCATCACTTTCTTTAATTCTTTAGGTTTCTTTACAAGGATGCTCATGGGTCAGGCACGGCCGGCCCTTCGCTGAGGATTCCCGAGGCATGTGGGACACCATGTCCGCAGTGCCGAAAACAGCAGGTAACGACCTGGCTGTTTGGATCTCCGCGGCCCGTCGCCAACACTCCGTTGGATGGCGGCCATTGCTCTGGCATCCATTTCTTTAATTCGTTAGCGGACCAAACCCAAAAAAAGAATTAACGAAATGAACTTTCTGAAAAACATAGGCAAGAAGGCCAAGCCCATTGCCAAATCTCTCCTTTGCAAAAAGGTCCTCATGCTCGCCATCGTGGCGGCATGCGCCATCTCTCCGGCTCTCGCTGCTGACGGCATCGCCGGCAAGCTCACTGAAATCGGCGCCAACTTCAAGGGATACGTGGAGCCGGTGCGCAACATCGTGTACGCCCTGGCCGCCATCTGCGCCGTCATCGGTGCCTTCACCATCTACTTCAAGATGACCAATGGAGAGCAGGATGTCAAGAAGACTATTATAGTTCTGTTAATAAACGTGAAGAAAATTCAAGGAAATCAATTGATACCATTTCACCAAACACCTTAAAATCAGTTAAATATCAAAATTAGTCAATCTGATTAAAGTTTATTCAATTTACAATTATTTACCGAAATGTACAATAATTAAGTTAAAACAAACCGCTGTTTTGCAGGATTGCGGAACAAATCGGACTTGTTAAATTGTCAGGAAACATCTATATTTGACGTTGATTTATTCACCCTCAAAAAACAAAAAACTATGAAGTTAAAATTTTATCAAAGAGTGACGGCGAAGCGTGGTGACAAGGTTTCCACGGCCACCATCTATGTGCGCTTCACCATCGGTCACAAGGTTGACACCTCGTGCCGTCTGCCGTATTCCATCAACGCCAACTACTGGGATGACAAGAAAGAGTGCATCAAACTGAGAGCAGCCGTAGATGACCATTTGAGAAACGAAATCAACGGCAAAATCGCAGAGTTGCGCGTTCATCTTCAGCGTGAGTATGCCAAGGGCAACATCTTCGACTACAAGGGATGGCTGAAAACTCAAGTCCAATCGTTCTTCGGCATCATGGAAGTTACCAGGGAGAACAAGATTGTTGACATGTCGAAGGGTGACCCGTTCTTCACCCTCTATGACAAGTTCCTGGAGCAGCGTGTCTGCGGAAAGACCCGGCTGCAGCACTTCATTTCCCTACGTGAACGGCTGTTGCGCTTCAAGTGCTACAAGGTGATGGTGAAGAAGGACAGTCTGTTCAAGTTCAACATCCACACCTTCACCAACGACCTCTTCATCGAGTTCAGCAACTACCTCAGAGACGAGTATTCTATGATAGATGTTTACCCGATTATCTTCAAGGCCGTGCCCTACTCGAAGTACTACAAGCCACGCCCCATGGGTGCCAACTCTTTGTCCCACCTGCAAATCAACCTGCGCATATTCCTGAAATGGGCTTATGCCAACGAGTTCACCCAAAACCATTCGTTCATGTTGTTCGACATCAAGGTACCGCAGTATGGGACACCTTACTACCTCACCATTGAGGAACGTGACCACCTTCTTGGTTTTGATTTCCCTGATGGTCAGTTCAAGGAGAAATACGAGATGGAGCGCGACACGTTCATCTTCCAATGCCTTGTCGGATGCCGCATCAGCGACGAAAGGTCGTTCACCAGGGACAATGTCAACGACGGCTACCTTGAATACATCCCCATCAAGACCAGGAAGGTGAGCACCCGGACTGTCCGCGTTCCACTCGTACCAAAGGCGATGGCCATCCTCGACAAGTACAAGGATCGTGAGTTCAAGGATGGCAGACTGTTCCACTTCTACCAGTTCAGCATCTACGAGAAGGATTTGAAGGAAATCTTCAAAATCGCCGGCCTGAGCCGAATGGTGACCATCTACAACTCTCAGACCGGGCAGGAAGAGCAGAAGCCGCTCCATGAGCTGGCATCCACCCATCTCGCCCGGCGCACCTTCATAGGCAACCTATATAAAAAGGTGAAAGACCCGAACATCATCGCATCGATGTCAGGTCACGTGGATGGCTCCAAGGCGTTCAAGCGATACCGTGCCATCGATGATGACATCAAGAACGATGCCATCAGATTCCTGGAGTGACCGCCCAACACGAATACCTCCGATTTAGATATATATTAACTCAAAAAGATTGTTTTCATGGATGACACTAAATTCATCGCCCTCATGGGCGACAGCAATGCCGACTTCAACATCATCGTCAGCAAGGACAACCTGAAAGCGTTTGCCGACCATCTTATCAGCCATTTCCATTTGGAACTGGAAGCAAAGGCCGAGCAAACAAGACAGCAGCAAGACGATGACGAGACGTTTTTCTCACGGAAGGAGGCATCGGCATACCTTGGGGTATGCGAGACCACCCTCTGGAAGTGGGCAAAGCCGGATTGCGGCTACCTACTTCCAGTCAGGGTCGGTGCAAGGGTGAAGTACCGCAAGAGTGACCTGGATCGCGTCAAACTCGGCAGACCAAAGGAAGAGCCTGGTTGACATCTTCAACCATGAGCGTTTGAAATCATATACTTGACTATAGTTATTGTATAATTGTATAAAAAAATAGTATAATGGAAAAATCTTATTTCACAAAAGAGGACATCGACAAGAACATGTTGGTGAGCGACTTCCTCATCGGCAAACAAAGTGTGTTCTTCGGTCAGGAGGGCAATACCCGACAGTTCTTGGTGTACCCTCCAGGCAAGGATGACTACATTGTTGTCTTCGCCAACATGGATCGTAACGACTGGTATTGTACCAATCCCGTGATGGGAGGCAAGGTCACTGACCTCGCCGAGAAGGTCTTCTCCATGCCGCTTAACGGTGACACGCTGAATACCATCTACAAGATTTCAAGTCACATTGACAGTCTGACTAAGCCGAGCACGTATCTCATTGACCCCACC
>JAEEGI010011756.1_pt1 | contig 18845 bp, 18 predicted proteins | sample 8958751 | NCBI WGS metagenome assembly JAEEGI01 (sample SAMN16246545, study PRJNA631951) | gut metagenome | biome: gut microbiome; feature: rumen; material: KS-attached | host: Bos | place: Iran: Karaj | collected 2018-10 | reverse complement strand
ATTACCGTTGCCCAGAACAACAATTTGGTAAAACCCCACGGATTCTTGAAGTCGTCGCGTTTAAATTTATCTTGTAACAAGTTTTGGTACAGATACCACCCCCACACAAACAACAGCACAATTAAACTAAAAAAGAATCCCAATAATAAATATCTGTAAAAATGGCCGAATCCCGCCGCCATCGCGTCCCATGTTTCACTTGCCGCCGGACAGACATATAATGCGCGTCCCTGCAGCGATTCGGGAATTGGAATTGGCGCAACATCGTCCAAGGCAAACTGAAACACCGCCATCAACAGCACGATGGTGAAGCACACAATCGTTGAAACCAACGTTTTGTTCATTGCCATTTTTAATTCCTTTGCACATATATTATATCATAAAAAACTAACCAATTGCAATTTTTCAAACTTTTATTTACAATTTAATTATGTTTAAACGCAAAAATAATCTTGCCCTTGTAATGACTGTGTTTGACGCAGATGCGTTGCGGATATCGTTGCCACCGTTGCATCGGTTGGAACGATTTTGCACACTGGTTATTTATAACGATAATCCGAATCAGATTATAAATCGGCGCACTATTCGGCGTATGGGATGGCATGGCGTATTACATATAATAAATTCTGATAAAAATACTGGCGAATTTGAATCAAGATTCAATGCGGTAAAAGAAATGCGCAATTTGAAAATCGCATGCGATTGGGTGATGTTTATTGACCAAGATGATGTATTGCTGGATGCGTGTGTGCCCGCGGTTTCAGAAAATATATTTGCGGTTGTGCAAAATGCAACGGTGTTAAACGACAATATTACTGATATGTTTAAAATCACACCAAATTGGGCAAATGGAACCGAATGTGGCAAGACCGGACCAAACTTTGAAATTACCGGCACAATAATACGGCGCACGGTGTTGGATGAATTTACCGATTTAATGGTTGATATATTACCAAAATTGTACCGTGATTTGCGCCATACACGCTATCGCGTGCCAATTGCACAGTTAATGTGGCTATCGTTAAAGGAATTTATGCAGGTGCGTCATCCGGAAATGATGCCGATATACATGAACCGGACAAATTATGTCGCAATTAAAATGGGACATGCCGCGGTAAAATATGGCCGGCGGACACCGATGGGAAAAACTGCGCAAGTGGCAATTTCTGAAACTATTAAAAAGTTTTTAAAAACTGTTAATGCATCCGCAAAAATTGTTGCGTAAAGACGATAAAGTTCTATAATTCCACAAAAAGCACGAGGTACAACATGACATACAATGATATAAGAAAACTGTTTTTGAATTATTTTGAATCACACGGGCATAAAATTGTCCCATCAGCATCATTGATTCCAAATGATCCGTCACTGTTGTTTACGGTCGCGGGTATGGTACCATGGAAAAATATATTTTTGGGTCTGGAAAATCCACCTGCGCCACGTGTCGCAGATGTTCAGAAATGTATTCGCGCCGGTGGAAAACATAATGATTTGGAAGATGTCGGTGTGGATGGGCGTCATCATACTTTCTTTGAAATGCTGGGGAATTGGTCTTTTGGGGACTATTTTAAAGAAGGCGCATTGGAAATGTCATGGGATTTATTAACCAATGTTATTGGCATTGACCCAAACAGATTGGTCGTAACCGCACATGAAACCGATGACGAAGCCGCAACATTGTGGAAGAAAATCGCAGGCAAAGAAGCAATTCGCCTTGGTAAAGATAATTGGTGGTCGGCGGGTGATACCGGTCCATGTGGCCCATGCAGTGAAATATTCTATGATTTTGGGCCAGATGTTCCAGGCGGTCTGCCAGGCAGCCCAGACGAAGATGGCGGTCGTTATGTCGAAATATGGAACGATGTTTTTATGCAATATGATCGCGATGCCAATGGTAATTTGACCGATTTGCCAAATAAAAATGTTGATACGGGTGCGGGTTTGGAACGCTGGGCCGCAATGTTGCAGGGCAAAACAGACAATTATGATACCGATTTGTTTGTGAATCTGAAACGCGCGGTCAGTGATGTTACCAGTGTCGCCGAAACCCCAGAAAACATCACCAGTTTCAAGGTTATTACCGACCATCTGCGTTCTGTTGGTTTTGCAATTGCAGATGGGGTAATTCCATCAAATACGGATCGTGGTTATGTAATTCGCCGTATTTTGCGTCGTGCAATGCGTCATGGCCAGTTGTTGGGACATTCGGGTGCGTTACTGTCGCGGTTGTATCCAGCGTTGGTTCGTGAAATGGGCGATGCATATCCAGAACTGGCACAGAATCAGGCGCATGTAATAGAAGTTATCACAAACGAAGAAAACGCATTTGCCGATATGTTGAACAATGGTATCAAGTTATTGGATAACGAAGTGCCCAAGGTTCAAAATGGCGTCTTGCCGGGTGCGGTTGCGTTTAAGTTATTTGATACGTACGGATTCCCACTGGATTTAACACAAATGATTTTGCGTGATAAAAATATTACGGTTGATGTCGCTGGGTTTGAATCAGAAATGGCGGCACAGAAAGAACGCAGTCGTGCCGATACCAAGGGAACACGTGTTTTATGGGAATCACGAACCGATGTGCCAGAAACCGATGACACAACAAAGTATGCGCCAAACGACAATATGGAATCGCGGGTTTTGGCGATATTGCGCGATGGCGAATTTGTGGATAGCGCCAATGATGGCGATGCCGTAGAGGTCGCATTGGATAAAACAAATTTCTATGGCACCCAGGGTGGTCAGGTTGGTGATATGGGCGAATTGAAAATTGGTGATACGGTCGTCCTTAATGTTAATGAGGCCGCACGTGCAAACAATGTCGTTCTGCATCGTGGCACAGTGGTCGGAAAGATTTCTGTTGGCGATACAGTTAAAACAGTTGTAAATGCCCAAAATCGCGCACAAACCGCGCGCGCACATACGGCGACGCATTTGCTTCAGGCGGCATTGCGCAAAGTCCTAAACACTGATGTTGAACAACGCGGGTCCAAGGTTGCACCTGATTCTGTGCGTTTTGATTTCTCGTTTGGACGTGCGATGACCGACGAAGAAAAGGTCGCGGTGGAAAAATTGGTCAATGAATGGATAAACGCAGATATGACCGTCCTGCACGAAGAAATGCCAATTGACGAAGCCAAAAAACGCGGTGCGATGGCGCTGTTTGGGGAAAAGTATGGCGATGTTGTTCGCGTAATAACCGCGGGCGATGTATCGTGCGAATTGTGCGGTGGAACGCATATAAATCATACTGGCGAAATTATTCGTGCCAAGATAAATAAAGAAAAATCTATCAGCAGTGGCATTCGCAGAATCACAATGTCTGTTGGGGTATTGGCACAATAAATACCTGTTGCCTTATGTGTGTTCTGGTGCTACTATTTCGGCACGTATAACAAAAAGGAAATGTTATGTTATTAAAAGGTAAAAAGATTTTAATTACGGGTGTTGCAAACGATTGGTCTATGGCGTGGGCAATTGCAAAGCGCGCGCATGAAAATGGCGCAGAAATTGCTATGCCGTATGCAATGCCGGCGTTGGAAAAACGCGTACGACCGTTGGCAGAACAAATTGGCGCAAAATTTGTTCAGGAATGCAATGTCCAGAACGATGAACAAATGGATTCTTTGTTTGCGAATATTGAAAAAGAATGGGGCCATTTGGATGGTATGTTGCATGCAATTGCATTTTCTGACAAGAACGAATTAAATGGCCGTTATGCCGATACAACGCGTGATAATTTCAAAAATACAATGGATATATCGGTTTATTCATTGGTTGATTTGACGCGTCGCGCATCAAAACTTATGACTGATGGCGGGTCCATTGTTACATTGACATATTTTGGCGGTGAAAAATCTGTGCCAAACTACAATGTGATGGGCGTTGCAAAATCTGCATTGGATTCATCTGTTCGTTATTTGGCATCTGATTTGGGACGCGATAAAATCCGTGTTAATGCAATAAGTGCGGGTCCAATTTTGACATTGGCATCCAGTGGTGTCGGTGGAATTAAATCTATGTTGCGCCTTAATGCCGAACAAACACCGTTGCGTCGTAATATGACGTTGGATGACGTATCTGGGGCGGCGGTTTATTTGTTAAGTGATTTATCATCCGCGGTTACGGGCGAAGTTCACCATGTTGATTGCGGATATTCAACAACTGGAATGATGCCGAACGAGTTAAAAAATATGCTATTAAAAGCAATGGACGAACAATAAAAACAAACCCCGCAAACGCGGGGTTTTTAATTATTTTGCAAGCACTTTTTCTGGGGTTGGAATATTGCAAATGCCAACAATAAAATCAACCAATGCCCAAATGCAAACCGCGATGCCGGGCAGAATTAGCAACCATCCAATTGTTCCCATCAGCAACATCGCAATGGCCTGTCCGTTTTTGCCGACATAGAACTTATGCCCACCAAAAATTCCCAAAAACCAGGCCAACAATAAATAAACAACCATAGATTTACCGTTAGTCAATTTGTTAACTTTGCTGGATAATGTTGCTTCCGCACTGTAACCACACTTTGGACAGGCCTTGGCCTTATCAGAATGTTTATAACCGCATTCGCGGCAGAAAATCATTGCCATGTTTTTTTCCTTTTGCTTTTTGATTATATTCCTATTTTAGCAAATATTTTTATTATTTTCAATTGTGTTTATTTTATGGATTTTCTATAATATTGGTATGACGAAAACAGCAGACCTTTTTATCCGTGCCGAGCACGCAGATTTAATAAAAAAATTAAACGAATGGGACATCGCGTATCACCAAAATGATGCGCCTATTGTTGATGATGCAACATACGATGCAGCGAAAAAACGCGCCTTGGCCATAGAAGAAGAATATCCAGAACTTGCGCAGGGTGGGGCATCAACGCATGTTGGCGCGGCACCGTCATCAAAATTTAAAACATTAACTCATTCGGTTCCGATGTTGTCAATATCAGACGTTTTTGACGAACGCGAAGTTGCCGATTGGTTTAACAAGTTACCCAACCAAGATTTGTTTATTGAATTAAAAGTTGATGGTGTGTCGTATGCTGCGCGATATGAACATGGGGTCTTGGTCCAAGGGTTAACTCGGGGCAGTGGTGTTGCTGGCGAAGATATAACCGAAAACCTGAAAACTATTCCCGATATTCCGCAAAAACTTTCGGGCGAATATCCTGATGAAATAGAGGTTCGTGGCGAAGTATATATGTTACGTGATGATTTTATTGCGCTGAATACCGCGGCGGCGGAAACAGGGGATAAAGTTTTTGCAAATCCGCGTAATGCGGCGGCGGGTTCGTTGCGCCAGTTAAACCCAGCGGTAACCGCATCACGTAAATTATCGGCATTTGGTTATACGTATGGCGCGGTTTCTGAAAAAATGTGGCACAGCCAATCCGAATACTTTGATTGCTTGGAATCGTGGGGATTTAAGACGACACGCAAATGGGCGCGTCATGCAAATACAATGGATGAAATTCAGGCGATGTATAACGATATAATTCTGACGCGTGCAGATATACCGTTTGATATTGATGGTTTGGTTATAAAGGTAAACGATGTCGCAACCCAGGAACGTATGGGCGCACGTGCCAACAGTCCACGATGGGAGGTTGCTTATAAATTCCCTGCGGCCCGTGCAGTAACAGCATTGCGCGGAATTACGATTCAGGTTGGTCGCACAGGTGTTTTAACCCCTGTTGCCGAATTGGAACCAATTAATATTGGTGGGGTGGTGGTATCACGTGCAACATTGCATAACGCCGATGAAATTGCACGGTTAAATGTGCGTGTCGGGGATAAGGTTACTGTTCAGCGCGCTGGCGATGTTATTCCGCAAATTGTTGGTGTTGCCGAACAGAATCCAAATGCCACGGAATTTGTTTTTCCAACAAAATGTCCGGTATGTGGTGGCGATGTGGTGCGCAGTGATGGTGCGGTCGCGTTTCGTTGTGTGAATACACTTGGTTGTCCGGCGCAAAGAATTGGGGAATTGGAACACTTCGTTTCGCGTCCATGTTTTGATATTGATGGTATCGGCACACGCCAAATTGAACTTTTCATATCGCGTGGTTGGATTGAAAGTCCCGCGGATATATTTACGCTGATTGAAAAGCATGGCGATGAAATTCGCAAAATGGATGGGTTTGGCGATAAATCTGTTGATAACCTGCGCAAATCCATAGAAGGCGCGCGCACCCAGGAATTACATCGGTTCTTAACCGCTATTGGTATACCAGATGTTGGTAAAACAACGGCGAAATTATTGGCAAATAATTTTGGAAATCTTGCATCGGTGCGCACGGCAACAATGGCCGAATTGGTGGCGATTGACGGTATTGGTGATGTGATGGCGCGTGAAATTGTTTCGTTCTTTCAAAATGCACGCAATATTGCGGTCATAGATGAATTGCTGAAATATGTTACGGTCAAAGACGCGGTTAAAACCACAACAAAATCCGAAGTGTCGGGCAAGAAAATCGTATTGACTGGGACACTTGCAAACTATGGTCGTGATGATGCACGTGAAATTTTGGAACGTTTGGGCGCGCGCGTGCAATCATCTGTATCGGCCAAGACAGATATTGTTTTGGCGGGGGCAGATGCGGGTTCAAAATTGACCAAGGCCCAAGAACTTGGAATTACGATTTGGGATGAATCTGATTTGGAACGCGTAATTAAAAATTCGGGGGAAAATAATGGCGGACAATAAACGGCGTGAAAACCAACGCGATGAAGAACCCAAGAAAGTGTCGTTTAAGTGGCGGCTGATAGTTTGGTGTTTTAATTTGTTTTTGGTTGCTGCTGTTGGAATCGCGTTTTATGTTGCAATAATTTATTTCCGTATGCCGTCGTTGGACGCGATATTAAACGAAACACGCGCACCGGCAATTGTGTTTTTAGATAAAGATGGCGCGGAAATACGCACATCAAATAAAATTATGGGAACGCCCGTATCGGTTGATACATTGCCACCGTACGTATGGCAGGCAATAATTGCCATAGAAGATAAAAGATTTTTCAATCATGGTCCATTTGACACGCGTGCAATGTTGCGTGCAATTATATTGAATACTGTGCGTGGGCATTTTGCGGTTGGTGGGTCGTCAATTACACAACAAACCGCCAAGAATATATTCCTGTCGCGTGATAAAAAGATTTCGCGCAAAGTCCAAGAATTGATTCTATCGTATTGGTTGGAAAATCGTTTTAATAAAAACCAAATTCTTGATTTGTATATGAATCGTGTGTCATTGGTTGGCGGATTGCGTGGCATAGATGCGGCATCACGCGCAATGTTTGGACGTGCGGCCACCGAACTTTCAATTGCACAATCTGCGCAAATTGCGGCAATGTTAAAGGCACCAACCACATACAGCCCATATCGCAACCCACAAAAAAATATTGAACGTGCACGCGTGATATTGCAAGAAATGGTGCGCCAAGGATATATTGATATAAATCAGGCACGCGCGGCGGCGGCCGAATTGGCACCGGCATCAGGAACATCGGATACAAATCTGTATCGGTATTGGACAGATTTTGTGACCGACGAATTGAAATCGCAAATTGGAATTATGGATTCCGATGTGTATGTTCATACGACCCTGAATACAAAATTGCAGAATAAAATAACATCTGTGATGCCGGCGCACGTCGGTGGATACCAAGGGGCCGCTGTTGCCATGTCGCGTGATGGTGCAATTCGCGCAATGGTTGGTGGAACAAATTATCAGGTCAGCCAGTTTAATCGTGCAACCGCGCGTCGTCAACCCGGCAGTGCGTTTAAGCCAATCGTATATTTAACAGCATTGGAAAATGGGATGACGCCTGATTCTATGGTCAATGATTCGCCATTTGCAATTGGTGATTACAACCCCAAAAATTACAATGAAAAATATTACGGCGATATAACATTGGCAACGGCGTTTGCCAAAAGTGTTAATTCGGTTCCATTGAAATTAACCGCGCAATATGGTTTAGATTCTGTGCTGAATATGGCGTCGCGGTTGGGCGTTGGTGGAAAATTGCGTCGTGAATTTTCAACGGTTTTGGGCGCATCAGAAATGACACTGTTGGATTTAACAAATGTGTATGCGGTGATATGGAATGATGGTCTGTCGGTGCATCCGTATGCAATTACGCGGGTTACAGATTCGCGTGGAAATGTTATATATGAACGCAACCCATCTGATACTTTTCAAATTCTTTCGCCAGATACGGTTTCGTATATGACAGAATTATTGGCGGATGTTATAAAACCAAATGGCACCGGACATCGCGCCGCGGCAAATGGTGTTATTGGTGGTAAAACCGGTACCAGCAACGATAATCGTGATGCGTGGTTTGTTGGTGCAACGGATAAGTTTATAATTGGTGTTTGGGTTGGTAATGATGACTTTACACCTATGAATTCAAAAATTACTGGTGGTACAATTCCCGCCACGATATTCCATGATATTGTAAAATAAGACCCGCCAAGGAAACTTGACGGGCATCGGTGTAAAAAACAAAAAATTTTATTTCAGTGGCCGTTCAATGAACATCAGTATTAACCATATCACTGCGGCAACACCGATTATTGCATAAACGATATTGCTTAACATTGTTGCCGGTCCGAACAACCATGCAACCAAGTCAAAACCAAAGATTCCGACCAATCCCCAATTTATTGCCCCAATAAAAGTTAGTGGTGCAAGAACGTAATCTATTAATCCTTTCATTTTTTTCTCCCATAGATTTGTATTTGTCTTTTGGACACTTGCATTATACCGCACGCGTTATACCCAGACAATACGAACAAATACCTAGGGCAGTTGTTAGTGGTTAGTGATAAGTAAAAACGGTTGTGGAAACGCAACCGTTTTTTATAGAACATATAGTACACAAAAAACCGCCCAATTGGGCGGTAGAATTTAGAATCCGAAGACCATTCTTTGTTTTGACTGACGTTTCTTTTCGTTGCGAACGGCTTCTTCTTTCAAACGTTTGCGTTTTGTTGTTGGTTTTTCATAACGCTGACGTTCTTTCATTTCGCGATAAAGTCCTTCCTTTTGGGATTTGCGCTTTGCGACGCGCAATGCCTGTTCAACGTTGTTATCACGTACAAGAACCTTAACCATAAACTATTCACCCCCTTTGGCGACTTTATTTTGTTATTCTGGTGGAGCTGATGGGACTCAAACCCACGACCTCCTGAATGCAAATCAGGCGCTCTAATCAACTGAGCTACAACCCCAGAACTTTGCAGGGCATATTCTATGTGTATTTTGGACAAAAGTCAATAAAAAAGTTCGGATGCACCAAATAAAGTTTTTATTGTCCAAATATAAAAATTTATTTAAAATGGCATCCATGAAAACAAAACTAGAACTAAAAAAACCTATTGTTATGGTTGGCCTGATGGGTGCCGGCAAGACAAGTGTGGGTCGCGCACTGGCACATCATTTGGGCGTTCCGTTTATTGATTCGGACAAAGAAATTGAACGCGCCGCTGGTTGCAGCGTGGTTGATATATTCTCGCTTTATGGGGAAAAAGAATTTCGCCGCGTTGAACGTCAGGTTGTTGATCGCCTTATTGATTCACCCCCGCGGGTCAAGGTTATATCCACTGGCGAAGGGGCGTTTATAACCCCAGAAATTCGGGAACGCGTGTTGAAAGATGCCATTAGTATTTGGCTAAAGGCAGATTTGGATTTACTGGTTAAACGAACCCAGTTTCGTAACACGCGACCGCAACTTTTGAACAATGATAGTAAAAAAATCCTTGCTCAATTGATTGCAGAGCGGTATAACACATATGCAATGGCAAACATAACCGTTGAAACGTTTGATGAAAGTTTACATAAAACGCTGACCAAGGTTGTGGATGCACTAACCCAAAACCAAAAGGAACAAAACAATGGCAAGTAAATTTCTAAAAGAATTTCGTGATTTCGCGGAACGCGGTAATGCGATAGACATGGCAATAGGTATCATCGTCGGGTCTGTGATGACCGGCGTGGTCAATTCGTTGGTCAAAGATATTATTATGCCACCAATAGGTTTGTTGCTGGGTCGGGTTGATTTTTCACAATGGTTCTTTGTTTTGTCGGGTGGAGATGGCCAAACATTTAACACCATTGCCGAAGCCCAAGCCGCAGGTGCAACAACACTTAATATGGGTGTGTTTTTAAATACGGTTATCAGTTTCATTATCACAATGTTTGCGGCGTTCTTGATTGTTCGCACCGTCAACAAGATGAAGGCGAAAAAGGCCGTTACAACACGCGCATGTCCATATTGCAAACAGACAGTTGATATGACCGCAACCAAATGTCCACATTGCTGTTCTGCATTGGAAGCACAAGAAGTAAAACCCGCCGAAGAAAGTGATATGAGCAAGGGGTTGAAGAAATTAAAGAAAATGGTAAAGATTAAAAAATAAAAACACCGCCCATTTGGGCGGTTTTTTATTCTGTTACGCATAATCCTAGTGTGCACGTTTTTTTAACAATTCCTTTTGACGTTGCTGTATCAAACGACGCCCTTCGGCAATTTTACTTTCTATTAAACTTGGATCGCCGTCAAGATAATTGAACATGTTAACCAATTTATCATCCGCCAATGCACATGCAGGACTACTTGTAACTAATTCGGTTACCATTGTTTGTATATCCAACAGGTAAACAAAGCGTACATCCCCACTAAAAGCGGCTTGTGCGAACATATCAGCGGCCTGTTGTTGTATTTTCTTGGTTTCGGCGGTTATATTTTGTGCCTTGAATGCCACACAATACCAAGGAGTCAACGACCCATCAACCATTTGCGCGCGTAGCCAAGAATTTGGCCCTGGGCGTTTTGATAGACCCGAAACATTATAATGCAATGGCGCGTATTTACGTTCATTTTCGTACGAATATTCATATTCAACTTCAACAAACATAGGTCTTGTGGCAGATAACATGCAATGTAATTCTTGGATATTTGGGTGGTAACGTACTAACTTTTCAAGCATTGGTCCCCATATAAAGTAGTTTTTAGACAAACGCATTTTTAAGTAGGTATCTGTTGGAACGCCGCCCAGTAAAGGCATTTGTTCACCGGGGCGCAGGGTCAAATAGTCACTGTCGGTCAAATTATATTCTGAGGTCTGGTTGGATGGCAGATCGTATTCCTGGGTGACAACGGAATTATTATTACGACCCAAAAATTTTCTAATAAATTTATCAAACATTATAAATCCTTTGTCGTTTTATTTTTGGTCCGAATAATTTATATTCTGCGTTAGCAATAGACGTTTCTTCATTTCATCCAATTGTGATATTGTTTTTTGTATTTCGCCATATGGCATTGTTTTATCGTGTGTGCCACTTAATTCTGTTAAATAAAATTGAAGTTCATATATGCTGTCATTGATTGTTTTTTCAAATGGATTTTCAAACTTTTTCCCTTCTGATTTGGCACGTATTGCCTTGGATAACGCGACATAATCTTTATCAAGACCAACCAAGCGGTTGTTCACAATAACCGGAATACTAAGTGTTGTACCAGGTTTTGTGAATACTAATTTTTCTTTATAGCCTTTAAGAAACTGTTGCTTGCGTGCGACATCTGTGTGTTAAAGTTGGTATGGGACAAGTGTATAAAGGGTTACGAAATCTTGATCATATCCATGACCGTAATTAAAATCGTTGGCGTGCATTTGTCCATCTGGATATGACACCGTGACTTTGTATTTTTGTAATGCGGCATACATACTAATAAGATGTTCCATATTGTGTCCTTTTTTCTTTTATTCGTGGGAATTATAGATGTTTTTTTGACAAATTCAAGAAATAGTAAAAATGCCCCAAAGGGCATTTTTAAATTGTTGGAATACCAAAAATACAGTTCGTTCAGATAAGTTCAGAAATAATTCGGAAGAAAAAATATTCGATAATTCACTTGCAAAAAAATCGTATAATTTGTATGTTTGCAAAGCGAAAGGAGTCAAAAATGAAATGGACAATTATATTAGCAATCATTGCACTTGGAATCGCCGGATACTTTATGTTTCTGGGCAATAAATGGGATAATGTTTTTCCCAAGAATCCCGAAGTTATCACACAAAAAGTACATTTTCATAATAGGTACGGAATAGAACTTACTGGTGATTTATATATGCCGAAAAAGAAAACCGCCGACAAGATGCCTGCGATTGCGGTGTCCGGTCCATTTGGCGCGGTTAAAGAACAATCGTCTGGTCTGTATGCCCAAGAAATGGCATCACGTGGATTTATAACATTGGCATTTGACCCCTCATTTACTGGTGAAAGTGGTGGAAATGTTCGTTATGTGGCATCACCCGATATAAACACCGAAGATTTTTCGGCGGCCGTTGATTATCTGGCAAATCGCAATGATGTAGATGCAGAAAAAATTGGTATTATTGGTATCTGTGGTTGGGGTGGTATGGCAATAAATGCTGCGGCAATGGATACACGTATCAAGGCAACCGTTGCATCAACCATGTATGATATGACGCGCGTAAACGCAAATGGATATTTTGACGCAGATGATAATGCAGATGCGCGTTTTGCAAATAAAAAAGCACTGAACGAACAACGCACGATTGACTATAAAAACGGCAGGTATGATTTGGCTGGTGGTGTGGTTGATCCATTGCCAGATAATGCACCACAATTTGTTAAAGATTATTATGCGTATTATAAAACGCCACGTGGATATCATAAACGTTCATTGAATTCAAATGGTGGATGGAATAAAACAAGTTCTTTGTCGTTTATCAACATGCCGTTGTTACAATATGCACATGAAATTCGCACTCCTGTATTACTGATACACGGTGAAAAGGCCCACAGTCGTTATTTTAGCGAAGGTGCGTTTGCCAAACTTACTGGCGATAACAAAGAGTTAATGATTATTCCGGGTGCAAACCATGTTGATTTATACGACAATATGGAAAAGATACCATTTGATAAACTGGAACAATTCTTTAAAACAAATTTAAAATAAAAAAAGGATACAGTATGAAAAAATCAACTATTGCAGCATTGGGGGCCGCGGCCGTAATTACAACGGGGGTTGGATTACACTACGCGACCGCTTCAAATGATGTACCGGTCGTATATTTTACACGTGATATTTCACCAGAAGGATTGGTTCGTGCATATCATGCATTAAATTGGAAACCTGCTGGGAAAGTCGGTGTAAAAATGAGTACCGGTGAATCCGCCAAGACAAACTATTTGCGTCCGACACTTATCAAGGATTTGATAAATGAATTAGATGGGACAATTGTTGAATGTAATACTGCATACGGCGGAAATCGCAGTGACAGTAAATCGCATTGGGCGGCAATCAAAGAACGTGGATTTTTAGATGTCGCACCTGTTGATATTATGGACGAAGAGGGCAGTATGACGTTGCCTGTCAAAGGTGGAAACCGGTTGACCGAAAACTATGTCGGAACGCATTTTGCAAATTACCCATCATATGTCGTTTTGTCGCATTTCAAGGGGCATCAAATGGCCGGATTTGGTGGCGCGTTAAAGAATATTTCTATTGGTTTTGCATCATCTATGGGCAAGGCATGGATTCACAGTGGGGGCACATCCAAAGATAATCCATGGGGGGGCGAACAAGATGCATTTTTGGAAGCCATGGCGGATGCCGCCAAGGCGGTTACAGATTATGTTGGCCGTGACAATATGGTTTATATCAATGTGTTAAATCGCATCAGTATTGATTGTGATTGCAATGCGAATCCGGCCGAACCAGATATCCACGATATTGGTATATTGGTATCACGCGACCCAGTTGCCGTTGATCAGGCCGGTATAGATATGGTGTCCAATGCCGATGGCAATAAAAAACTGATGGAACGTATCGCTGATCGTAACGGCCTGCACACATTAGAGATGGCCGAAAAAATCGGTGTTGGGTCCCGAAAGTATAAATTGGTAGATTTAGATAAAAAATAACAAAGGAGAAAAATATGAAACAAGCATTATACGTTTTGGCAATAATCATAGTGATCGTTGGAATCTTTTTTGTGCTGCGCCCACGTGTCGCCGTGTCAAACGATGCGCCAAATGATAACAAAATTTTAGTCGCGTATTTCAGTGCCACCGGCAATACAAAATCTGTGGCTTCAACGCTTGCGACGGCAATAGGGGCCGATTTATTTGAAATCGTTCCAGAACAACCATATACAAGCGAAGATTTGAATTGGCATAATGATAAAAGCCGTTCATCAGTTGAAATGGGTGACAGAAGTTCCAGACCTGCAATCGCATCAAAAATAGACAACATATCACAATATAACATTGTATTTGTTGGTTCGCCAATTTGGTGGGGTCGTGAACCATCTATTATGGATACTTTTATTGAAAGTTATGATTTTGCCGGCAAAACAGTTATACCGTTCGTCACATCAGGTAGCAGTGATATCGGTGATTATGGCGCAAACCTGCAAGCGTTGGTCCCAAATGCAAAGGTCCTGACTGGTAAACGTTTCCCAACAGATGTTTCCGCGGAAGAATTAAAAAACTGGGCCGATGAACAAATGCAATGAAACAGGAAATCATAAAGTTCATAGATAAAAAGTATAACGCTTCCCCAGAATATCTGTGGAGGCGTTATCCAACATATTGCATATTTCGACACAAAAATAACAATAAATGGTTCGCATTGATGGGTAATGTTCCACGCAGTGTTTTGGGCCTGTCGGGCGATGGCGATATTGATATTATAAATGTAAAAACAAATGATGCAGATTTTTTTCGCGGTGTACGTGGTGTTTCCCCGGCATATCATATGAATAAAAATCATTGGGTCACAGCATTATTGGATGGAACATTACCATTAAAAAATATTCAAAATTTGATAGAAACATCATATAAATTAACCGAATAAATAAAAATGCCCAAACGGGCATTTTTGAATTCTGGGGCGGATGACCGGATTGCACATCCCAACACTTCGTGTCGGGGCCCTTCCACTCGTAAGACTCGAACTGCGCTTAGCTTGTTCTCGTCAACTATCGTGTCGAACCTGCGGTTCTCATCCGACCTGCCTAGAGAATTAAAAATACCCCAAATGGGGTATTTTCAAATTCTGGGGCGGATGACCGGATTCGAACCGGCGACATTCGGTACCACAAACCGACGCTCTAACCAGCTGAGCTACGTCCGCCATGTGCACAGGGCAGTTTAACACGAAAATATCGTATTTTCAAGTTTTTTATTTGAAATACTAAAAAAAACATCTACAATACAGCGCGTTCAAAGAAAAAAGGTAATTAAATGATATATAAAAATGAATTAATAACAATGTATGCCGCGCTAGAAAAAAATCCGGTGGTGGTGTCGTATCCCGACGGCCAACCGTCTAAAAACCCCACATCAAAAGAAGAAAAATGGGAATTAACCAACTTTATGAATAATAACCGTTTTACAACAATATATACGTTTGGTGACTGCAAAATTGTGCACTATATATCAGAATTGGCTTACAAAGCATTCGGTGTTCCAATTGTGCAAGAATTGCGCTTTTATACTGATACTAAAGATTATGATTTCGCATCGGCGCGATATCATCATTTGACGGATAGGCAAATAGATGAAGATAAAAAGCAACTGATTCAATTATACCAAGATGTTAACCATAAATCGCGTGGCAAACCATTTACAAACCCGATTAAACAGATTATGCAACAAAATGTTTCGGAACTTCAGTTATATGCGCGAAATGCGATGGACCCCCAAGATGCCGAAAAAATAATGGCTGATTTAGAAAAAATAAAAATCGGGTTATTGGCAACCCAAAATACAAAATTTAATTCTAAATAAACATCGCCCCAAACGGGGCGATTTCTTTTTCCTTGCCATATATGCCGTATTTTTAGTATTTTTATATATATGAAGAAAGAATTGTTTGATTTCTTAAATACGGACCTGCAATTTATTCGCGGGGTTGGGCCGGTCTTGGCGGCGCGTTTTGCTGATTTATTGGGCGGGCGGCGTATATTGGATTTTATGTTGCATGTGCCGAACTATGTCAAAGACCGCGGAATTATTGATTCTGTGGCAACCGCAACACCCGGGGAAGTCATTACAATTATGGTTCAGGTTAAATCTGTTAAAGCCGGACAAACATTTGGGCGCCGTCGTCGCCCAACGCGTATAACATGTGCCAATAAAACCGGAAAAACGGTCGTAATTCAATTCTTTAATACCAATTTCTTGGACTATTGGGTAAAAAAATTCCCAATTGGTGAATGGCGGATTGTTAGCGGTAAATTGGAATCGGGCGCCACACCAACAATAAACCATCCAGAATTTGTTGAAGAACCAGAAGATGCCGATAAAATTCCAAAGATTCAGGCGATATATCCGTCTGGCGAAGGCATCACGCAGAAAACTTTTACGAATGTTCGGGACCAAGTGTTTGCCGATTTTGATACGAAACTGGCCGGGGCAGATGAACATATAGTTGAATTCTTTACGGCGCTGCGCGATGTGCATTTCGCAAGAACAAATACCGATTTATTACCAAACGCAGATGATGTCATTAAATTGGCATACTTTGAATTACTGGCACACCAAACCGCAATTGCAATCAGTCGCCGCAGTCGCAATGATGAACGTCATCGCCGCAATGTGCGACAAAAGAAATATGAATTGTTGGATAAATTCTATGCGTCATTGCCATTTGATTTAACGGGCGGTCAAAAGACCGTCATAGATGAAATCAAAACTGATATGGCGCGTCCGTTCCCGATGATGCGTCTGGTTCAGGGTGATGTCGGTTGCGGTAAAACAATGGTTGCCATGGCGGCAACAATTATGATGGCGGAATTTGGCGCCCAGACGGCATTGCTGGCACCGACCGATACATTGGCGGGACAACACTATGCAAAACTGAAACCGCTGTGTGATAAATTGGGTTTGGTTTGTGATATTTTAACCGGTCGTGACAAAGGTGTGGCACGCCGTGAAAAATTAACATCGTTGCGTTCGGGACGCACGCGTTTGGTTGTTGGAACGCACGCACTGTTTTCCGACGATGTGGCATATAAAGATTTAGGTTTGGTTATTATAGATGAACAGCACCGCTTTGGAGTTGCACAACGCGAATCATTGCGGGCAAAGGGTAATAACCCAGATGTCCTTGCACTTTCTGCGACACCAATTCCGCGAACGCTTTCTATGACAATTTATGGCGATATGGATATCTCAATAATCAAAGAAAAACCCGCTGGTCGTATTCCAATTAAAACAACCAAGTTGCCAATATCGCGTGTTGGCGCATTGGTGGAACATTTGAAACCGCAAATTGCATATGGGGCAAAGGTGTTTTGGGTTTGCCCATTGGTCGCAGATTCCGAAGAATCAGATGCCACCGCGGCGGAATACAGATATGATGAATTAAAAAAATATTTTTCATGTGTTGGTTTGGTGCATGGCCAGATGCCAAAAAATGAACGCGATGCGGTGATGGCAAAATTCGCCGATAGAAATTCAGATATAAAAATACTTGTCGCCACCACCGTTATAGAGGTTGGCATAGATGTCCCCGATGCAACAATAATCGTAATTGAAAATGCAGAAAGGTTCGGCCTTGCCGCATTACACCAGTTGCGTGGCCGTGTGGGGCGGGGTGGGGCACAATCGTTCTGTATTTTGCTGTATGGAAATAATGTGTCGTCTGATGGATTAAAACGATTGGATGTGTTGGTTGAAACAGATGATGGTTTCGTTATTGCAGAACAAGATTTAATGATGCGTGGGGTTGGCGAATTACTTGGCACGCGTCAATCAGGTTGGATAAATTATCACTTCGTTGATTACCGCGAACATCGGGATTTATTCAAATTGGCATCACGTGCGGCGGCGGATATGGTATCGGTTGAACCGTGGGTTCGTGATTTAATGTATGTATTTGATAGGACAACTACACTGGGGGCATAATGCGAAAAATTTTGGCATTTTTAATTTGTTTGATTTGCCCAATATCTGCGCATGCGGTATCACTGATTAACGATACAGAAATAGAATCTGTGGTACAAGAAATAATATCACCATTAGCCACCGCGGCGAATATATCGCCATCACGCATGAAAGTATTTATTGTTAATGACGATGAATATAACGCATTTGTTATGGGTGGTGAAGATGTGTATATTTATACAGGACTATTGACCCGTGTAAAAACACCAAACGCGTTGCGTGCGGTTGTTGCACACGAAATGGGACATATGATTGGTGGACACATGGCGCAAATGTCGGCGGCAATGGAGGCAGAAATGAAACGCACATTGCTGATTCAGGCATTGGGACTTGGGCTGATGGCGGCGGGTGGAAACTCATCATTGGGGGCCGGTGTGTTGGCGGGTGCAACATCGGTTGCGCGACAATCTATGTTGTCATTTTCGCGTGACGAAGAACGCATGGCCGATGATATGGGATTAAATCTTATGGTTCGGGCCGATATGAATCCCAACGGATTTTTGGATGTGTTTAATCAGATGAACGATATGACATCGCATATTGAATCACGGGTGAACCCAAATTCTATAAATCACCCACTTACATCCGAACGATTAAAACATGTGCGTGACAGATTGGATGCCCCAGAAATTAAAAATAAAAAATTTAAAACTGATTCATCCGACACCATAAAAAAATATGCACTTGTGCGCGCAAAACTTGTTGGATATTTGGACAGCCCAGAACGCGTAAAAACATTATATCCGTATTCTGATAAATCAGATGCGGCGATTTATGCGCGCGCAATTGCGAATATGCGTGGTGGAAATTTGGATGGTGCATTGGTCGGAACAAAAACACTTATTTC
>JAEEGI010011750.1_pt1 | contig 18850 bp, 18 predicted proteins | sample 8958751 | NCBI WGS metagenome assembly JAEEGI01 (sample SAMN16246545, study PRJNA631951) | gut metagenome | biome: gut microbiome; feature: rumen; material: KS-attached | host: Bos | place: Iran: Karaj | collected 2018-10 | reverse complement strand
ACTCCAAGCGAACTGTATTTCAACAAGACTGAGCTGCCCAATGGCTTGGTTTTTCTGCCGGCACCGCCTGATTCGTCATCGACGCAGTACTTGTATGACATCTCACAGTACGTCTGGGGCAAGAGCAAGCGTCAGGATTCTCTGAGGGCCCAGCAGGCCATACGTGACGTGGTCATAGACATCGGGGAGATGGCTCGTGAGTTCAGCCCCGTATTCGGCATGGAGATCTCTAAAGACAAGACACCCGCCATCTTCAAGGTTCTCAATTTGGGAGTGGTCACTATGCGCTTGAGTGCCTCTAACCTTAAGACAACTTATAAGCGGAGACGACCCTATGTGGTGTTTTCCGAACCCACGCTCATCCCTGCCGAAGAGGACGAGTTGCGCAATACCGGATCATACCCCTCGGGCCATACCTTGCGTGGATGGGCTATGGCTCTGCTGCTCAGCGAGATCAACCCTAATGCACAGGACGGAATCCTCAAGAAGGGCTACGAGTGGGGCGAGAGCCGCGTAATAGCAGGATACCACTGGCAGAGCGACACCGATGCTTCGCGACTGCTGGCCTCGGCCTGTTATGTCCGCCTACATACAAGTGAGGCTTTCCTTGAAGATATGGCTGCCGCCCGCAAGGAATTTGCAGAAATAATGCAACAACAATTAAACGATATGGAAGATGAAGACTGAATTCAGAGAAGAAAATCACAATTATGTGATGACCTTCGAAGGTCGCCTTGATACACCATCGTCACTCCTGGTGGGACGCGACATGCGGGTGCTCTACGACTGCGAGGGCCATGACATCATCCTCGACTGTCTTTGCCGGGGTGCTCGACCTCGGCACTGGGCATCTGCGCTACTGTAATGCCGGACATAAAGCACCACTTGTCGATGGAAACCCCCTTCCCGTACATCGTAATCTGCCCATTGGTGCCATGCCCGACCAGGCGTTTTCGACACAAGAGACGGATCTTGCCCCGGGAAGCACACTCTTTCTCTATACAGACGGACTCGACGAGGCTGAGGATGCCGGATATCAGCTGTTTGGCAAGAAACGGATTATTGAGGTGATGGAAACCACCAACCCACAGCCCCGCGCACTCATCGAAAGGATGACGCAGGCTGTGTCCGACTTTGTTGGCGACACTGAGCAAAGTGATGACCTCACCATGCTCGCCATTCAATGGAAGAAATGAAGCGGTATCTCTTTTATTGATTATCGGATAAATAGCAGCTCGCGGTACTTGGGCAGTGACCAGAGACCGTCCTCGACAATCATCTCCAAGTGGTCGGTCTCGTTGCGGATGGCCTCCATCTTTGAGCAGACAGTGTCGTGGTAGGCGATGGCGCGCTCGTGGATGCTCTCGATGCGGTTGGCCACGCGGCGGGCATCGGTGAGTTCTTCTACCAACTGTTCGATGCGCTCGGTGCGGCGAGCTATCTCCTGGATGAGTTTCATGTTGCGCTTGGAGAGGCGCTGGGCCTCGTCGGTGGGGAAGACATCGTTCATACCTTGAACGTTCTTGATGAGCTGCGACTGGTAATGGGTACTGACAGGGATGATATGGTTCATCGACAGGTCGCCCATCACGCGGGCCTCGATCTGCACGGTCTTCACGTAGGTCTCCCATTTCACTTCGTTGCGGGCTTCGAGCTCCTTACGGTTCATGACTTTCGTGGCCTCGAACATGCGGATAGAGGACTCGTCGAGGTAGTGCTCGAAAATCTTAGGGCATGATTTCTCCACGTCAAGTCCGCGGTGCTCGGCCTCACGTATCCATTCCTCTGAATAGCCGTTGCCGTCGAAGCGTATGGGCTTGCAGGTCTTGATATCCTCGCGGAGCACGTCGAGGATGGCTGAAAGCTTGGCGGTATTGCCGGTGCCTTCGGAGTACTCGGATTTCACGGAGTACTCCATGATTCTCCGATCGACACGCTGTCTGAAGTCTTGCAGGGCTTCGGCTACGGCGGAGTTGAGAGCAATCATTGCCGAGGCGCAGTTGGCCGACGAGCCCGGGGCACGGAACTCGAAGCGGTTGCCAGTGAAGGCAAAGGGTGAGGTTCGATTACGATCGGTATTGTCGATGATGAGGTCGGGAATCTGGGGAATATCAATCTCCATGCCCTGCTTGCCCTTCAGGTAGAAGAGGTCGTCCTTGTCGGAGAGTTCGATGTGGTCGAGCAATTCCGTAAGCTGTTTGCCGAGGAACGACGAGATGATCGATGGCGGGGCTTCGTTGCCTCCTAGACGGTGGGCGTTGGTGGCGCTCATGATAGAGGCCTTCAGCAGTCCGTTGTGGCGGTAGACACCCATCAGTGTCTCGACAATGAAGGTGACGAATCGTAGGTTCTCCTCTGCCGTCTTGCCCGGAGCATGGAGCAGGGTGCTCTCTTCGCCCTTGCGCTCTGCCGTGAGACTCCAGTTGTTGTGTTTGCCGGAGCCGTTGATACCGTCGAAGGGCTTCTCATGGAGCAGCACGCGAAAGCCGTGGTTACGGGCCACGCGCTTCATGAGTGACATAAGCAGCATGTTATGGTCGACGGCGAGGTTGCACTCCTCGAAGATCGGGGCCAACTCGAACTGGTTGGGAGCTACCTCGTTGTGGCGCGTCTTACAGGGGATGGCCAGCTCCAGGGCTTGGATCTCCAAGTCCTTCATGAAGGCCTGCACACGGTCGGGGATGGTACCGAAATAGTGGTCGTCCATCTGTTGGTTCTTGGCACTCTCATGGCCCATCAGCGTACGACCGGTCATCAGTAGGTCGGGACGGGCGGAGTAGAGGCCTTCATCGACGAGGAAATACTCTTGTTCCCAGCCGAGGTTCACCTGCACCTTGTGCACATCATCGTAGAAGTACTTGCACACGTCCTTGGCCGCCTTGGTGACGGCATGGAGCGAGCGCAGCAGCGGGGCCTTGTAGTCGAGAGCCTCGCCGGTGTAGGCAATGAAGATGGTGGGGATACAGAGGGTATCGTCGATGATGAATACGGGCGATGTGGGGTCCCAGGCTGAGTAGCCTCGGGCCTCGAAGGTATTTCTGATGCCGCCATTGGGGAAGCTGCTGGCATCGGGTTCCTGCTGCACGAGCAGCTTGCCGCTGAAGTTCTCGACCATGCCGCCTTTGCCGTCGTGTTCTACGAAGGCATCGTGTTTTTCGGCCGTACCCTCTGTGAGGGGCTGGAACCAGTGGGTATAGTGTGTGGCACCCATCTCCTGAGCCCACTGCTTCATACCCTTGGCTACGGCATCGGCGATGGAGCGGTCGAGGCGTGCACCGTTGTCAATCACGTCGATGAGTTTGTTATAAACATCTGCGGGCAGGTACTTGTACATCTTCTCACGGTTGAATACGTACTTGCCAAAGTATTCGGAGGGACGTTCGGAAGGGGTTGCCACTTCTACAGCTTTCTTCTTGAAGGCCTCTTCCACTACTTGGAATCTTAACAGGTTTGACATTTAATGATGGTTGTTTGAAGTTTGCTTATTTTCTATTTCTATTTCTTTTTGCCTTTGCCCTTAATTGCCCTTAATCAATGAATCGTTGAAGAATGTCTGAGTAGCCGTCAATGCGGCGGTCGCGAAGGAAGGGCCACCAGCGACGCACCTGTTCAGAGTGGTCGAGGTCGAGACAGACGATGATGCTCTCTTCCTCGTCGGTCGAGGCCTCGTAAAGGATTTCGCCCTGCGGCCCTGCAACAAAGGAGGTTCCCCAAAACTGGATACCGTTCGTCTGTCCTGATGGGTCTGGCTCAAAGCCCACGCGGTTGACGGTGACGACGGGGAGCCCGTTGGCCACGGCATGGCCGCGCTGTACCGTCTGCCAGGCCATACGCTGACGTTGCTGTTCCTCTGCTGTGTCGCTCGATTCATAGCCGATAGCGGTGGGGTAGATGAGCAGTTCGGCCCCCTGTAGGGCCATCAGTCGGGCTGCCTCAGGATACCACTGATCCCAGCACACCATCACACCAAGACGACCAACGGATGTCTGGATGGGATGGAAGCCCAGGTCGCCGGGCGTGAAGTAGAACTTCTCGTAGTAGGCGGGGTCGTCTGGGATGTGCATCTTACGGTAGGTGCCTGCGATGGAGCCGTCGCATTCGAGCACCACGGCTGTGTTATGGTAGAGTCCTGTTGCTCGCTTCTCGAAGAGTGAGGTGACGATGACAACACCGAACTGCTTAGCCAGTTCGCCGAAGAACTTCGTCGAAGGACCAGGGATTGGCTCGGCGAGGTCGAAGTTCGAGACGTCTTCTGTCTGGCAGAAGTAAAGCGAGTTGTGCAGCTCCTGGAGCACGATGAGTTGTGCACCCCGTTTGGCGAGGTCGCTGATGCCTTCTGCGAGCCGCAGCAGATTGTCTTTGGTGTCAGCAGTATTGTGCTGCTGCAGGAATCCGATGTTCAGTTCTTTCATATCTTCATTTATCATTCATCATTTATCATTCAGGCCTTAGGCCGCAGGGAAATTGCATGGTGCAGCAGTGGAGCGAGCCGTGCTGGCGGATGACCGGGCGGCAGTCGATGCCGATAATCTCACGGTTGGGGAAGGCCTCGCCGATGCGTCTTAGTGCTTCGACGTCGAGGTCGGGCTGAGCGTAGGTCGGGCAAAGCACGGCATCGTTGATGACGAGGAAATTGGCGTAGGTAGCTGGTAGTCTGTCGGCTCCATCATAGATGGGGCGGGGCATGGGTAGTTTAAGCAGATGGTAGGGCTTGCCCTCCAGCGTCCGGAAGGTTTTTAATTGCTCCTCCATCAGCCGCAGTTCCTCGTATTGCTCGTCCTCGGGATCGTCGCACCCTATATATAATAAGGTATCGTTGGGACAGATGCGTACCAGCGTGTCGATATGTCCGTCAGTATCGTCGCCAGTCAGCTGACCATGGTCGATCCAGAGGATGCGCTCAGCGTGGAGGTCGTGTTTCAAGCGTTCCTCGATCTCCTTCTGCGTCATCGGCTCATTACGGTGTGGTGCCGTCAGACAACCCGTCGTGGTGAACACCGTGCCCTTGCCGTCGCTCTCGATACTACCACCCTCGAGCACGAAGTCGAGACAATCGACGTATTCGCCCTCCAGAACTCCGTTGTCGTAGAGCTGGCGGTTCAGGGCGTTGTCGAGTTCGGCAGGGAACTTCTCGCCCCAGCCGTTGAAACGGAAGTCGAGCAGGCGAAGATGGCCCTTATCGTCAGTCAATGTGATGAAGCCGTGGTCGCGGGCCCAGGTGTCGTTTGAATTGAGAATGATGCGGTGAGCATTCAGGTGTGAGAGGTCTTTGCCCTCTGGAGACACGATGAGCAGGTGCTCGCGCTTGGATATTTCCCGCGCCATCTCTTCGTAGGTGGCGGTAATCTCACTGAGTATGGGGACCCAGTCAGTCTTGGCATGCGGCCAAGTCAGCTGTACGCCCCATTGCGGCTCCCATTCTGCAGGCAACCTCCACATCTGAGTGTTTTTTTGTGTGCCCAAAGTCAAAAATTTGCTGCAAAGGTACAAAAACTCTAAGAATAATTTGTATATTTGCACCAAAAATTAGTGTTGCCACTATGTTAGAGGTCAAGGATGCTACAATCGCCATCGGTGAAAGGACGCTGGTAGAGGGGCTTTCGTTCATTGCCAAAGACGGGGCACTGACCTGTCTGACGGGGTCGGAAAGCTCTGGCAAGACCACGTTCATCCGTACGCTGATGGGATTTCTGCCTGTCAAGGAGGGGTTTGTCAGTGTCGACGGCGAGCTGCTCACCGTCCGTTCGTCCCACGTCTTCCGCACGATGATGGTCTATCTTCCGCAGCAGATCCAGTTGTTAACTCATCAGCTCACGGCTCCGAAGGCGCCTGTCTGCAAGGCTGAGGAGTATGCCGTCTGGAATGCCGTGGTGCCGTCTGTAGAGCTGGAACGCGAACCAGAACCATTGTCACCCGAGGACATCTTTCTGTTGGCTGAGCGTACTATCAGGGAGGCTGTCGGCCGTCAGATCATCATCGCCGACGAGCCTGCTGCTCATCTCTCGCCAGAATTAACGCTTCGGATGATTGCCCTTCTGCAGGAACAGGCTGCGCAAGGGAAGACCGTACTGATTACCAGCCGCAGACCGCAAATCGTGGCACAGGCCAGTCAAGTGATCGACTTAGATAAAATAAGGAAATGAATACAGGATTAATACTACACACCGTTCTCGGACTGCTCTTATTGCTGATTCCCGCAGGGGCTCTCTATCTGTTGGAGCGCAAGGCTCTCAAGTCTTTTGGTATTGCCATCGTCCGCATGGTGTTGCAACTGCTGGTGCTCTGCCTCATGGTGAGGATTCTGATACGTGTCGACAATCTTTGGCTTTCCATCCTCTGGCTGTTGCTCATGGCCTTCTATGCCGCTTGGATTGTTATCAGCCGATGCAGGAATCAAGGAGACAAGTCAAGTGATAGTATTTTGCCTCATGGGGCTGTTCCCATAATACCCGTCAGCTTGGGTTTGTTCGTGGGTGTGCTGGTGGTTGGTTTGTGGCTGCTGGGGCTAGTGTTTCCCGTTAGGATTTCTAGTGCCCGTTGGTTTGTACCAGTGACGGCCCTCTTGCTGGGACATGCTACGACGATGATGATTCGTGGCTTGAGCACATACGTCTCAGCACTCAAGGCCGACAGAGAGCAATATGAATTCCTGCGTGGCAACGGACAGCCCCATCTGAAGGCCCTGATGCCTTTCCTGCGGCGCAGTCTCTTGGCTGTCATGTCGCCCACCGTTGCCAATCTGTCCGTCTTGGGCCTTTTTTCCATGCCCCTGTTGTTGGGCGGTATCTTCCTCGGCGGCGTATCCCCCATCAATGCCTTCTTCATCATGCTTTGTATGACTGTTGGTTGCGTTGCCGCCTCCGTCCTCTCACTCGGCATCACAATCTTCCTGTCCGACAGAATCTTCTTCGACAAACTGGGAAAACTGATGTTGATGCTGGCGCTGATGGTGACGATGATGGCTTGTACAGGTCGCAAGGGTGGGGAGGCTGCTGAACAGGACGCTAACGGACTCTATGCTTCAGGAAATACAATGAGGGCTGAGGCACCGGAAGCTGAAACGGCTAGTCGCAAGGCGAAGACGGTAGTGATGTACGAGATGCCGGCTAAGCTGGCAGACCGTCCTGAGCAGATTCTGAAGCGCAAGGGCTACACCACTTCGTATAACAGTAGGACGAAGACGCCCAATTGGGTGGCGTGGCATCTGACGAAGAGCCATACCTACGGCTCCAACCAGCGCAGTCAAGAGGTGTTTGCCGAGGATGAGAGCGTGAAGGCTCCTCGTGCCACTGACAATGACTACTACAACTCGCGTTACGACCGTGGCCATATGTGTCCTGCCGGTGATAATAAATGGGACAGACAGGCGATGACAGAGTCGTTTCTCTTCACGAACGTCTGTCCGCAGAATCACGGACTGAACAAATACGAGTGGAACGATTTGGAGATTCTCTGTCGCGACTGGGCTCGTAAGTACGGGGCTATCGATATCGTTTGCGGTCCGCTGTATTCGTCTGAAGGTGAGCGTTTTAGAGTAGGTGTAAACAGCGAACACCAGCAGAAGGTCATCGGCAGCAACAAGGTGTGGGTGCCTGACGCCTTCTTCAAAGTGGTGCTCTGCCGTCAGGGGCATCCTAAGGCCATAGGTTTCGTCTATCGCAACGAGGGCAAGAAACAACCGATGGAAGAGGCCGTTTGTTCCGTCGATGAGATTGAGACGATGACGGGCATGGATTTCTTCCCATCGCTCGACGATACGACTGAACGTAGGATAGAGGCCAATGCCAGTCTCTCAGAGTGGTAAAAGAGTTAAAAAAAGATAAATCAGTATACTGCTCTCAACTCTCAACTCTCAACTCTCAACTAAAAATCGTACCTTTGCAGCGTGAAAATAAAAGAAGTGCTGAGCGCCCTTGAACGTTTCGCGCCTCTGCCCCTCCAGGAAAGCTGGGATAATGCTGGCCTGCAGGTTGGACTGACAGAGACGGAGGTTTCAGGGGCATTATTGTGTCTGGACGTCACGGAGAAGGTCGTCGACGAGGCTATCCAGAAGGGCTGCAACCTGATTGTCAGCCATCATCCGCTGTTGTTCCGGGGGCTGAAGACCATCAGCGACCTGACGGATGTGCAACGGACAGTGATGAAGGCTATCTGCAACGGAATCTGTGTCATCTCAATGCATACGAACATGGACAATGCTCGGGGTGGCGTGAACTTCAGAATTGCCAGAAAACTGGGCATGAAGGAGGTCGCCTTTCTAGCTCCGAAAAACGACGAAGGTGTGGAGTCAGGAAGTGGTATTACAGGAAATCTGCAGGAGCCGATGGATTCCGATGACTTTGTGCTGGCCGTGAAGAAAGCCTTCGGCGTGGAATGTGCCATGTGCAACGAATTGCTGAGACGGCCAGTCTCCAAAGTGGCTGTTTGCGGAGGGGCAGGGGACTTCCTGCTTGACGAGGCCGTTAAGGCTGGAGCCGATGCCTTTATAACAGGCGAGATGCACTATCATCAGTACTTCGGCTACGAGCAGCAGATACTGATCTGTGTCATCGGGCACTACCAGAGTGAGCAGTTTACGACAGAGATCTTCGATGAGATCATCCGTGAGGCTTGTCCTGAGGTGAAGACAGAGATTGCGGAGACCTGCACGAATCCGATATTATATTTATGACGTAATAACGTGATAACGATATAACGTTATAACGAAAAAATGAAATAGCGATATAACGAAATTAAAAGTAAAGAATTATGGCAAAGAAAGATCCGACAGATTTGTCAGTGGAAGAGAAGCTGAAGACCCTATACCAGCTTCAGAGCGCCCTCTCATCTATCGATGAGAAGCGTGCATTGCGAGGCGAGCTGCCTCTGGAGGTTCAGGACCTGGAAGATGAGATTGCAGGTCTGACAACACGTGTGGAGAAGATCAAGAATGAGATCGACGAGTTCCAGCGTGCCATCACTATGAAGAATGGTGAGATCAACGACGCCAAGGCCAGTGTGGAGCGCTATCAGGCTCAGCTGAATGAGGTGAAGAACAACCGTGAGTATGATACACTGTCGAAGGAGATCGAGTTCCAGACCCTGGAGATTGAACTCTGCAACAAGAAGATTCGCGAGGCCAATGCCCGTATCGCTGAGAAGAAAGAGGAACTGACTGCTAATGAAACACTTATCAAAGAGCGTGAGGGTGATCTGGAGGTGAAGAAAGGTGAACTTGAGGAGATTGTGACTGAGACTCGTGCCGAGGAGGAGAAGCTGAAGGAGAAGGTGAAGGATCTGGAGTCAAAGATCGAGAACCGCCTGCTGACTTCGTTCAAGCGCATCCGTAAGAATGCCCGCAACGGTCTGGGAATCGTCTATGTACAGCGTGACGCCTGCGGTGGTTGCTTCAACAAGATCCCGCCCCAGCGCCAGCTCGATATCAAGATGCACAAGAAGATCATCGTCTGCGAGTACTGTGGTCGTATCATGATCGATCCAGAGTTGGCAGGCGTGAAGATCGACAAGATTACAGGTGAGGAGAAGAAGCCTCGCAAGCGCTCCATCCGTAAGTCAGTAACCTCGAAGAAGGTTACTGACGCTGACGATATGGAATAATTCCGTGTCAGAGATTTTGGTAGTCAGGAACAGACTCAAGGAACTGGTAGCACTGGTGGTCGTAATCCATCTTGCAGCAATAGTGCTGTAGTCCGTTGCTGACGACAAGATAATCCACTTTCAGCAGAAGATTGTAGGCCGATATCTGGTCGAAGGTCTTCTGCTGAAGTTGTATGGTAGGGGCTTTGTATTCGACAATCATGCGAGGACAGAGCTCCTTATTATATAATAATGTATCGCAGCGCAGTTTCTTCTCCCCGATGCGCAGTTCCACCTCGTTGGCAAGCAGTCCCTTGGGGTAGCCTTTCTGTTCCACCAAGTAGTGAGTGAAGTGCTGACGCACCCATTCCTCAGGTGTCAGCGCCACCCATTTTCGACGCAGGAAGTCGAAAATCTGACGTTTTTCCCCCTTTTCTTGTATTTTTGTGGGGTATGGAGGTAGGTTTAATCGAAACATTTTTGTATCTTTGCAAGCGCAAAAGTACAAATAATATTCGAAATAACGCTATGGCTGAGGCAAAAAATGTAAGTTTCGACAGTATTATGGCCGATTTGAAGGCCCGACAATTCGCTCCCGTCTACTATCTGATGGGTGACGAATCCTACTATATCGATCAGATTGCCGATTATATTGCCGAGCATGTGCTGCAGCCTGAGGAGCGTGATTTCAACCAGACCGTATTGTTTGGCTCCGACGTGAATGCCTCGCAGATTGCCGATTATGCACGGCGTTATCCAATGATGTCGGAAAAGCAGGTTATTATCGTCAAAGAGGCTCAAAACGTGAAGAACACAGAGGCTCTGGAGCGTTATTTCAAGCAGCCGATGCCATCAACAATCCTCGTGATGTGCCATAAGAACGGTACCGTTGACGGCAGAAAAAGGGAGTACGTGAAGGCCATCAGGTCGGCTGGCGTGCTTTTCGAGAGCAAAAAACTGTCCGACAAGGAACTGCCGCTTTTCATCGAGCGCTATCTTTCCGTCCGTCAGGTGAGCATCGATCCGAAATCCATGCAGATGATAGCCGACAACATCGGCGCCGACCTCAGCCGCCTGACCAGTGAGCTGGACAAGGTGATCCTCTCGCTGCCGGAGCAGGATAGGAGAGTGACCCCTCAGGTGGTGGAAGACCAGATTGGAGTCAGCAAGGATTTCAACGGATTTGAGCTGCGGACAGCTATCGTGAACAAGAATGTGTTCAAGGCAAATCAGATAATCAAATATTTTGACGAAAATCCGAAGGCTGGAAGCATCTACTCTTTTCTCCCGTTGCTCTTCAATTATTTCCAGAATCTGATGATCGCCTATTATTCGCCAAATCCGAAGAGTCAGGAAGCTGTCGCAGATTGGCTCGAATTGCGAAATCCGTGGGCTGCCAAAGATTATATGACTGGTATGAGAAACTACTCTGGAATGAAAGTGATGCAGATAATTTCCAAGATACGCGAGATAGATGCGAAAAGTAAGGGATTGGACAACCCCAACACCCCTCCAGGGGAGCTTATGAAGGAACTGATTTTTTACATTTTGCACTGATTTGACCCTTATTTTGCTTCTTTTTCACTCTAGAATTTCTAAAAACAGCACTTTTCGTGAGTGCTTTTTTTAGGCCTAAATGCCCATAAAATCAAGGGTTTCGCACGATTTCTACCCCTTCAAAACTCGCGTATTTTCATAATTCCCTCCCGTTGTCCAGAATACGCGAGAAATGAAAAAAATCTCTCAAATCTCTCACCCAAAATTCGACATTCACTTTCTTTAAGATTTAAGAAATCATAATTACATACATAAATCAAGATAATTATACTACAGAATTTACATTTTACAAGTGAATATTTGGAAATAAAAACCAAATTCCAAATTCTAAAGAATAAATTTGTATATCAAAATATGTTGATTTCAAAAATCATATTCATAAATATACAGCAACTTGCATTGCTTGTTAAACATCAGAATATCAACATGTTACATATCTTTTAGCCGTAAATCGTTGTTATAATACCTATATTCCACTTTACAAATCCTGTATATATGGGTTTTTACTATATATCTTACGTAAGTACCTCATTTATAGCCAGTATTTTCCATTTAAACGGCTCTATTTATTCTTTGTAAAGGTTTATTATTGTAAATTTGCGTTTGTAATTCTGAAGTCACTTTTTATAGATTTAAACGATCAGATTTTAAAATCTAAAAACGCAAATCAATAGTTTAAAAATCTAAATTCTTTTTCAGATTCTTGCATAATTCAAATTTTTGCTTTACCTTTGTAAACTGAAAACAAAACGGGCTTTTTTAGCCCTTAAACCACTTATTCAACGAAATGAAAGATCGAATTCGTCAAATCATGGAGTCGCAGCACATGACTCAACAGGTATTCGCGGACTTTATTGGTCTTGCTCCAGCCACCCTTAGTAGCATCTATAACGAGCGTACCCGTCCTACCCTGAGTGTGGTGGAAGCTATCAAAAAGAAAATTCCTAACATCAGTACCGATTGGTTGATGTTCGGATCTGGTGATATGTATATTACTGACGAAAGTGCTGCTCAACCCTCTGACGGCAGTGCCTTATCCTATGATAATGCTGGTCAGATGAACCACCCTATCCCCTCCTCCCCGATGCTCGATTTTGATCATCCTCAGTCATCGGCTCCTCAAATGACCACTCCGACGCCTCATACTTTTAATAGTGTAAAAAGTACACGCCCGGAAATGTCGCAGATGGAAGTAAAAGTTATTGACAAACCACAACGGCGTGTCATCGAGATCCGGGTGTTCTACGACGATCAGACTTGGGACACGTTCATCCCCCAGAAGAAATAAGATTTTGTAGTTTCAAAATAATGTTGTACCTTTGCATCCAGAAATACAAAGGTACTTTTTTTATGAAGAAATATTTGCTCGACCTCAGGGTCAAGTCGGTGGATAGGATTCACGAACGGTATGTCCTGCTGAAACTCACAGACGACCGTCCGCTTCCTGAAATGTTGCCTGGACAGTTTGTTGAGGTACGCGTAGACGGTTCCCCGAGTACATTCCTGCGTCGCCCCATTTCCATCAATTTTCTGGACCGTGAGCAGAATGAGTTATGGCTGTTGGTGGCCACTGTTGGCGACGGGACAAGAAAGCTGGCTGAGTTGAAGGCCGGCGATCTGTTGAACTGTCTTCTGCCCCTCGGCAACGGCTTTACCGCAGCCAAGTCTGGAGAGCGTGTATTGCTCATTGGTGGCGGTGTTGGTGTTGCTCCCCTGCTCTATATGGGTGCTGAGATGCAGCGACAGGGTATTGAACCCACCTTCCTGCTCGGAGCCCGTACTGCCAACGACCTGCTTCTTATTAGTATTTTTAATAGGTACGGGCGCGTATTTGTGACCACCGAGGACGGCAGCGAGGGCGAGAAAGGCTTTGTGACCAACCACAGCATCCTCCAGCAGGAGCAGTTTGACCGCATTTCCACCTGTGGTCCCACGCCGATGATGAAGGCTGTGGCCCGTTTGGCCAAGGAGAAGGGCATCGCCTGTGAGGTCTCGCTTGAGAACCTGATGGCCTGTGGCCTGGGCGCCTGCCTCTGTTGTGTGGAGAAGACCGTCGATGGTAATCTCTGTGTTTGTAAGGACGGACCCGTGTTTGATGTCCGAAAACTGCTTTGGACATAATTAATCATTAAGAATTAAGAGAGATGGCAAGTTTAAGTGTAAAGATAAAGGAACTCGCGCTGAAGAACCCCGTGATGACTGCCTCCGGCACCTTCGGCTACGGATTGGAGTTCGCCGACCTGATGCCGCTCGACGGTATTGGCGGGATTATTGTGAAGGGTACGACGCTCAAACCCCGTGAGGGCAACGATTATCCCCGCATGGCTGAGACGGCCAGTGGTATGCTCAATTGCGTGGGGCTGCAGAACAAGGGCGTAGACTACTTTTGTGAACACATCTATCCGCAGATCAAGGATATCGACACGAATATGATTGTCAACGTCAGCGGTTCGTCGCCCGAGGATTATGCCGAGTGTGCAGCCCGTATCGATGCATTGGAGAAGATTCCCGCTATTGAGCTGAATATCTCCTGTCCTAACGTGAAGGACGGCGGTATGGCCTTTGGTGTCACTTGTGCTGGGGCCTCGAGTGTGGTGAAGGCTGTCAGGAAGGCCTATCATAAGACGCTGATCGTAAAGCTCTCGCCGAATGTGACGGACATCACTGAGATAGCCCGTGCCGTTGAGGCTGAAGGTGCCGACAGTGTGTCGCTGATCAATACGCTGATGGGAATGGCCATCGATATCGAGCGCCGCAAGACGCTGCTGAGCATCAATACAGGTGGCCTCAGTGGTCCTGCCGTGAAGCCCGTGGCTTTGCGCATGGTGTGGCAGGTGGCGAAGGCTGTCAAGATTCCCGTGGTCGGACTTGGGGGCATCTCTTCTGCCAAGGATGCGATAGAGTTCCTGATGGCAGGTGCCACGGCGATAGAGATCGGCACGGCCAATTTCCTCGATCCCGCCATATCCATTAAGGTCCGCGATGACATCAACGCCTGGCTCGACTCCCACGGTTGCCAGTCTGTACAGGAAATCATCGGGGTGATTTGACCACCCCAAACCCCATTATTTGCAGGGTTCTCACCCTGCTTATCTCAACTCACCCCCTGGGGGATGATGGAGAATTGCAGAGCTAGCTCTGCATTAAAAATTTGAGGGCTAGCAATCGCCAGCCCCTCTTCGAGGGGTGACATTAAAAATTTGGGGGCTACCAATCGGTAGCCCCCAACCAACACAAAAACTAAACTAGACTTAACTAAAGCATCTCGGATTTTCACAAACCCTAAATGCATCTGCAAATATACGTAAAGTTTCTGATAGAAACAAAATTTTTTTGCATTTTTTTGCAATATAATGGTCCTATTCTATAAAACAGCTGAGTTTCTCAGCAAATAATGGTCTAAAATTGTCATAGCCGCCATCGCTTCCACCACAGGTACGGCTCTTGGCAAAACGCATGGGTCGTGACGCCCACGGGCAGTGAATGTTGCGGGATTTCCTTCAAGGTCCGTCGTCTGCTGTTCCTGCAGTATTGTCGCCACGGGCTTGAATGCCACTCTGAAATAAATGTCCTGACCATTGGAGATGCCTCCCTGAATACCTCCGCTGTGGTTTGAAGCGGTGGTGATACCGTTGTCGGTGGAAACGAAGATGTCATTCTGTTCAGAGCCTCGCGCAGTGACGCCGCTGAAGCCCTCACCATATTCGAAGCCCTTCACGGCGTTGATGCTCAGCATGGCTGCTCCCAGTGCCGCGTGCAGTTTTCCGAATTCCGGCTCTCCAAGTCCTGCGGGACAGCCTTTGATGACGCAGGTGATGACGCCTCCGATGGTGTCACCCTCGGCCTTCATCCTCGTGATCAGCTCCTCCATCTCTGCGGCCTTCTCCGGATCGGGACAGCGCACAGCGTTCGTCTCTGTCAACGAGAGGTCGTAGCGATGGTAGTCGCGGTCCAGCGCGATACTGCCCACCTGTGAGGTGTATGCCTGTATGCTGATGCCCTTCTGTCTCAGCACCAGTTTGGCCAATGCCCCGCCCACACAGCGGCTGATGGTGATGCGTGCCGATGAACGCCCGCCGCCACGATGGTCGCGGAAGCCATATTTTTCGTGATAGGTATAGTCGGCATGTGACGGACGGAACAGGCAGCGCATGTTCTCGTAGTCCTGTGAATGCTGGTTCTGGTTTCTGACGATGAACCCTATGGGACAGCCCGTTGACTTTCCCTCGAACACGCCGCTCAACAGTTCCACCTGGTCTGGCTCCTGCCGTGAGGTGGTGATGCGGCTCTGTCCTGGACGGCGGCGGTTCAGTTCACTCTGTATGAACGCCATGTCGATGTCAATGCCTGGCGGCATACCGTCCACCACACCTCCAATCGCCTCACCGTGGCTCTCGCCGAAGGTCGTCAGCCTGAATAATGTCCCTAGCGTATTCATTTGCATCCTCCGCATCCGTCGCCGCATCCGTCGCCGCAGTTCCCGTTGTGGTTTCCACAGCCGCCGCAGCCGCCACAGCCGCCAGTCAGCATCTTGATCAGCTTGTTGATCTCCTCCTCGGTGGCCTCGCGGTTCTCTATCACCTGTCCCGTGAAGTTCAGCGCCTTGCCTGCCAGCGGGTGGTTGGTGTCGATGGTCACGCCGTCGTCCTCGATCTTCACCACCCTGGCCATGAACTGGTGGTCTTCCGTATCGTTCATGGTGATGACGGCTCCTGGGAAGATATGCTCATTGTCGAACTTTCCGTTGATGGTGAATATGTCGCGCCCCAGTTTGTGCATGCCTTCGGGAATATAGTCTCCGAAGGCCTCCGTGGGTTGCAGGGTGAAGTCGAACTCAGCGTCCTTCTCCAGGCCGATGAGGTTTTTCTCAAAGGCGTCGAGGGCGATGCCGTAGCCTGTAATGAACTCAAAGGGCTGTTCTGTGCCCGTCTGCTCCTCCAGCGTCTTTTCTCCGTTGCTCACCGTGTACAGCTGGTATGTCACTGAGAGGAATCTGTTCTGTGGTTTATCCATATACTATAAACTCTAAACTCTAAACTATAAACTCTTCTTACACCTTATTATATATAAGGCGCTGCAAAGATACGCATTTTCCCCGATATACGTGCCAGTTTAGCCCAAAAATATGAAAAAATCTATATTCCGACCATTATTTGATATGCATCAACAAAAGGGCTGTTATCGCACACAATTTTACGTAAACGCTTGCGTAGTCCAAAAAATCGCCGTACCTTTGCACCGTCAAAAGACATTAAAGGATAACATTATTAACAGTAGGAGCATCAGGATAACACAAAAGCTCCGAGTAAAGAAAAGAAAGGGTAAAAAGATGAAAAAGATGATTTTGACAATGGTAGCAATGCTGAGCATGACTACAGCATTTGCAGAAGGTGAGAATGTAGCCAGTGTAGAGAACATGGAGGCTTATGATTTGAACATCAATATGAACAAGCTCTCCAAGGCACTGAACCTGGCAGACGACCAGAAAGAGGCAGTGGCAGAGATTCACCACACGTTTGCTTCTGAGCTGAAGTTCGCCGCTGAGTACGGCAAGAACGACCGCAGGGCCTACATTGACCGTGCCATCGAGAACGACGTGAAGTGGATGCGCTATGTCCTCAACGAGGAACAGATGCACACTTACCTCATGCTGCTTAACATCACCATGAACAACCGTGGTCTGAACAAGTAAAAAGAGAAAAGAATAGTTTTTTAGTTATTATTAGTAGTTGGGGGCATTCCTTAGGGGATGCCTCTTTTTTTGCCGAAAATTTGTAAGTATCGGAATTTTGTGTTATCTTTGCAGCCATAAACCTAAATATTTTAAGTGTATGAGAAATCTGAAAGTCATTCTTTTGGCAATGGTAGCCGTAGTGCTTGCAAGCTGCGGTACCCAGCACACCGTGCCCATCACGGGGCGCACACAGACACTGATGGTTGAGGACGGTCAGGTGCTCGGCCTGGCAACCCAGCAGTATCAGGAGTTTATGAAGACGGCCAAGCTCTCCACCAATGCCGCCAACACGGCCATGGTGAAGCGGGTGGGGCAGAACCTCGCCAACGCCGTCACCTCCTACATGAATGCCAACGGACTGGGCTCCGAACTGGCCAACTTTAAATGGACGTTCAATCTGGTTCAGAACAAGGAAGCCAATGCCTGGTGCATGCCTGGCGGACTGATTGTGGTCTACGAGGGCATCCTTCCCATCACTCAGGACGAGTCGTCGCTCGCCATCGTCATGGGCCATGAGATAGCCCACGCCGTCGCCCGCCACTCTGCCGAGCAGATGAGCACGCAGATGAAGCAGCAGCAGGGACTCCAGATCGGCGCAGCCGTGGCCGGCATGCTTGGTATGGGCACCAACACCACGTCGCTCATCAGTGCCGTTGTGGCCAACGGCTTCAACTTCAAGAACCTGAGCTACTCCCGCAACCACGAGAGCGAGGCCGACCACATGGGACTGATCTTCGCCGCTATGGCAGGCTACGATCCCCAGACGGCCGTCACCTTCTGGCAGCGCATGGCCGCCAGCAAGACCAACACCACCTCCGAGTTCCTGAGCGACCACCCCTCCGATGCCACCCGTATCAGTCAGATCCAGGGCTGGCTCCCCGAGGCACAGAAGTATTACAAGAAGCCCGCAGCCACCACCGCGACGAAGTCTGCCACCACCGCCAAGAAAGCCACCAAAACCAGCAACAGTGGGCAGGTGAAGACGCTGAAAATCTCGTCGAAGAAGAAATAACAAGAAGAAAACACTCCAATCATCACAAAGAGGGCCGACGTGTGTCGACTCTCTTTTTTGGTGTTTATGTTTTTTTAACGCACATCATCATCATACTATGATCGTTTTTTCTTAATTTTGCATTGTGTTCTCTTGATTATGATTTAGGCACAATTACAGTTTTTGTAAACTTCGACCTCAAAAACGAAACGACCAAACCATTTTCCATTCAGGCTGCACTCATAGAATGCAGTATTGTCAAGTCGTTCAGATAGTAAATGGACCAATAGTATAAAATAAAAACGATCGAAATATGAAATATTTGTTTAAGTTGCACATTTTTATTGCGTTTGTCATTGTTTCAGGCGTTATCATGTCGTGTGAAAACAAGGGAGAAGTAAAAACGGAGAAAGATTTTAAGATCGACTCCCTGACTCTTCTGACAAATAAGCAATTAGAACAGATAGAGAACTTGGGTGGATTTATATCTTCCATCGCCGAAACGATGGACAGTATTAACACCCAAGAATTAGAAATGATAAAGAATGGCAATATCGAGAGGAAAGGATCCAGTAGGACGGCCATCCTAAACAATTTAAAGAGATATAAGGAAACCATTCAGAATCAGAAGGAGATGATTTCTCTTCTCGAAAAGAAACTATCCGCAAAGGACGACGAGATGTCAAAAAAGATGTTACAGATTGTGGAATTCTACAAGAAACAGCTTGAAACGAAAGATCTAACTATAGCGAAATTGCAAGCAGATATTGCAAGCAACAAAAGAAACATCAGTTTCTTACGTGAGGAAGTGGATAATCTTACAGCCGCGAATCAGGAGTTAGATAATACCATTAAAGAACAAGACGAGACTTTGTCGACTCAAACAAACATGATAAACAAAGCATACATAAAGATGGGGACAAAGAAGGAACTGAAAGCCGCTGGCTTGTTAAAGGGAGGTCTTTTTTCTAAGAAATCTTTGAATTCCTCCA
>JAEEGI010011749.1_pt1 | contig 18850 bp, 14 predicted proteins | sample 8958751 | NCBI WGS metagenome assembly JAEEGI01 (sample SAMN16246545, study PRJNA631951) | gut metagenome | biome: gut microbiome; feature: rumen; material: KS-attached | host: Bos | place: Iran: Karaj | collected 2018-10 | reverse complement strand
GACCTCGACTGCTCCGACACCCTCAACTTCTCTCTCCCCGTCACCCAGTTCACCTTCTACGCTCCCAACGCCTTCACTCCCGAGCGGCCCGACAACAACACCTTCAGCATCTTCACCGCCAACGAGCAGGAGAACTTCGTCATCTTCATCTACGACCGCAACGGGCGGCAGGTCTACCACTCCGAAGACCTCCACTTCAAGTGGGACGGCAACTCCGACAGCGGCATCAAATGCCCCCAAGGCACCTATGTATACGTCATCTACTACCGCCGACCCGGCACCGAGGACATCGTCAACCAGAAGGGCACCATCACCCTCATCCGATAGCACCTACACACAACCCAAAAAGCGTCAGTCATCACAGCACACGACATACTGAAGAAGTACTGGGGCTACAATACCTTTCGACCCCTGCAGGAAGAGATCATCAACTCCTTACTGCAGGGGTACGATACTTTAGCCCTGCTCCCCACAGGGGGAGGGAAATCCATCTGCTACCAGATACCGGCGTTGATGCAGGATGGACTGTGCCTTGTGGTCTCCCCTCTCATCTCACTGATGAAAGACCAGGTGCAGCAGTTGCACGATCGTGGAATAAAGAGTGCCTGCATCGTTTCCGGTCTCACCGCCACCGAACAGGAAATCATCTTCAACCAATGCATTCACGGGAAGATAAAGATACTCTACGTCTCGCCCGAGCGACTGAAGCAACGTGTATTCATCGAACACTTCCGGCAAATGAAGATTTCCTTCATTGCCGTCGACGAAGCCCACTGCATCTCGCAATGGGGCTACGACTTTCGTCCGCCCTATCTCGAAATCGCCCGCATCCGAATCTACCACAACAACGTCCCCGTCATAGCCCTCACCGCCACAGCCACCCCCCGTGTGGTGACCGACATCCAGCATCAACTGCTATTCCGTCCCGGCCATAAACTCTACCAATCCAGTTTCGGCCGTCCCAACCTTGCCTACATGGTCTTCCGCGAAGGAGACAAAGAAGGCCGCTTGCTGCGGATAGCGCACCACGCCGGCGGCAGCGGCATCGTGTATGTACGCAACCGCCGTCGCACAGGACAGGTAGCACAGTTCCTTGTGGCCAACGGCATCACCGCCACCTACTATCACGCCGGTCTCAGTGCCAAGGAACGCGACATTGCACAGCTGCGCTGGATAAAAGGAGAGACATCTGTCATGGTGGCCACCAATGCCTTCGGCATGGGGATTGACAAACCCGATGTACGCTTTGTCGTCCATCTCGACATCCCCTCTTCCATCGAAGCCTACTTCCAGGAGGCAGGCCGTGCCGGACGCGACGGCCAGAAAGCCTATGCCGTGATGCTCTACGACGAAAACGACATTGAAAGCCTCCACACCACCCACAACCTCAATTACCCCACGCCCAAGTTCATTGCCAGTGTCTACAAAGCCATCTGCAACTACTACCAGCTGCCCATTGGCTCGGGCGAGGACTGCCAATTCGATTTCGACATCGAACAGCTATGCAACGCCTACAACCTCAACCCAGTCGCCTTCTACAGCGCTGCACGGTTCCTTGAGCGTGAAGGACTCATCGCCATCCCCGACCGCGAAGAGACTGAATCGCGCGTCCATATCCCTGTCTCACGCGACGACATCTACCGGTTCCAGCTGTCGCAGGACAGACGCTATTCCGACCTCCTGACGCTCATGCTGCGCATGTACGGCGGATTCTTCTCCGACTTCGTTCCCATCTCCGAGCGGGCCATGGCACGGCGGCTGAACCTCACCGAGAAGAAAGTGACGGACATGCTTCACCACATGGATGCCCTGAAAATCATCCACTACAAAGCCAAGACTACCAAACCCCAAATCATCTTCACTGCCCCCCGGGTGAATGTGGAAAGCCTCACACTGACAGAAAGCAACTACAACACCCTCAAACAACACGCCACCGAACGCCTCGAAGCCATGCTTCACTACGTCGACTCCACCCAATGCCGCAGCAGCTATCTGCTCCAGTACTTCGGCGAACAGAGTTCACAGCCTTGTGGCATCTGCGACCGCTGTATACAGTCGCACAGCACCACACCCCAGCCTGCCGTCCGTAACGATTTACGCACAGCCATACTAAAGCATCTGCAGCAACAGCCCCTAAGGGTAGATGAACTATTGGAAAAAATAAGCGGGGTGGAAGAGAGCACCCTCGTCGACACACTCCGCACGCTTGTCGACGAGCGAAGCGTGTCAATCAACCAATCCCTTCAATTCTTTGTATAGCCGCGACACCGGCAGCCCCATCACGTTATAGAAACAGCCCTCAATCCTTTTCACTCCTATCATGCCTATCCACTCCTGGATGCCATACGCGCCTGCTTTATCGTAAGGCTGGTAACAGTCCACATAGTAGCGCACCTCATCCTCCGAAAGCTCCCCAAACACCACATTGGTACGTTCTGTGAAACTCCTCATGCGGTCCATCGTCCGCAACGTCACGCCTGTATAAACCTGATGAACCTCATCCGACAGCGAGCGCAGCATCTCCAGCGCCTGTTGGCGGTCGTGGGGTTTCCCCAACACTGCTCCGCCATGCACCACAACGGTGTCCGCAGTCACCAAAATGTCACCCGGAACAAGCGGCCCACGGTAGGCCTCCGCCTTTTTCCGCGACAGCGTCTCGGCCACCTTGTCGACCGCCACACTGCACGAAAGCGACTCCTCCACGTCAATCTCCACCACACTGCACGGCAACCCAAGCCGACTCAGCAACTCGCGCCTACGGGGCGATTTCGACCCCAGCAGCAACCTGCATTGCAGCCACGTTACCCCTGCCTCCTGCTCCTTCACACCTTCTGTCATGGTGCTTAACGTTTCTGTTCCTTCTTGACGGTATTGTCCTGCATCGAGGTCATCTGGCCCTCTTTAAATTCGGCCACCACGCCCTCTTTGCCATACTTGTCGTACCATACCCAGCGGCCTTCCTTCTTGCCGTGGACAAAGTTGCCGGTCTCCTCGGGGATGCCTGCTGTGTTGAAACGTTCGTATTTACCATGGCGCTCGCCATTCACATAGTTTTCCGAAATCTCCACCTTACCGTTGGGGTGGTAGCGCACAGTCCTGCCGTGCTGAAGGTCGTCGTGGTAGTTCATTTCATAACGCACGCTACCGTCGTCATAGACCCCACGCCACAGACCCTCTTTGCGGCCCTGATGGAAACTGCCGGTGTAGTCCACCTTGCCGTCTTCATACCAAGCCGTCCAGGTACCCTCCTCCTTGTCATTCACATACTGACCCTCGTGCAGTTTGCGGCCGCTCTCATACCAGGTGGTCCATAAACCCTGCTTGAAGCCTTTCTCATATCTGCCTTCGCGCCATCGCTCGCCGGTCTCGTAATAATAGGTCCATGTGCCGGACTCTTCGCCGTGGACATAACTGCCGCGGATACCCACGTTGCCATTGGTGCGCCAATAGAAAATCCATTCGCCCTCCTGCTCGCCCTGCACCAGCTGGCCTTCCTGGTCCTTCTTGCCTGTGGGGGTCCACCAGATGGCATTGCCCTCAAGCTCGTCGTCGACATAAGTGCCTTCGAACTTCAGCTGGCCGTTCTCGTGCCACTCGCGGGTCTTGCCCTCGCGCACACCGTCCACATAAGGCACCTCGTCCTTCTGCTGGCCGTTCTCATACCACGACACAAACATGCCCACCTTCTTGCCGTCCACCACCTTCACCTCGCTCTGCTTCTTGCCGCTGGGATACCATGTGCGATTCGTGCCGCTGCCGCTCATCACCGTCTCCTCATGTTTCGTGCCGTCGTTGTAGAACGTGCGCCACACACCGGTCTTATGGCCCTGGTTGTCGTATTTCCCCTGCCGGAACACCTGTCCGTTGGGGTGCCACCATGTCCAGTTGCCGATATGCACACTGTCGTCATTCAACGTCCCCGACACATACATCTGATCGGGATGCAGGAGATAAGTCTCCTCGTAATGGATCTGGGCTGCCGCTGTCATAGCGCAGAAGCTCATAATGGCGATGATGATAGTTCTTTTCATAACAGTATATTCTATAATTGGTTGTTCAACAATACGCAATTACTGTCCATTCTTTTCGGAATAGACGAAGACCACCTTCACAGGGTTGGCGGTTGCCGTGCCGTTCAGCACCGTGCGGTAGGCTGTCGAGCGGCGGGCGTCAATATAAAGCTCCGTGCCGTAGTCCACACCCGAGCGCAGCAACTCCTGCAGATGGCGTGTGACACGCATCAAGTAATAACCTTTCTCCTTGTTGTAATAGCCCCCGAAGCCCCCATAGGTATAGGGATTTACCGTAAAGTCGGCGTCAGTGACCATCGTCATGGGGCCCTGAGCTTGGTTGCGGCCAGCCAGCAGCCTCAACGGACGCTTGGTGTCGTCCACATCGCTCACCGGCAGCTGCAGCTCGGCATAATGCACCACTGCCCAGGGGTGTGCCTTTCGGAAATTGTTGAGGAACGGCTGCAGATTGAGGCGCACACGCGTGCCACCCAGCGGCTCAAGATAAAGCGACTGGCTGCCTTCCAGCGAGTCGGCCGTGCCGTCCGCTATCGATGCCAGCACCGTGCCCGAATAGTCGTGGTTGAAATGCATGCAGTGGCCCGTCTCGCTGTTGATGACAAAGGTGTAAATCAACGATTCGACCATAGGAGTGTGGTAATACAGCGTCAAGCGGGTCTCGCTGGACGAAAAATCCACCGTCACCATACGGTCCGACCGCTCAGCCAGACGCAGGCTGAAACCCTTCACAATCTTGAGGAATTCCTCCGTCGAGCAGTCTTTCTGCTTCAACACGGGGTAGATACTCTCGTTCATGCGCAGGCGCAGACTGTCGGCGTAATAGGTCACTTCTCCATCGAAAAAGCACACATCGCTCTCCTTCAGATGCTGCGAAGAGAGTGTCATGCGGTAGGATGAATCCATCATGGGCTCATCCAGTTGTTTGATAATCACATGCAACGGCACCGGTGTCGAGTCGGGCACCGAGGGATAGAGCGTATCTATCACCAATGTCATCACCACCGAGTCAATCACCACCTCGTCGCTGAGGTTGATACCCGTGGTGGTGGGGATGGCAATCTGCGAATAGACCACAGCCTCTGCCTTGCCGAAAACAGCATCCTCGTAATCGCCGAAAATGCCATACTCATAACCCGCCGTCCAGAGCGAGTCGTCGAATATCGTACACGCGGTCATATAAGCTGTGTCGCGGACGCCTTCATACAGTGTGAAAGGGTCCTGCAAGTCCATGCCCAGAGAGGTTTGTTCCTTCTCGGTGCAAGCCATAGGAACCGTCAGCAACAAGAGCAGACCCAAGGGTAAAGCCAAATGTTTCAACATTTCTACTATTTAAGTGTTTCGGGTTAAAAAATATGAAGCCGGGGCATCCCGGGCAGCGGGGAGTGCCTCATGCCGGGCAAACAAATCAATTATTCAGCGAGCTGCCGCACAGTGTCTCGTACAACTTGTTGATCTTAGCATAAAACTCTGTCCTGTCAGGCATATAATCCAGCACATGGCGCTTGTTCTCTTTGGCGAACTGCACCAGCTCGGGGTCTACGTTGGGCGACGAGATCACAATAGCGTTGGCATAGGTGATGGCGGCCTTCATCAGCGTCATGTAATCCAGATTCTGGTACAGCCGCAGGTCCTTGGCCGTGGCGCCGTCGGCACGCATCTTGCGTTCCATCTCCTCGGCGAACTTGCCCTTGAACGAGTCCGCCTCGAGCGAAAAGACGGTGCGTGTGCCGGAGAAGAAAGCATTCTCCTTGTTGATTCGGCGCAGATAGAAAGGCACCATGCCGCTGAACCAGCCCGAGAAATGAATCAAATGGGGCTGCCAAGCCAGTTTGCGCACAGCCTCGAGGGTGCCGCGCCCGAAGAAAAGGATACGCTCGTCGTTGGACGGCACCAGCACGCCCTTGCTGTCGAACGTGTCGCCAAACTTGGCAAAATACTCTTCATTGTCGATAAAATACACCTGCAGACGTGCCGTGGGGATGGAACCCACCTTGATAATCAGTTGATGGTCGCAGTTGTTCACAATCAGGTTCATCCCCGACAGGCGGATGACCTCGTGCAACTGGTGCTTGCGCTCGTTGATGTCGGTAAAACGGGGTACGAACACCCTTATCTCACGTCCCAAATCTTGGGTATACTGAGGCAGATAACGGTTCATCACCGTAGCATCGCTCTCTTCCGAAAAAGGAGTAACACCCTGATTTATATATAAAATCCTTCCCTTTGCCATAATTTTTGATACAAAGAATTCAGTATGCAAAGATACGATTTTTTTTTTGATTATCATGAAAAAATAATCCCCAAACCATCCCCTCGGCGCCCTCGGCCAGCATCCGGCGAAACGTTTTACCATTTGCACAAATGACGTTTATTAACAGATTGTTAATAAATAATAATGTTAAAATCATCTGTTGCAAGCGTTTTTTTACTATTTTTGCAACATGGTTCAGAATTTGTCAGAAGAAGAAATGTCGCTGTTAGCCAGAGCAGAACGCTACTGTGCCAATGAGGAGCAATGCCGCACTTCCGTCAGAAAAAAGCTGTGCGACTGGGGTGCCACCCCCGACTCGTCGAGCAAGATTGTCACCCGTCTCATCGACCAGGGATTCATTGACGAGCGCCGGTACGCCCGTGCCTACGTCTCCGCCAAACTGCGCAACCAGAAATGGGGCCGCCTGAAAGTCATCTACCAGCTCCGCTCGAAGCAGGTGCCGCCCAAATTCATCACCGAGGCTTTGGCCGAAATCCCCGAAGAGGAATACCGCAATATCCTCCTCGACGTAGCCAAGACCAAGTGGGACACCTACCCCGCCACCGAGCCCAACGCCAAGCGCCGCTCCAAGCTGGTAACCTTCCTGGCCTCGCGTGGATACGAATCGCCCGTCATCCAGTCGATGATTGAGGAGAACTACAACGCCGAGTAGCCCTCTGCACCTAACACCGAACCCTGTCGTGCCGGTTCGCTAACCGGCTAGTTGATATTGTTCACCACTTCATTCTCCCCGGTCTACCGCCGGGGCTTCTTTTTTTGTGCCACAAAACTCCCCTGTCCGCCATCCCCGGCCACTGCATCAGCACCATGTCCGCCCCTTGTCGCTTCCGGCCACGCGCCCCTTTCACTCTCTACATTGAGTGTGTTTCGACATCATTTTGTTTGTCTTACACAAATAAAAGAGAAAATAAATAGAAAGTAAATAGAAAGTATATGTAAGGAATAACTATATGGCTCTTCGAACCCGTAGTGGCCCAAAATCTACCGGCGGGAGGCGACGGAAAGGAAACAAAAGGTCAGAGGAAACGGACGGCGATGCTGTCGCGGTATTGTAGGTTGAACATCTCGGCGGCGTTCTCGTAGGGGATGGCCAGCTCAAGGTGTCCGGTGGAGGAGACCGTGAGCATCAGCGGTGCGCGGCGCGGGTTCTGCGGGTCGGTCTCGATATAGGAGGTGAGTATTTTGTTGATGCGCACCTCGCGAACCATCATCTCGAACTTGCGGCCTTGGCGGTACTGCTCGAATTCGTCGACGGTGACATTGAGGTAGCAGTTGCCGTACTCGTCGATATATACCACATGCACCTTGATGCTTTCCCCGAAAACGGCGGTGGTGAACGGGGTGGAGGGGCAAAGGCTGTCGACGCGGAAACCGAGTTCGTCCATGGGGGTGCCTTGCGCCAGCAGAGCGGCCACCTTGCAGAAAAGGTCGCTGGCTGCGAAGTTGTAGTAATCGGTCTCCTGGCGGATGCCGTCAATGACCACAGCATTGACCCCCGTGGCCCCGAAAAGGGAGGCGGGAAGGCCGTTGTCGGTGCAGATGAAGTACTGCCCGTTATGTTCTACAACGATGAAGGGATGGTCGGTTGTCTGCGACGAGCAGACATCGATGATGTGGATGGTGCCGGGAGGAAAACCAAGGCAGCCGTGCTTCACCACAAAGGCGGCACGGGGAATCTGGAACGGGGGGATGCCATGGGTGATGTCCACCACCTGCACCCCGGGGATGTAGGAGTAGAGTTTGCCCTTGACGCTACCGGCAAAGAAGTCGGCATAGCCCCAGTCGGTGGTTAATGTGACAATAGTTGAACCCATGGATAATGTGATTATTATGTTGCGGCCCCTGTTTCATGTTGCCGATGCAAAGATACAAAATAATTTGGATATCGGACGGGATTGAAGAAATTATTTATGCACGGGTGCTGAAACAGCCGCAGACACACGCTGTTGTCCACTATCAGCCACGACAACCGGGAGGGTCATGAAAGCCAGCGGGCAGGCCAACCCGGCACTTGGCGGGCTACGCCCTGTGGTCACTCCACTATCGCTATCTGGTAACGACGGTGTACGGCTTCGGCGTCCCATTCCAGCGTCGGGTTGCCCGCGTTCATACCGGCAAAGGCAAAGCCTTCCACCTCGGGGAATTCGAAACCGTCCGTGTCGGTCGACACATTTTTTAAATAAAAGAACATATCATTTCATTCTGTAGAAAGTACAATTTTGTTGGGGTGTGTGCTGGGAGATTGCGGTTATATCACAAAAAAAATGTATCTTTGTAATTTGAACCAAATGGAACAATAAGAACTAATATATAAAACAATCAGACAGTTAACTGAAGTTATGGCTTTATTATCTATACGCAATTTGCACGCCTCAATCGGCGACAGGGAAATCCTGAAAGGGGTGAACCTTGAAATCAACGCCGGCGAGGTACACTCTATCATGGGTCCCAACGGCAACGGCAAAAGCACCCTGGCGGGTGTGATTGCTGGCAACACCAAGTATACCGTCACCGAGGGAGAGGTGATATACAAGGGCAAGAACATCCTGGACATGCCCGTGGATGTGCGTGCCTGCGAGGGCATCTTCCTAGGGTTCCAATACCCGGTGGAAATCCCCGGCGTGAGCATCACCAACTTCATGCGCACGGCAGTGAACGAGCAACGCAAGTACCGCGGCCTTGACCCGCTGTCGGGTGCGGAGTTCCTCAAACTGATGGAGGAGAAAAAGCAGGTGGTGGAGATGACCACCAAGCTGGCCAACCGCTCGGTGAACGAGGGTTTCAGCGGCGGCGAGAAGAAAAAGAACGAGATATTCCAGATGGCGATGCTTGACCCCACGCTGGCCATACTGGACGAGACAGACTCCGGCTTGGACATCGACGCCCTGCGCATCGTGGCCAGCGGCGTGAACAAGCTGCGCCGACCGGACAACGCCACAGTGGTCATCACACACTATCAGCGACTGCTGGACTATATCGTGCCTGACTTTGTGCATGTGCTGTACGAGGGCCGCATCGTGAAGACGGGACCCAAGGAGCTGGCCCTGGAGCTAGAGCAGAAAGGCTACGAATGGATTAAAGAAGAACTGGAATGCGGAAAGTAAGTGCTATGGAGAAGTTAGTAAAAGACTTACGCGATATCCAGCCCCGGATGCGGAAGAACGAGGTGTGGCGCAACGTGGACTTCACGGCACTGCTGACGGACGAGCTGAGTCTGTCCCAGGGCGAACGCCAGACGGCTGAATACCGCTGCAATATCCCCAACCTCGAGGCCGACCGCCTGGTGGTGGAGAACGGATATTGCCATGAGGCCCTGCGCGTGGATGCCCAAGGGGTGACCTGCGGCAGCCTGCGCGAGGTCTGCGGCAAGCGGGCGGAGTTTGTGAGACAGTATTTCGGCAAGTGCTGCCCGAAAGAGAACCCTTACCTGCAGCTGAACAGCGACCACTACACCGACGGGGTGTTTATTTACGTGCCCGACGGGGTGCAGGTGGAGCAGCCCATCCAGCTGCAATCGGTAATCAACGCAGGGCACGGCCTCTTCCTCCAGGTGCGCAACCTGGTGGTGGTGGGCAAAGGCAGCCATGTGAGGCTGATACACTGCGACGACTCGTACGACAACGCCCCGGCCTTTGCCAACAACGTGACCGAGGTTTATGTGGGTGCCGACTCGTATGTGGAGCATTACAAGATGCAGAACCTCAACAACCAGACGGGACTGCTGAACCACACCTACGCCACCCTGCAGCAAGGAGCCACACTGCGCTCGGTGGTGGTGACGCTGAACGGCGGACACATCCGTAACCACACCGAGATACGCATGATGGGCGAGCACTGCGAGGTGCAGGCCCACGGCCTTTTCCTCAACGACCAGGAGCAGCAGGTGGACAACTACATCTTTGTCGACCACGCCTGCCCCAACTGCCACAGCCGCGAGCTGTTCAAAGGGATACTCGACGACTCGGCACGCGGCACATTCAACGGGCACGTGCTGGTGCGCGACGGCGCCGTGAAGACCGAGGCCTACCAGTCGAACAACAACATCCTGCTCACCGACAAGGCCGTCATCAACACCAAGCCGTTCCTCGAGATTTACAACGACGATGTGAAGTGCTCGCACGGCAGCACCATTGGCCAGCTGGACGAGCAGGCACTGTTCTACATCCGTTCGCGCGGAGTGAGCGAGCGCACTGCCCAAACACTGCTGCTTTACGCTTTCTGCGACGAGGTGTTGCAGCAGATAGCCTTCGAACCCCTTCGCGACACACTGGTGGACATGGTGAAGAAACGCCTGCACGGCGAGTTGACTCTCTGCTCGGACTGCGCCCTGCACTGCGGCTCGCCTTGCAACGGCCCCGAAGCCAACTTCTATATCGACCCCTCCAAACTTTAACAGCACCATGCGACACGTCGTTCTACTCCTCTCCGCACTACTGCTGACGATCCCGTCGGCGTTGAGTCAGAGCCGTCTGACCTACAAGATGCCCTCGGCGGAGACGAGCAGGATGGAACGTGCGGTGAAGGACTACCAGAAGGGGCGCTACCGTCCGTCGACAGAGGAGCTGCGCAAGCTTGCCGCCCTCTATCCCGACAATCCCGACATCTATTTCTATCTAGGGCTGAACGCTGTGAAACGCAACTTCAACGTGACAGGCATTCGGCGGTATTTCCCCCAGGTGCTGAAGCTCAACCCCAATTATCCCGATGCCGTGGCACACTACTATGTGGGACTTATCCACTATACCGACATGGAGTACGACAAAGCCGAGGAGGATTTCAAGCGATACTTTGAGATTGCCAACAGCTCCGGCACCCCTGAGAGCGATGCCATCTACATGGAGGCATCGAACTACTTGTACTGGTCGCAGTTCCTGGCCGAAGCCTACAGCAACCTTGCCCCCTTCGACCCGCATGTGGTGGCTGGCCTCTCGACCCCCGAGGAGGAGGCTATGCCTTTCATCACCGTCGACGGACAGCACTGCTACCTGCTGCGCTCCACCTCGTCGGCATCACGCACCTCATACTACAGCCGCGAGATGGAAGAGAAGCGTCTGCAACTTTATGTCTGCGACCGCAAGGACACACTTTTCGGCACAGGGAGCCTGCTGAAAGCCCCTTTCAACCAAGGCGACCCCGAAGGGGGTGTCACCTTGACGGCGGACAACAGGGAGCTGTACTACCCTGTGATACGTCGTTTCCGTGGCTACAACAACAGCGACATCTATTTCACCTGTCCCGACAGCAACGGTTGGCGTCCCATCGTCAACGCCGGCGAGAATGTGAACGGGGCCGACACCTGGGAGTCGCAGCCCTCCCTCACCCCCGACGGGCAATGGCTCTACTTTGCCTCCAATCGCAAGGGCGGACTGGGCGGCACCGATATTTGGCGCTGCCACCGCAAAGCCGACGGCACCTGGGGCAAGGCCCAGAATCTGGGGTCGGCGGTAAACACCCCAGGCAACGAACGCTGCCCCTTTATCCATGCCGACGGCCACACACTGTATTTCTCTTCCAACGGATGGCAGGGATTCGGCGGCTACGACATGTATTTTATCGACCTCGACATGCAGGAACAAACCAAGCCTATCAACCTTGGCCTGCCCATCAACACCGAGGAGGATGACATCGCTTTCGGGGTCACCCCCGACGGTACTCATGCCTATTATGCCGGCCGCACCTCTGGTCCCGACCGCATGGGCGGCGCCGACGTGCTGATGTTCGACCTCTACACCACCGCTCGACCCGAAGGAATGGCCCTGCGGACAATGACCATCGTCGGTCCCGACGGCAAACCGCTGGAGGGCACCATCGAGGTGAACCACGGTTCGCCCTCCCCTGCCCTTTATCGTGCCGACAACCAAGGCCGCTGCACCATCCTTCTGTCCACCTCCATAGCCAACGCCCTTACCGTTGCCGCTCCGGGGCACCGCTCTGCCACCCTCAATCTTCCGCCCTGCAACGGCAACACGATCGCACTACCTTCCACCATCACCCTGCATAAACAATAGCACCCTACACGCCAATCAATCCGCACCCTCATGCACGATATTTGGAGAGTATTCCGTTACATCAAGTTCTACCCCTGGAACATCGGAGCCAACCTTGTCTTCAATATGTTGGCTGTATTCTTCAATCTCTTCACCTTCATCACCATCGTGCCTTTTGTGGAGTTGCTTTTCGGCTCCTCGCAGCCTACTGGCGAGTTACCTCCTTTTGCCCTTAACCAAGAGTATCTTTCGCTTTTCATGACCCACTCCCTTGCCACGCTCAAAGTCCGATACGGATTGTGGACCTGTCTGGTGGGTTTTGCACTTACCTATCTGGTTTTCTCGTTTCTCTCCAACCTGTGCCGCTATGCTGCGCAGTATGTCATCAGTCCGATGCGCAACGGCATTGTGATGCGGCTCCGCAACGACCTCTACCATCGGATTACCATCCTGCCCGTCTCCTACTTCAATTCGCGCCGCCGTGGCGACATCATCAGCCGCATGTCCAACGACCTCTCCGACATCGAGTGGGGCGTGCTCACCTCCATTATCTCGTTGGGCAAAGACCCTGTCAACATCATTGTCTTTGCCGCCGTGCTTATCTTCATCAGCCCGCGGCTGTTCCTGTATTTCCTTGTCATCATGCCTTTGGCGGTGTGGCTGATAGGACGTATAGGACGAAGTCTGCGCCGCACCTCCACCAAGGGACAGACTGAACTGGGGCACCTCTTTTCCCTCCTTGAAGAATCGCTTACAGGCATTAGGACCATCAAATCCTTCAGCCGCGAAGACCATAGCGCTCACACCTTCGACAAAGCCAACGACATCTATTCGCGCCGCGTGGTACAGGTGGCCCGCCGCCGTGAACTCAGCAGTCCCCTCTCCGAGGTGCTCCTCACCATCGGCCTGGCCATCATCCTCATCCTCGGCGGACTGGCCGTGCTGCAGGGCGAGATACTCTCCTCTGTTTTCATCCTCTTCATCATCCTTTTCGCCCGTCTGATTCCGCCGGTACAATCCATCGTGCGTGTCTACAACAACCTGCAGAAAGCCAATGCCGCCGCCGCCCGCATCTTTGAGATTATGGATGCCGACGAGACCATCCTCGAACGGCCCGACGCCATTTCCTTGCAAGGCTTTAACAATAACATAGAGTACCGCGGAGTGTCGTTCGCCTACCGTACCGACACCCAATCGGAGCCCGTGTATGTGCTCCGCAATATCGACCTCACCATCCCTTGTGGCAAAACCATTGCCATTGTCGGCCCTTCGGGTGCCGGTAAGACCACCCTTGTCGACCTCCTGCCCCGTTTCTACGACAGCACAGAAGGGAAGATACTCATCGACGGGACACCCATTACCGACCTTAACATCAATAGCCTCCGCGCCCATATCGGCTTGGTGTCGCAGGACTGCATACTGTTTAACGACACAGTGGCCAACAATATCGCATTCGGGCGCACGGACTATAGTATCGACGACGTGAAGCGTGCCGCCACCATCGCCCACGCCGACGAGTTTATCACCCAGCTGCACGAAGGCTACGACACGAATATCGGCGACAGCGGTATCACCCTCAGCGGAGGCCAGCGGCAACGCCTCAGTATTGCCCGCGCCGTACTGAAAAACCCGCCAATCCTTATCCTTGACGAAGCCACCTCCGCCCTCGACACCGAGAGCGAACTGGCAGTTCAGCAAGCACTAAACCACCTCATGCAAGGCCGCACCTGTATCATCATCGCCCATCGGCTCTCCACCATACGCCACGCCGACCACATCATCGTGATGGAGCAAGGCCGCATTGTGGAACGCGGCACCCATCAGGAACTCATCGACAACGACGGCCTCTACAAGCGCCTCGTAGAGATGCAGTCATTCCACTAAGCACGTCGTCTCCCCCCGCCGATAGCCATTCCATGAACGTGCATACAGCACTCCATCCACCTGCAACAGATAGCAAAAACCACATAGAAAAAATATTTCTATCTAATTCAAAAAAAATATCTATCTTTGCATTTTGAAAAGAGGCCCATCACACTATCAAACATCTATATAACACACTTTCCCCCAATACTTTATTTGACCACACCTCAATACGTGGCTAGTGAAAAAACTCCATTTGATTGGCCAGAGAACAGAAAAAGATCAATTGGTATCGAAAATCAATACATTATTAATAAATAAAAAAACAAAAAAAATGGTAAAAATCAAACAGCAAGAGTACACAGAACCGACCGTGAAGGTTGTGGCATTCATTGTGGAAAAAGGTTTCGAAATGTCTGGCGATGTCTTTGAAAACATCGAGGAAGGACAAGACATCTCCGGCGAAAACTCCGACGAAAACCCAATGATACGTTGGCAATAAAAAAAAAGCGATTAACCCACAATAAAAAGACAATACAAACATGAAAAGAATATCACTTTATATCATTGCATTAGTCACTCTGGGCGCAGCCGCCCTCACATCCTGCAAAAAAGAGTTCAACGGCGACGCTCCCACCTTCACCGCAAGATTAGAATATAACGAAAAGACCCAGTTCACCGGAGGTCACCTCTACTGGTCAGAGAACGACCAAGTGGCCATCTACGGTTCCGCAGGCCGCAGCGTTTACAATGTCATTCTCACGGGAAGCACTCCTACCACCAACGCCAAACTCCAAATGGCAGCTGACGAAACAGCCCCTGGCAACCCCTCCTACACCGCCATCTATCCCGCAGCTATAGCCCCCGCCACCAACACCGGAATCATCACCCTGCCCGCCACTCAGGCCTCTGTGAGCGGCGAACTCACCGGCTACCCCATGTATGCCCCCGAAACCAGCTCCACCTTCCTGCACTTCAAAAACCTCTGCAGCGTACTGAAGATCACCATGCAGAAAGAAGGTGCCCAAGTCTCCAAGATTCAGATTATCACCGATCAATACATCAACGGCGACTTCGAAATAGACGGCAGCACCAACACACTTGCCTACCACAATGATAACGGACAGAACAACCACAAGAAAGTCACCACCCTGACATTCAGCAACGGTCCTGTCAGCATCAGCGACGGTCACGATTTCTACATCTACCTCCCCGCCAATACCTACGACTATTTCCAAATCAAAGTGTACGACCAGAACGGCAACATGTTCACCCGCACCACCACCTCTGGTCTGACCTTTAACCGCAGCGAATACAACTACCTCACCATCCCCACTTCCGCCATCAACTTTAAACCCGGCGACCTGCTTGGCGAATTCTCTGTCAGCTCCACCCAGAAAGTCTCCTTCTCCAAAGGCAACCTTCTCCAGAGCGGCAGCACCTACAAATTCGCCGACAAACAATACAACAATACCGAGGGCAACTACACCTATCTGTATAACTGGGCCAACGGCACCTACCAAACCACCAACTACTACGAGAGAGGCAATCTGGCTATCACCAACGGCGGTGGCGCCAACCAGGGCTGGTTCACTCTGACCAGAGCCCAATGGCGTTATCTTACCATCAACCGCACAGTCTCCTTCCATAAATTCTGCCTTGTTCGCGTTACCAAAGAGAACAGCACCACCACCGTCGGCGGTATGCTCCTGTTCCCCGACCAGTTCATCTGGCCCCTCGAGCAATCTATTGCCGACAACATCCACTTCGACGGTCAAGTTCGCACCGAAGACTACGATGGCATCACCCTCACCTACGACCAATGGCTCACCCTTGAGTATGCAGGCTGTGCATTCCTGCCTGCTACCGGAATGCGCACTGCCAACGGCCCCGACCCAAGTTCATCTATTTCTAACACTGATTACGGCGTTTATTGGACCGCTACTCCCTTCTATCAAACAGACAACACTAAAGCCCACTACATGCGCTTTACCAAGAAAAGTTGTCCTTGGGCTTCCGATCAGAACATGAGCACTATGGGAAATGCCGCCATCCGTTTGGTCAGACTCGCTGAATAATTTATTCACACAACAATAAAAGGGTGCCGTGAAAGGCACCCTTTATTTTTTCCCACACACCACAAACCGACACCCCAACGCCACCCGACCCATAGCCGTTCCTTACTCACCAATCCCTACCCCATGATTGGTTCTTCCTTTGCTACATATCAATCAAATACCTATTATATACGTTAAAACCAAATCGGTCATTAGGAAACCAAAAACTCCGTAGTAATTGCCGAATCGTGCAACGCACGGGGATTAGCCCTGCCCCATATCCTTGTTCTGCCTACCCACCCTGCGCCGTGGAGCGGCAACGATTTCCCCTCGCTACGGAGAGGGGCCGTTCAATCCTGCATCGTTACAGTATCGTTATAGCATCGTTACTCGAAATGATAACGGAAAACAAGGCGGGAAGCAGGCAACATCGAGCCGAGATTGAACGACCCAAGTGGGGTTAAACCAAATCGGTCATTAGGAAACCGAAAACACCGGAGTACCTGCCGAATCGTGCAATGCATGGGGAATTGCCCTGCCCCGTAGGGGCTTTCGTTTAATAGCATATCACGTTGTTATACAGATATATTCTCCGCAGGAGATTTCGAATAGGTATATTCCAACGACCGATTTGGGTTTATCAGCATGTGGCTTGTCAAACGGATTAGTGTTGCCGTGTGCAGTCAAACCAACTGTGCTGGGGTACTTGTGGTGGGCTCTATTTAGTTCTGACATTAAGGCTATCGGCTCGAAACAAATACTAATCTGCCATAAACCCTAATGACCGATTTGGGATAATGGGAAACAATTAGGCCGGGACTTTTTCAAATCCCGGCCTATAAATAGAGCCTTAATTGTGCTTAAGATAAATTCTTATTCGCCTTTCTGCTCTTTCTCGATTTCCTCTTTCAGGCTGGCAAGTACGCTGAGGTCGCCAAGAGTGGTCTTCTCAAGAGTCTCGTTGATTTTCTTAACGGTCTTCTTGGTGGCGCGCTCTTTCTTTGCCTCCTCGTTCTCACTCTTCTGACGCTCGGTCTCGATGTTGTCCTGGAAGACGCGGGTGTGAGAGACGATGATTTTCTTGTTCTCCTTGGAGAATTCGATGACTTTGAAGTCGAGGGTTTCACCCTGACGAGCTTTGGATTTGTCTTCCTTCTCAAGATGACGCATGGGAGCGAAGCCTTCAACGCCGTAAGGCAGAGCGACGGTAGCGCCCTTGTCGTTGAGGTTGGTGATGGTGCCCTGATGGACAGTGCCTACACCAAAGAGGGACTCGTAAACATCCCAAGGATTCTCTTCGAGCTGCTTGTGACCGAGGCTGAGACGACGATTTTCGGCATCGACTTCGAGGACGACGACCTCGATGCTATCGCCAATCTTGGTGAACTCGGCGGGGTGCTTGATCTTCTTGCTCCAGCTGAGGTCGCTGATGTGGATAAGACCGTCAACACCTTCCTCAAGCTCGACAAAGATGCCGAAGTTGGTGAAGTTGCGGACAACAGCGGTGTGCTTGCTGCCGACAGGATATTTCTCGGTGATGGTCAGCCAAGGATCGGGCATGAGCTGCTTGAGACCGAGGCTCATCTTGCGCTGCTCGCGGTCGAGGGTGAGGACGACAGCTTCGACCTCTTGACCAACTTTGAGGAAGTCCTGAGCGCTGCGGAGGTGCTGGCTCCAGCTCATCTCGCTGACGTGGATAAGGCCTTCGACACCGGGGACAACCTCGACGAAAGCACCGTAGTCGGCAATGACGACCACTTTACCGTGGACATGGTCACCCTCCTTGAGGTTGGGATCAAGGGCATCCCAAGGATGAGGAGTGAGCTGCTTGAGACCGAGGGCAATGCGATGCTTGGCCTCGTCAAAGTCGAGGATAACGACGTTGATTTTCTGGTCGAGCTCGACAATGTCCTTAGGATCGGAAACACGGCCCCAGCTGAGGTCGGTGATGTGGATAAGACCGTCGACACCACCCAGGTCGATGAAGACACCGTAGGGAGTGATGTTCTTGACAGTGCCTTCGAGCACCTGGCCTTTTTCGAGATGGCTGATGATTTCGGCCTTCTGGGCTTCGATCTCGTCCTCGATAAGGGCTTTGTGGGAGACAACGACATTCTTATATTCGTGGTTGATCTTGACAACTTTGAATTCCATGGTCTTGTCAACAAAGACATCGTAGTCGCGGATGGGCTTGACATCGATTTGCGAACCGGGGAGGAAGGCTTCGATGTTGTCGAAAACGGTGACGATGAGACCGCCTTTGGTACGGCTCTTGACGTAACCGGTGATGATTTCCTGATTCTCGTAGGCCTGGTTGACGCGCTCCCAGCTCTTGAGGATGCGGGCTTTCTTGTGGGAGAGAAGCAGCTGACCGTTGGAGTCTTCCTGACTCTCGACATAGACCTCAATCTTGTCGCCGACTTTGAAATCGGGGTTGTAACGCAGTTCGGAAGCGGGGATGACACCGTCGCTCTTGAATCCGATGTTGACAACGGCCTCACGGTCGCTGATGCTGACGATAGTACCCTCAATTACCTCCTGCTCGGTGAAGGATTTGAAGGTCTGCTCGTACTGTTCGGTCATTTGTTTGACCTGTTCGTTGTTGACTTCTTCTTTTTTATCGATAGCACTCCTGTCAAC
>JAEEGI010011745.1_pt1 | contig 18852 bp, 25 predicted proteins | sample 8958751 | NCBI WGS metagenome assembly JAEEGI01 (sample SAMN16246545, study PRJNA631951) | gut metagenome | biome: gut microbiome; feature: rumen; material: KS-attached | host: Bos | place: Iran: Karaj | collected 2018-10 | reverse complement strand
ATTTGTTTCCGCCTGCCAGTATTTCGGTCGTAACTCCCGATCCTGAGATCTGAAATTATCAGAACGGCGCGCAAAACGGAGATTAAAATATAGTAAACGCAAATGCTGCCGTGCCAGAGCGAGCCGTGGCGGATCCCGAGGTATCCGTTGTATACGGCGAACGCAATGGATATGAGAAACGAGCCGGAAGACGACAATATCGTTTTCCGGTCGTAGTCGCCGAAAAAGAAGTCCTTTATCTTGCTGAACAAAAACAGAACACCTCACAAAAACCCGATTGCGGGGATCGATTCTTTTGCTTTTCTCCCGATCCGTTCACGTTTCCATACACGAATGTTTCAAAGCTGCTTAAAATCCGACCTTTTTGATTCCACAGACGATTTTTATCGATCACCTGTGAAATGAGATACTTCGGGGAACTGGAACAGCATGCTTCTATTCATGTAAAGATCCGATATCTATCCACAAAGCCGGACGTACCGCGTCAGTTTCGTAGTCGACACGAATACCGTAGGAAAAGACAGATCCGTCATAATGGACGTCCGCAGCACACTTGGAATTGTGGCCGGGCGACCGCAGCCACCACCAGCCCGCGTTTTTGCCGTTTGACGTGAAATTCCTGTTTGTATATGCCCCCTGAGCTTTTGCATATTCTGTTGCACTGCACCGTCTTGCACGGTCCGAACTGAAAAATCTGGTTACTTCGGTTATACTCAGAAGGAACACCTTGTCATTTGTGTCATTCCCGGGTGATATGTCGTATTCCGGATTTTTGTCAGCTGTAACGGTGGTAGACTGAATCATATTCTGTTCATCCGCATTGAACGCTTTGACGATAAACGTCTCGTTGAGCCATTTCCTCAAAGAGCATGTTTCCCACGTAACTGCCGTTTGCGTATTGTTATACTCCCGACAATCAAGCGAGTACCGGCTTATAACGAGAAGTTTATTGCCTTCCTTGTCAAGAACCAGCCATTCGATATCTTCTTTGCCGTTGGATTCTTTGTTGTCCTGCTCGTAAGCGCCAAATACAATATAATCTCCAACGTTCGCGTTCTTCAGCTTTTCCGCAACATACTCCGAACGAATTTCAGCAGCCCTGGATGCACTGTCCTTATATCCGTTCAGACTTATCAGGACTTCATAGGCTTTAACATATTTACCTTCGCTGATGCATTTGTTTGCGTTGTTGTAAAGAAAGCTGGGTATTATTATCTTGGCAGAAACAGTAAAGAATGCAATACATACAATAATGATCAGAGCAGTAACTACAATCTTTTTGCTGCGCTTTTTATCGTCTTTTATGCATTCTTCCTCATTGCATTCCGTTTCCGGTTTTGACGTCAATTTCATTCTAAAGGTTTCTCCCTGTTGAGAGTCATATTCATTTTGATTCCCGCGGAATCGGTCTTTCGGATTTTCATCCAACTTCATAAAGCTGTTCGCCGGGATTGAGTATAAATATCCGTATTGAGACGTTTTGCATCGGATCATTCAGGATTATATCGGAAATTCCCATTAATTGCATTGATCTGCAAAGCTGAAAGAAAGCAATGCAGATCAAAGATTTTTCGTAAGTTTCCGCCTTATACCTGCTCAGATGCGTTCTTCAAGAATTAAAACGTCATAAGGCTTAAGCTCAACGATGCCCTGATAGTCGATTCCTGTCAGAATATCTGTCATCGGCTCGGAAAGCTCATATGAAGCGGGCTGATGAGCCGTTTCTATAAGAATAATACCTCTTCTTCCCTTGCCTTTTCGCGGTATGGCGCATACAGAGCCTGATGCTTTAGGAACTTTTATGCCGTTTTCTTCACAAACACGCATAATAAGCTTTTGCCAGTCGCCACAGGACGGGAAAGTGCCGAGAAGCCATACGTTTCCTTTGCCGTATCTGCACTTCTGAAGCAGTGTTCCGCCTATAAGAGACTGATAGTCGCCGCAAACTTCCGTCAGAGGTTCAGCTCCGTCTGCAACGGAATATACTTCCTGCCAGATATTTGCAGAAAAAGGTGTTTTGTCTTTCCATATCGATCTGACGTATCTGCCTGAATCGGGCATTGAGGCTATAAGGCGCGCACCCGTCATTCTTTCCAGTCTTCCGAGCGCTCTGTCTGTGAAATGCGTTCCTGCTGCGGTCCGAATGTCTGTCATCGGGCCTGCTATCCATGTCCCGCCGTTTTTCACCCATTCCTCAATACGGTCTCCCAGGTCTTCGTCTTCAAGCGACATCAGAAGAGGGGAGATAAGCACTTTGTATTCGGACAGATCCTTTTTTACTCCTATAACGTCCGTGCGAAGACCGAGCTGTTCGATCGGATGGTAAAAATAATCCTTCAGCGCAGGATAATAGCTCAGACCGCGTACCGTTGGCTGAACTTCAAACATCTGCCATGCAAGAGACGTGAAATGCATGGCTATCTGTGCGCTGACTTCAGTATCGTTTAAGAATGATTCGGCTTTTTTGTATTCTTCGGAAGTCTGCCTGATCTCATCAAACATCGGCAGAGGACGTCCGTCTGCATATATTACCGAGCTGTGAATAAGCTCATGACCCGCCCAATGCTGTCTCCAGAGCCAGTAAAGGTTTGCCCTGCCTCCGAGTGCTATCGGGAGCCATGAATTAACACGGCAAAATCCTGCCGGCTTGGCGATCTGATCTATTTGTATGCTGCCGTTCCATCCCGTTGCAGTTTCCGTATTCCAGAACGGACGGCTTCCCGCAACGGTCCTCAGATAATCAAACCAGAATGGCAGGTCAGGAAGATTTGACTCATCGTTGTAATGGTTAAACATTAATACATCCAAAGGCTCGCACATTTTTTCATATCCTACACCGTTCAGAGGCATCATATCCGTGCCTATCGGGGCGTTGGTATATTCCTTTAATATGCCGTGCTGCATATGAATGAATTCTATATCAGAATCATGCTGAAACGCTTTCCATGCCTGTCTCAGATGCGGATTCTGCCATCCGATTACGGGCATGGGAATATCGTCAAATGATGAATATGCCTGGCTGAATATTTCATGGTTCCAGGCTTTGTTGAGCTCATCTATTGTCTTATATTTTTTTCTCAGATAAAGGTGAAATTTCTCTCTGCATTCATCGCACACACAGTCGCCCTGATATAATTCGTTATCAAGCTGCCAGCCTATCACGTTGGGATCTGAACCGAATTCAACACCTAACTTACGGATTATCTTTTCACTTTCTTTACGATATGCGGAATTGTTTGAACAGCAATGTCTGCGTCCTCCGTGAAGCGCTCTTTGTCCGTTCGGGTAAAGTACCGCCGCGTCAGGGTGTTCTTTGAGAAACCAGTTCGGAGGAGTTGCCGTAGGCGTGCCGAGTATCGTTTTTATTCCGTTGGCGGCAAGGTCGTCAACTACTCTGTGAAGCCATGTAAAATCGTATCTGCCGGGCTCGGGCTCAGATTTATGCCACGCAAATTCTCCGATCCTCATTACGTTCATTCCGGCTTTTTTCATCATTTCTATATCCTTTTTGCGTTCGCTTTCAGGCCACGTTTCAGGATAGTATGCTGCTCCGAAAAGTATAGATCCGTTTTCCATATTGTTTCCTCATTTTTCATCTGTTTTAACAATGTGATGTTTATTTCCTGTTATCGGTAATATGCCGACTCGGTATCTGCGAACCGCCGAAAAAGACGTCTTTACATATTTTTTATGTAAGAAACACTCCTTTCTTAAATATTATCATAATTACAAGGTAATGTCAATATAAGAAAATAAAAAAATCGGTCAATACCGGGAGGCGATGATGCGCGATAATTAATAGAATCAGATAACCGTGCTCTTTCTGCGGCTGAACAGCCCGCTGACTATTTTTGTCGGCTACAACAGGCGTTTTTTCGCTTCCGGTCTTGCTCCTGCGCGCCCGAGTTTGATTTTGCAGACATTATATTGCCATCTGAAAAACGATCATTTATTACCCGCCTGAAATCGCTTTTTCGCGTATGGCAATCTATCGCTCGGCGAGGAAATATTTTTACAGGAATTTTAGTGACATCGGGGTAAATACAACAAAAACACTTGACAATGTAAAGCAAACAGTGTATAATAGATATATATTTTAGCTTATAAATAAGGAGATGATCTTATGGCAACAACGCCTACGCAGGTCAGAATAGATGCAAATATTAAGAAGGAGGCAAGTGAGCTGTTTTCAAGCCTTGGTCTTGATATGTCAAGTGCAGTAAACATTTTTCTCCACCAGTGCGTTCTGCGTGGAGGGCTGCCGTTTGCGGTTGAGCTGCCCCGTGACAGCAGAAAAGAACAGGATGGTACGGAAGAAGTCATTTGTCCGTTTTAGAAATCGGATAGATCGAACTCGTAGCCAACGGGAAAAAAGCCTATACGCCGGATATTATACCGAATCTGCCGCAATGAAAAACTGAATCATTCCGAGAAGGATATTGAAGATTACTCGTCGAAAGAAAAAAGAGGGGAACACCATGAAACTGTTCGGAAAACAGGAAAAAGATGAAAAGGATGTAAGCTGTCTCAATCTCGTATCCGGTTACGGTCTTGTCAAACCGGGATACAGACAGGATCTGAGCCGCAGCAGGATCATTGAGTTTGCATACCTGCCTGAAAACGAAAAAGTTGTTTTGCTTGGCAGTATGGACGGATTCTATCCGTATTGGATATCAGAGACCGATATCGGCGACACGGAGACGAATACAGCTATCGTAGAAAGCATACTCTGCAAAGATTTTCCTCTTTTACATTAATTAACGGGGCAATAGACCGGAAACTGAAGGACCGTTACAGGCGCAGGATAGTAGTATCGGGCGATGATGTAAAAACGCCGTTTGATCACGGATATGCAAAAGAACAGCCGCAATACCGAAGCAGATTTATCGCCGGAGACATCCGTTTTTATTATAACCGTCTCAAAAATCTTTGCACGGAAAGAGAACTGGGCGGACGATACCTCGAATTCCTACAAGCTTATCTTAAAAAGCTGGAAACCGAAACAACTTCCGATCCGGTAAAAGAATACGAAAGCAAGAAGATACTGATGGACCTGATAAGATCCGAGGATTATCTTTTACTATCGGATAACATTGATATCAGAGACACATATATCAGTATAAGAAACGTGATCGGCAATCTTTATAACACCTATATGAGCATAGTAAGGTAAGTATCCTGACTCAATCCGAATAAGCAATTGACCGGTTTGCGTATTTTTATATAAAAAACAGGCGGGCTTTTCAGCCGCCTGATTATTCATGTAAATATTTCAGAGCCTTTTTGTATTTCTCAATACGTGCTTTATCTTTTTCTGTAACCTCTTTCAGCCGTGTGATGTCCATGTTGTGGTGAATATCAACGATTTTCACCTTTGTTGCGGTCGGATTGCTCTTGACCTTCTTTATATATTCATCGTAATCTTCACCGCGATGCGTTATTGCGTCAACAGCTTCAATCACCTGTTCTGAGAATCCTTCACGCCGAAGGTCTTCAAGCGTAATGTCAGTATCTTCCACAATGTCATGCAGCAGAGCAACGATTTTCTCGGTTTCTCCCTGCACTGTCAGAGCAACATATATCGGATGCAGATAATACGGCTCTCCGCCTTTGTCAACCTGATTTTTGTGTGCTTCATACGCCATTATGAGTGCTTTGTTTAACATCAAGCAGCTTCCCTCCATCGTACGTATTTTTTAGACCCGCCATATTTTCAGGTATGTGATTTATTCCTGTTTGTCAAAGATTGACGCCGCTTTTTTCAGCAGTTCTCTTATCGGCAGGTGCTGAGGACATACTTTTTCGCACTTGCCGCAGCGTATGCAGTCAGAAGCTCTTCCATGCCCGTCGCCTGTTACGGCGTTGCCGTAATACATATGTGAGTTCCAGCTGTGAAACATTTCAAATGAATTCAGAGAAGAAAATACAGCCGGAATGCGTATTCCTTTAGGACATTCGTTTTCTTCTATGCAATAGCGGCACGAAGTGCAGGGAATAAGATGCATCCCGCGGAATATTTCGCACACTTCGTTTACTGCTTTCGTTTCATTGTCGTCGAGAGGCTTGAAATCGCGCATCGTGCTTATATTGTCTTCCATCTGAGACATATCGCTCATTCCGGAAAGCACCATTGCCATGTGGGGAAAACTTGCCGCAAACCGTATCGCATAGCCCGCATTGCTGCTGCCGTTCAGTTTACGAAATACCTCGTCCGCTTCTTTGGGCAGATTAACAAGACTGCCGCCTTTTACGGGTTCCATAACTATTACGGGCTTGCCGTGCTTTTCACAAATTTCATATACTCTTTTGCTTTCTACCGATTCATCGTTATAGTCAACATAATTGAACTGTATCTGCACAATTTCAATTTCGGGGTGTTCGTGCAGGATCATATCAAGGACTTCCGGTTTATCGTGGAAAGAAAGACCGAAATGGCGTATAAGTCCTTCATCTTTCAATGCATACGCCGTTTCATACGCGTTGCAGGCTTTGTATTTCGGGTAATTGTCTTTATTCTGTGCGTGCATAAGATAAAAGTCAAAATAATCAACACCGCATTGCGAAAGCTGATGTTCAACAAAGGGGCGTATATCTTCCTGCTTATTGAAATACGAAGCAGTCAGTTTATTCGTAAGCAGAAATTTATTGCGCGGGTATCGTCCGGCAATGCAGTCGCGTATTGCAGTTTCGGATTTTCCGCCGATATATCCGTGCGCAGTATCAAAATAATTGAATCCCGCATCTGTAAATGCATCTGTCATTTCACGGAAAACGTCGTAGTCCACCTCGCCGTCCTTCATAGGCAGTCTCATGCAGCCAAAGCCGAAATTTCCGTGTATTTCCGGGAAAAATTTATTAATTTCCATTCGTTGCCTCCCCGTTGCGGTAATATTATACAAGTTTTGATGTTTTGCCGATCAGTCAATGACCGTTTTTATGATTATAACCGAATTTTTATGCAATGTCAATGATGTGAGGCAAAAATTCGGAAAATATAACTCAGAATTTCAATTATCACAACTACCAAATGGCTTTCGGACAGTTTTTTAACAAACAATATAATGATTTGGATGGTAAAATCAACGATTTGAAGATTTATTTAAAAATCATTCGCAACCTACTTGCAAATCAAAGAAAAATATGTTATAATATACGTGTAAGAAGCAGTTTACTGTCTGAATCATTCAAACGTCTTTTGAAGGGTTCAGCGAATAAAATATTGCCTATAAAGAGTGCGCGAGGGACAAGCCCGATGACCGCCGACAACCTGCTCTGTGAGTAAGGTGCCAAAGCTTGATCGATAGGTGTAAATAGACTTAATGCGCCTGTCGTAACGATAGGCGTTTTTTTTTTGCGTCTCTTTCAGGAATCAAAAGTTTATAAAAGAGAACGTGAAAAGGCACGAACAAACAAGACGTACCGTGCCGGAGCGTGACATTGAAAAACTGATAAAGAAATACTGTGAAGGCGATGACTTTTACATCATTTCCTCTTCGAAAACTGAAAGAGAAAAGATAATTTCAATTTTGAGGGAAAACGGATTTGCGTGTGACGACAAGGAAGACATATACGGAAAAAATATGTTGGATTCAATATTTCCTCTCCGGATTAATTTCAGCAAAAAACAGTCTGTTTTCAAACCATACCACGACCTGGTTCAGGCAAGGTCATAGGCAGAGAAGATTCCTTTCAGTGTTATTATGCGAGGCGGCTTTTCAGCCGTGGAGAATTGTCTGATATATTGTTACTAGGTCGAATCGATTATTCAGAAGTCATTTCAATTGACATCGAAGCCATAAACAAGGCTCCTCTCCATGGACGCATTTGCCGGTGGAGAGGAGCCCATATTTCGTTAGAAAATCTGTCCTGGTAGCTTCAGCTTCTGCTTGGGCGGGAATCCTTTGTCGAATTCTTCGACGTCAGAATCATTCACGTAATACCCCTGCGGCGTCCGGTATACACCGGTGATGCCGTCAAGGTATCCGGGAATAAGCTCCTTGCAGAGAAAGAACGAGTCATCAGCGTCTTTCGGCAGGTCATGGTAACGGACGCCAAACTCACGGGCATAGGTAAAGCCGCACTTGCCATAGAATCCGATATTGCCCTCAAAAAGAACAGCGCCATAGCCGAGTCCTGCCGCCTTCTTCAGGGAATAATCGAGCAGTGCCTTTCCATAGCCCTTGCGTTTGAGTTCCGGAGTGATACCAATCGGCCCCATCGTCAGTACAGGGATCACTCTCCCGTCATCCGCTTCTATGATCGTCTTCATGAACATATTCTGGCCGATCAGCCTGCCATCCTGCTCCATAACAAAATCAAGTTCCTTGATGAAAGCCGGATCATCACGCAGCACATGTATCACATAATGCTCACTGCATCCCGGACGGTACACGTTCCAGAACGACTCTCTGACGAGGTTCTCAACTGCTCTGTAGTCTTCTGATCTTTCTGAACGAATGGTGTAGTCATTTGTATTCATTGTTTTTCCTCCTGAAAATTGTTGACTGCAATTGCCTTTGGCGGGAGGTTTGTTTTGATCGTCTGCAAACCTCCCGGTCAGCCGACAATCTCCGGTGTGTTGTACTTTTTCAAACAGTACTCTCCTTAAAGATGTTTTATAATCATGCCCAAAGGCAGGATTATCCTTTCAAATTGTGATATGCGTCCAGGTTGTTTCTGACGATTGCTCCCAGCTTTTCACAGGTTTCCGTTTCTCTGCATTCTCCGCAGGTTTCAATGCCTTTTTCCGAAGCACACCGGCGGATAGGGCAGAGAGATGCACAATAAGTCGTTTTTACACCGTCAATTCGGCAACCGACACAGTTGATCATCTCAGGTGTGATTGTCACGCCATTAAGCTCCGACCAGAGCTCTGCGACTTTTTCGCGAAGTGCGTCATCGTTATTCACTGTTGCGATACGGGCATCACAAGTCTCGCAGTCAAGCCCGCAATAAGCTATATAGCTTTTCATTTGCATATTCCTCCATTCGACAAATGATCCATGATCCAGGAATCCAGAAAATTCATCTGCTTTTTCGTGTGAAACCAGTGCTCACCACCGTCCATAATCGTGAGGCTTGCGTGATGCTTCTGAGCAAAGGCCTTCATTGCATCGACGGATGTCATGTCGTCTGCGCTTCCGTATAGAATATCGGTCGGAACGTTCCAGCCCAAAGGATGCTCTCTCACATAGGAAAGATACTCCCATGACAGTTCTTCATCAAAATCTGTATGAACAGTTCCTTTTTTTTGCAGCTCCGCCTCCGTGACGCCTGCCCGGTGCATTATGTCGCCGATCAGCTTTTCCATATCCACGATCGGAGATATGAAAAAGGCGTGAGTGACATACTTTTCTATATCCGCGTTCATAGAGAGATACGCGCCGATGCTGTTGGCGATCAGGATGATCCTGTCACATTCTTCATTCAGCTCTGCAACAGCTGCATGTATTTCCATTCCTGCTTCCCACGGTAAAAAGCTTTTGTACTCAAGTCCGATAACATTGCAGGAGGGAAACAGCAAATTGTAATGCTCCGCTTCAGCCGCACTGCCGCCCTTGCCGTGGATATATATAACAGTGTCCATTCTTTTCACTTCTTTCCCGCTCTCATTCGCCGATGACGGCAGTGTGGAAGCCTTTGTGAGTCTTTATGCTTTCATTTTCCTGAATAGTTTCCTTGCGATGAGTACAACTACGACAGTCCATACAGCGCCCCAGACCTCGACCGACCACAGCGGGACCGCACCTCTCTGGTACAATGCGGGAAGTGTGTCCATCAGCATATGCAGAATGATCGCCATCGGCAGATATGCCTTCTTTGCGTTGACGACGCCGTAATACACGATGACCGTCAGCCCGATATGGAGAAGCATCGCCAGAAGTCGTTCAATGACGTTCATTGCCATCATCATGTAATCGAACTCAGCGGCCGCCTTTACGGACGGAAGCGCAGCGACAGCGGTTTCTTCCGTAATATTAAGTGTTTTGAGCGCGTTTTGCGTGTCTCCCGCAGAGAACAGGATCGCAATTACAAGATATAAGACTGTGGCAGGCAGAATAACCGCCAATATCTCGATTCCACCGTGACCTATGCCGTACAGGACCGCGTTTTCACGAGTGCGGTTCTTTTTCATGATGGTTTTCAGAACGATATATCTTCCGCATTCCTCAAAAACCCCGGCCATAATGATTCCATATAATACGAAAGCTACTGTGTTTCCGTTGATGAATCGGGAAACGGGATTGTCATGAAGAATGCAAAAATAATGCACACCCAGCTCCAGCACGCGTGCGGAAACGATAAATCCGGCTGCTCCTGCGATGAGCCAGCTGATATTAGTCTTCTCTTTATGCTTTATTCGCCAGCAGATGAAGAAAATGACGGGGATCGCGATCATCAGAATGACAGTGATGATCAGAGCAGGTACGCTGCTTTTGCCAATGACGATATTCTCGAACTCAGTCATTCTTCCTCACCTCCCCAGACCTCTACACAGAAGCCTTTATGCCCGCACGCAGTGCAGATCAGCTTACGGGCAGTAGGGGTGTGATTCGCCCAGAAGGCTTCCTTCAGAGCGGGCTTGAATACCTCGTGACATTCCGGGCAGATGTATTTTACATGATTGAAGTAATAACGGCTGACCAATATGCCCCAAATAGCAGCCACCAATGCCCAGCCAACGAACGGCCACCATATGCCTCTGACGATCCAGATAATAATGGAAAACCATTGCAGCGCTGTGACCGGGATCCCGGTCAGTATCATCATCCGGCGCATCCTTTTCAGCTTTTTTTTACCTTCCATAATGACGGCTATGTCACCGATTGTTTCTAGAGAGAAGTCTGTTTTGCCCTTCAGCCCGTTTTTCAGCTCATGCAGCTTTTCCAGCTTTCCCTGTTTCTCGGAAATCTCATCCGAAAGAACGGTTTCCTGCTGTTCAATCAGCAGGGATATCACTTTTTCGGGATGCTCTTCCTCCAGGATCTGAGAAATAGCGTCGATGGGAAGATCCAGTTCACGAAGAAAACAGATAATTTTCATACGCTTCAGATCGTCTTCCGAGTAGAGCCGCCGTCCACCTTCGGAAAGCTCTCCGGGAATCAGGATACCCCTGGTATCATAATACTGAACGGTTCGGACAGTGACGCCACAGAGCTTTGCAAGCTCTCCCGTCGTGTATTTTGACATAGCTTTCGCCTCCTTTCGTCATGTATTATACAACATGACGCTGCGTAACAAGCAATACCTTACTCAGGGGGATTTTTCTGAAAATTTTACTTTTTTCGCAAAAAGCTCCCCTTCGGCGATGACGGCATGGGAGAGTATGCTTATTGTGCGAGCATTTGGAGAAGTTCCTCCACATAGAGTTTCGGATGGTTGATCGAATAATCTCCATGATACATCCCATCTTTGATTTCAAGGCAGCTTCCGGGTAAAGCCTCATGCAGCAGCTCTGCGGAGCGAAGCATTTTTTTCTGCTCTTTTCCTCCAACTATTATGCGCACCCCGGCACAGGTGTTCTGAATACATGACTTCACTTCATATGCTGTGTTCGCCTTCAGAAAGGAAATCATGTTGTCTTTTGAAATATGTGACGTGTCTCGATAATAGTCCTCGAATAGATCCTCACGAATGCGAAGATATCGAAATTGAATTTTGGCAAACCATTCCTTTTGAATCAGGCCATAGCTTGAAGCGAATGAAGGTCTTATAAGGGCATGAGTGATCCTTGAAGGGATTACAGATGCACTTTCAATAATGGCATATCGGCAGATATCCGCCCGCTGTTTCAGAATTTTCACCAAAACCTGAGCGCCGAGAGACAGCCCTCCGATAAGAAGAACTGACCCGTCATATTCGCTGTCGATAAACGAAATGATCCGTTCTGCATTTTTCTCTATACTGACAAAATCCGCATCACTTTCCGCGTGACCGTCGAGAATCGGCAGCACGATATGGTATCGTTCACCGAGAAGCTCTGCTTCCGCTCTGAAGTTCCACCATGAGAGTCCGCCGCCGTGGAGCAGCATAATGATATCGCTATTCTGTTTTCCGTATTCTATCGTTTTCATACCTGCCCCAATTGTGCTTGATATCCTCTATAACCGCTTGCTGATGTTGTCGTCGGCATAAAAACCGAAATTATTAACGCCGTTGAGCGGGCGGTATTTTATTTCAGTTTTCTCTGAACGGCTCGGTGAAAAAGTGAAAATTGTCTATCCACAGTTCAGCACCCGGTTCGGGCTTAAGAATAAGACAAAGATCGGTTACGTCATCAAGAGGTTTATCAAAACGGAAAAATGCGTTGCGCCTTGAGTACCATTCAAAAGAGTTTGTCGGGTGTTCTGCGTTTATTGTGCCGAGAAGGCGACCGTTTTCTCCTCCCGCTGTCACGTCAATCGATGCCTTGCCCCCAACGCAGTAGTAATCAAGTGAAAATCCGACTTTATCGGACAGATTGCGTATCTTCGGATATGCCAGTTTTGCTTTTTCGGTGCAGGAAACACAAAAGCCGAAGAGACATTTATTTTCGACCTTTTTTACGTTTTCGCCCTTCATGTACCATTGCGCTTCAATTCTGTTCCAGTCAGAATCATACTGTCCTACGCCGTATTCCACTATCAGGGGATCTGTGACCAGTTCGCCGTTTTCCCTGATATGAACATAGCAAAGACCGCTCGAACGAAACATGTCCGTTTGGTCTTTAACGGTTATTGCCTGAAAAAGCTGACCGTTCCACTCGCAAAAACTGCTGTGATCGATGGTCGAAGCGGTATCCCCCATGAAATTATAAGGTCCGTAAACGTTGTCGGATACGGCATAAAATCCTCCGTAACTGAGGTAATACCTTCCGCAGAATTTGTTCAGCGAGGCTTTGTCATCGCCGCAGTGGTCAAGAGAGATTTTCTTCGGTGTTTCTGCAAGCGAAATCATATCCGGACCCAATCTGGCAATAAAATATCCGCAGCCTTCGCCGTAGCACCATGACGGACCGCCGAAAACGATATAGTATTCTCCGTCATCGTCACGAAAGACAGAGGGATCATATTCTCTTGTTGTAGTCACGTTCCCGTCAAGCAGAGGCCTTCCGAGGGCGTCTTTGAACGGTCCTCCCGGATGATCTGAAACCGCTACGCCCGTTCTGCTGTTTCCGTCGGAAAAATAGTAGTAGTATTTCCCGTTTTTTTCAGCGGAATCGACCGCCCAGCAGCAGTTTGATGGACCCATAAAAAAATCTTCAGGGTGAACGACGGATTCAAGCTTCCACTCCACCGCGTCTGCAGAGGACCAGATCTGCCAGTCATGCATGCAAAAACCGTGTGCGTCAGCAACCGCGTCATGTGACGCATAGAGATACATCCGGCCTTCAAAAATATGAATATGAGGATCGCATACTCCCATGCCGGGAATAATGGGATTCTTTTTTGAAATAACAGTTCTCTTTTTTTCTCCGCTGTAAGGCGTTGCGCGTTCCATTTTTTTCTTCCTCCGTAATATGTTTATAAATCATGATTCGATGCTGTCCGGCACACCGCACTCAGCGCAGGACACCTCCACGGGCAGCGCGGAATAACGGTCAGGTTCCGGAATGGCGCGAGCATCATCCGGATCGCTCACACGACACATACCATCGCTTGTTGTCTCAAGTATATCACATTTTGAGAAAATAATCAAGAACGTATTTGAAGCCGTATACAATAAAAACACTGCAAACAGTTTTAATGTGGTGTATGTAGATTTCTGCAATTTCTTTGTCCGTACGCAACAAAGATTTTGCCATCTCGCATTGCCCTCCTGCACTGCCAATACAATTGAGCATGCCAAAACCGCGGAGAAGTTTCAAAAATATGCCTATACTATAATAAAGAATCCCCATCACAAAAGCATGATTTTCAATCTTCGAAACGGAGTTGCCGATACTGTCTTTTACAGCTGCCTTGACAAAGAGGCAAATGAGGATGATCTGTATAACAGGATGATTTTATTTGAGCAGAAATACGATCAGGAAGAATATACGCTCAAGGACGGTAAAAAATACGGGTCGGAGCTCGAATATTTCACCTATAATTATGATACAGACTGTCTCGCATACATTTATGAAGTGTTTTTCGCATATGAAAACGGGATTATCAACAATGATTACGGAACCGTCTGCATGATAGACGAAAACGGCAGCGCGACAACCCCGGCGTTATAATAGACTGAAAAATATTTACAAAACAACAGACACGGGTTTTTCCGTGTCTGTTGTTATATAATATGCTTCAAGCCGTCCCGGATGCGCTGTTTTATTCCTCGAATATCGGTTCGCTTGATACCCAATAATAAGCTCCGTCGTCTCCGAGCGCAAAAGTATGCATGTAATTCTGCATAATATCGTCAAATGCGGAAATATCGGCGTTTTCACTGCTGAACAGCTGTTGTGCAGGCAAGACAGTTAAAAAATCATGGTCTGCAGTATATTCAGGACTGTATTCATACGGAATATCGTTTTTTTCGCATATAGGCTTTGTTTGCAACGCATCGGCATATAAAGCCTCGATATACAGGGATCCGTCATCGGATGCACCGTATTCGACCGACATGAATTTATCGTAGACATATGCAAATTGTCCGTCATATTCGATTTTTGAAAACAATGAAAAATCATGATATCCGCAGCCATCGCTCTGTTTTGCGGAGTTCCACTGCAGGAACTTTTCTCCGTCATATTCCAGCACGGCGTTTTCCGGAGTAGCAAAGCTTTTATAGTTGACAGATGCATTATTACCAAAAAGTTTCCTGATAGTTTCTTCGAATTCACGTAAAGAGTATACGGTATATTCTATATTCTCATATATGATTTCTCCGTTTGACGGATCGGTACCGTATGGAGAATATATCCCTGCATCAGCCGTTACAGTCTCCCTGATTTGATACGGAAGATTATAAAAAACCAAATCAAGAATATAGTCTACGCTCAAATCGTCAAACGTTATTTTAGCAGTACGGTAAAATGATTTGTTTTCTTCTTTATCACATGTGTAATATAACCGACTGTCGCACAAAGAATAATACAGATCCTCAACAGTTCCGAAAAACGATATTTCCGCAGTATAACCGTTGCGATATAACATAATTCTTTTGTTGCTTATCGGCTTGAAGGTGCAATCAGATTCCGTATGCAAAAGTTCAAGTATTTTCGATGCTATATGATAGCGATAAATATTTTCTCCGCTCGAATAAAAAAGAACCGCATCGTTTCCGTAAAATTGATCAATCGGCATTTGCGCGTCATAAATCAGGGTTTTATTGTTTCCGTCACGATCGATCGATATGATCTGACTGTCGTTTATAACACAGTAAAGAATATTTCTGAACGGATAAACATACGATGTTTTTTCTTCCAGCAGAACTTTTGTCGACCAATCTCTTATATCCTGCCGATAAAGCCATCCGTTGATATAATAGATATAATCATCATAACCGAATCCAACGGATTCGTCCTTAAATGGTCTTTCCTTCGAAAAATACATGTCATATGACATTATGTCAGTAATCGGACGTTCCGTTTCAGACATATTGCACGATGTAAGAAGAAAGACTATAATTATGAAAAGTATTAATCGTCTGTCCATATTTCCCCCTAATATATTTCACCCTGAGAAACCGCACACCGTGCATGAACTGCCTCCAGTATGGGATGCGGTATCTTTGAATAGCGTTTCATAGGGCTTTTCAGGGATACTTTCTCCGATGCTGAAAAATACAGAACACATTGCTACCTAGGCAATTACCATTACCGCCACAAACATTTTAATAATACGTACATCAATATCTCCTTTTTGTTAAAATCTACAACTATATTATCATGTTTATTATATCATAAATTTATAATTGTGTCAATATATTCCTGTTTTTTTAATTTACGGAAATTAAAATGCGTCTTAATATTTTGTTAGTCTCTTAGTAATATGAAATAATCATCGGCTGAATCAGCACATGATCGCGCAAAAGTATGAACAATAATTACCGACCTGACGGGCGCCGGTAATCATCAGCGCCTTTTTCGGATTGTCGTTATAGAACTCTTCAATTTGCTTTGTGATTTTACGCTGGAGCATTTTTCATCCTCCTATAATTCTCGATGGTAGTATGATATCACAAATCCACGAAAAAATCGAAGTATAAATTACACTTTTCCATGAATAATTCTCTGGTTTTTTACACTTTTTCCGATACGCGCACTCATATTTGTACTGTCAAGAAAAGTAGACACGTCCTTTTATGATTGTCTCTTTTGAAATCAAGACAATGAGTATGACAATATAGACGTGACAAAGGCGGCTAAAGAAATCCTGTCGTGCTAGAATAAAGCGCAGCTGGGAAATGCATCCTGCTTTGTGCATCATCAGCTGCGTTGTATTCATCGGTATGAAAACTGTCCTATTAGTGAGAAATATGGAATGTCAATACTTTTACATTGGTGTTTTCATTTGACATTTCTGATATCGCTTTCTACGATATTAAATCGCTTAAATTCCGGGATGGATGATTCCATCGCCCATTCCTTGATTTTGTTGTCGGCGGACACTTCCACCTCCGCGATAATACTGGAGGGGTAAATAACGCTCCTGAGCTTTGCTTTGCGGAATTCGCTGTAAGAATCGCAAAGCGGTACACCGTTAATTCGGCTGATATAATCCACCATGGCAAGCAGATACAGACTTTCGGGATACCACGCTCTTTTATAATAGGTTGTTATATTGTCACTTTCAATGGTCTGGATCAAAAAGTCGATATCGCCTAGTTCCTTCAGCTTGTGACAGGCGTTGCTTTTGAACAGATCGAACGCCGGACGTGGCACCATAATCGGTTCCAGTAATTCCTCCATCGTTACGTCAAGCTCCTTTGCCAGCTTATATACCGTATTGGCACTGCATTTGTCGAGTCTGGTTTTGCCATTGCATATATCATTTAGCGTCATATAGGGAATGCCAGCGTTTTTTGCGACACGGTATTTGGATAAATGCTTTTGACGCATAATTTCGATGATTTTCATTGTGTTCACCTGCCTTAATACTATTATAACGGTAAACCGTGATAAAGTCATTAGCAATCAATGAACTTTTAATTGCAAATCCATGTTCAGATGTTAGAAACTATCTCTCCTGCCTGAGATCAGCCTCTCATTACATATCTTTGTTATTTTTCTGTCGATCAATAGGTGTCGGAGTCTATTATAGCTGATTCTCATATTCTAGATCATTTCCAGTCTTTGTGTATCTTGGACCTTCAGGCGAACCGCAGAGTTCTTCACCGAACACATATTCGTCGTGATAAAAATCCGAGATGTTCATCTCCAGCGCTTCAATGACCCTGCACGCAATGGAAAATGATGCGCGCATGATATCTCGTTTCCCGCTTTCAATATTCTGATAACTCTGGACAGGAATTCTTGCCCTATCTGCAACTTTCTTCTGAGTTAAACCTAGCGTAATGCGTCTCTCGCGAAGAACACCGTTTTTCTTCAAATGTACGATTTGATTTTCGTCTAATGATTCATGATCAATATCCATATTTTCGCCTCATATATAATTACAGTCAAAATACTGTGATCCCATTATACGGCAGTTTGTCACAGCTGATTCTCATTGTCGGGATCCTTCCTTAAAAAATCGGACAGCGGGACTATCATCTCGTAAAGCATAACGTACTTCTGTCCGATCATCTTGTTTTCATGATAGTGCCCGAAAAACCATGTTTTGAAGTAACAACGCTGCCGGATTGTTTCAAGGTAATCTGTAAGACTGTCATGCTCATACATGCCGCCGCTTATAACATCCTGAATATGAGTCGGGGCACAGTGCGAAAGAATACAGTCGACGCTGTTTCCGGCTTTTTCAAGATTGCGTATCCCTTCTTCCATTTCTGTCTCGGAGGGCATTTCTTCCTTCCACCAAGAAAAATGGTTTATCCGGTAAAGGGCACGATCTCTGTCAAGCTTTTTCTTTATATCCCAGAACTGAGGATCATCAGGAGACAGAATCCCGTCGTTTATATCATGCGACCTTGCGCCGCCGAATGCGAAGAAGCGGACGCCTTCGATTTCAAAGACCTGTCCGCGCATGAGATGTATAACATTTTTCCGTATGAAATGGACTTTTCCGCCGTTCCATACAGATACCGGAAACGAATTCAGCAGATCGTAGTTTTCATGATTCCCGTCAACAAACAGGAAAGTGTACGGCTTGTTTTCAAGCCAGTCCAGCCAGTATTTTTCTGTGGATGAGTCGTTCCAGACCCCTCCGAAATCCCCGCAGATTATAACGGGGATTCCTTCCGGTGCGTTGAAGAATTTAGACCCGAATCTGACAAACTCGGCATGTGTATCGCCGGTTATAAAAATCTCTTTGTTTTGCATTCTCATTATTCCTCTTCACAATCCCGTCTTGGCAGGATTACTTCAACTATCTCGCCAATATCACATTCAAGCACAACACAGATCGAGCGCAGAAGCTTTGTCGATACGTCCATATTGTTCAAAAGCTTATGCATATGATACTGACCGAAGCCGGCTTTTTCCATCAGTTCCTTCTTTTTCATTCTTTTTTCTACCAGCCGGTACCAGAGGTTGCGGTAGCTTATCCCCATTATATCACCTTTTTTCTTCTTATGCCTGATATGCGCGGCTGACCGTCAGCCTTCATTTTTAAGCAGATATTTGTTGCTTACGACCTTCATAGAAAGGCTTGCGCTTATAAGCGGGCAGAAAACCGGTTCCGTGGGCCGGATGACTATTCCTTCCTTTTTCCCGCCGTTCGGATAGTCGCCGTCAGCTCTTTCAAGCCGCGATTCGACCGTCGGCTA
>JAEEGI010011744.1_pt1 | contig 18856 bp, 13 predicted proteins | sample 8958751 | NCBI WGS metagenome assembly JAEEGI01 (sample SAMN16246545, study PRJNA631951) | gut metagenome | biome: gut microbiome; feature: rumen; material: KS-attached | host: Bos | place: Iran: Karaj | collected 2018-10 | reverse complement strand
GCCGGCGCCCGCGGGCGCCTCGGGCGCGGGGAGCGCCCCGATCACGCTCATGCACATGCGCACGCACTCGTCGCAGATATAGCTGCCGTTGCCGGCGATGAGCCGGTTTACCAGGGACTGGGGCTTGCCGCAGAACGAGCAGCGGATGCTTCTTCTGGTATCGTCAGTTCTAGCCATATGTTTCTCCTATCATGATCCGGGATAACAGGCGGGACGGGCTGTCGCCCGCCCCGCTCCGGATCCAGTCACGAATAACGAAGTCCTTGATCTGGCCGCTCAGCGTTTGTAGATCACCCGGTCGATGAGGCCGTAGTCCTGGGCCTCCTCCGCGGTGAGCCAGCGGTCGCGCTCGGAATCGGCCTTGACCTCCTCCGGCGTCTTGCCGGTGTTCTCGGCCAGGATCCTGTTCAGGCGCTCCTTGATCTTCAGGAAGTGCTCCACGTCGATCTCCATGTCGGTCACCTTGCCTTGGGTGCCGGCGGAGGGCTGGTGGATCATGATCTCCGCGTTGGGCAGGGCGATGCGCTTGCCCTTGGCGCCGGAGGACAGCAGAAAGGCGCCCATGGAGGCAGCCATGCCCACGCAGATGGTGGAGACGTCGGGCTTGATGTACTGCATGGTGTCATAGATCGCCATGCCTGCGCTGACGCTGCCGCCGGGGCTGTTGATATAGAATTGGATGTCCTTGTCGGGGTCCTGGGCCTCCAGATACAGGAGCTGGGCCACGATCAGGCTGGCGGTGGTGTCGTTGACCTCCTCCGACAGCATCACGATGCGGTCGTTGAGAAGTCTGGAAAAAATGTCGTAGGACCGCTCGCCGCGGCTGGTCTGCTCGACCACATAGGGGACTAAGCTCATTTGTAAAACTCTCCTTTCATCTTGCTTATCCAAGAGAGCATATCCGGTTTCGGCTTTTTTTATTCCTCGGTCTCTTCCGGCTCGGCGGGCTTGTCCATCTCGCCGATCTCAGCGCTGTCCATAATGACGGAGGTGGCCTTTTCCTTCTTGTACTCGTTCTGAATGGTCTCCAGGCCGAAGTACTCCTTGATCTCCTCGGGCTTGGCGTTGACGCTGTCGGCGATGCGCTGCAGATAGGCGTCGGTCTCCTCCTCGGTGAGCTCGATGTTCTCCGCCTTGGCGACGGCCTCCAGCAGCAGCTCCGTGCGAACCTGGTACTGGGCGGAGGGCAGGATGCTCTGGTTCATGGTCTCCGCGTCGATGCCCATCATGCGCACCAGCTTCTCCAGCTCCACGTTGCGGTCGGTGAGGCCGAAGTTGGCGGCGTAGTTGCGGATGATCTCCTCCGCCTTCTCGTGGATCATCACGTCGGGCACGTCGCAGTTCATGTTGTCGGCGGCCTGCTTCATGATCAGGGAGCGGAAGGCGGTCTCCGCCTGCTCGTCGTACTTGTCCTGCAGCTTCTTGCGAATGTCGGCCTTGTACTCGTCCAGAGTGTCAAAGCCCTGGTCGCCGGCGAACTCGTCGTCCAGCTCGGGCAGCTCCGGGAAGGTGATGCTGTTGAGCTTCACCTTGAAGACCACGTCCTTGCCGGCCAGGTTCTCCACATAGGTCTCGGGGAAGGTGATGTTCAGCTCCTTCTCCTCGCCGATCTGCATACCCACGACCTGCTCCTCAAAGCCGGGCACGAAGGAGTTGGAGCCCAGCTCCAGATCGTAGTTCTCGCTCTTGCCGCCGTCGAAGCGCTCGCCGTTCAGGAAGCCGTCAAAGTCGATGTTGGCGACGTCGCCCATCTGCGCGGGCCGGTCTTCCACGGAGACCTTGCGGGCGTTCTGCTTGCGGGCCTTCTGCAGCTCCTCCTCCACCTCTTCGTCAGTGGCATGGGTCACGTCCTTGGGCGCCTTCAGGCCCTTGTACTGGCCCAGGGTGACCTCGGGGTACAGGGTGACGGCGAAGGTATAGCGCACGGTGCGCTCCTCGGTGACCTCCACGTTCTCGATGGAGGGCTGGCCCACGATGCGCAGCTCCCGCTCGGTGACGCCCTGCTCAAAGGCCTTGGGGGCCAGCTCGTCCATGGCGTCCTGATAAAACACCTCGCGGCCGTACATGTTCTCCACGATGGCGCGGGGGGCCTTGCCCTTGCGGAAACCGGGAATATTGATGCTGCTCTTGTTCTTCAGGTAAGCGGCGTTGACGGCGGCCTCAAACTCGGCGGCGTCGGACTCCACCTGGAACACGGCAGTGTTGTTTTCTTTTTTCTCAAGATTCTTGACGATCATGCTTGATTTCCTCCTCTATATTGTGACTGACACACAGTGTCTTATCTTACCAGATTTCTCCCGTAAAATCAATGATAATTTCTTGAATTCCGGTCTTCTTTCCCAAGTTCATGCCAGAGCGTTGTCAAATGCGTCTGATCTGTGGTATAATAATAAAATGAACTTTGATTTTGCAGAAAGGAGGCAGGCATGAGCGCATACGTCCCATTCCTGTTGGGCTTGTCCCGGGCCGTGATGGTGCTGCTGTCCGCGGCGCTGATCGTCCGCTGCCTGCGCTCCATGCTCCGGGAGCGCTACGATCCGGAGATCTGGGCCTTTCTGCGCTCCGGGAAGGACAGCCTCCCCATCACCCACTGGGAGAACCTGATCGGCCGCTCCCGCAGCGCGGATCTGCGGCTGGATGTGCCGGAGCTCAAGCGCGTGCAGGCGGTGCTCTGCCGGGGCGATCAGGGGGAATGGACCGTATACGACGTCTTCTCCCGGGGCGGCGTGACCGTGAACGGCCGCGCCCCCGGCGGCAGCGGCCTGCCCCTCCACCATGGCGACACCATCCGGGTCGCCGGCTGTCCGCTGCATTTCAGCGACATCGACCAGCGCAAGCGCAAGCGGCTGGAGGAAGCCCGCAGCGCCGTGGGCAGGCGGATCTCTCCCGCCCTCACGCTGCTGGAGCTCACCGTGTTTCAGCTCTTTCTGCTGCTGCAGCATGTGTTCTTTGCTTCGCCCGAGACGCTCATCCCCCTCACGCTCTCCTTTACGCTGCTGATCATCCTGGAGTGGAGCTGTTACAACGCCATGCGCATCATCGGCCGCAGCGGCTTTGAGGCGGAGACTCTTGCCTTCTATCTGACCAGTCTGGGCTACTCGGTGGCGGCCAGCTCCGTGCCGGGTGAGCTGTACAAGCAGGTACTGCTGACCATGGGCGGGGTGCTGCTCTTCGTACTGGGAGGCTGGTGGCTGCGCAGCCTGCGCAGAACCGCCGCCCTGCGCATCCCCGTGGCCCTGGGGGCCCTGCTGCTGCTGGGCCTGAACCTGGCCTTCAGCAAAACCGTGTTCGGCGCGCGCAACTGGCTGGAGATCGGCAGCTTCTCCTTCCAGCCCTCGGAGCTGGTGAAGGTGGCCTTCGTCTACGTGGGCGCGTCCACCCTGGATCGGCTTTACCGCCGCAGGAACCTCTTTGTCTTTATTGCTTTCTCCGCCTCCTGCGTCATCGCCCTGGCCGTCCTCGGGGATTTCGGTACGGCGCTGGTCTTCTTCGTGGGCTTTCTGGTCATCGCCTTTCTGCGCTCCGGCTCTGTCGCTACGGTTTTTCTGGCGCTGGCCGCCGCCGGCATGGCCGGCTTTCTGGCCGTCAACGGCAAGCAGCACATCGCCCAGCGCTTTGCAAGCTGGGGGCACATTTGGGAGGATCCCTTCGGCGCCGGCTATCAGCAGACCCACGCCCTCTCCGCCGCCGCTTCCGGAGGTCTCTTCGGAAAGGGCGCGGGCAACGGCTGGCTGAAACACATCTTCGCCGCCAACACCGATCTGGTTTTCGGCATGATCTGTGAGGAGCTGGGCCTGCTGATCGGTCTGTGCATGATCGCTGCGGTGCTGGTGCTGGCCTTCTTCGCTGTGCGCAGCGCCCGCCGCGGCCGCTCCGCCTACTACGCCATCGCCGCCTGCGCCGCCATGAGCATGCTGCTGACCCAGGTGGGGCTCAACGTCTTCGGCTCGGTGGATCTGCTGCCCTTCACCGGGGTGACCTTTCCCTTTGTCTCCCGGGGCGGCAGCTCCTTCCTGTCCTGCTGGATGCTGATGGCCTTCATCAAAGGCGCCGACAACCGGCGGGACGCCAGCTTTGCCGTCCGGCCCGGGGAGCGGCTGCGCTCCGAAGCGGAAGGGGGCTGAGCGGATGAACAAGATCACCAACCGGGCCGTGTCGGTGCTGCTGCTGGCGGGCTTTATCATCCTGGGCACGCTGCTCTACGCCATCCGCTACGTGGATCACGGCCGGGAATGGGCCATGGCCTTTTCCCGGGTAGAATCCGGCTCCTCCGGCCGGATCCTGGATCGCAGCGGCGTGGAGCTGGCCCGCTTCAGCAGCACGGAAAAGCTCTACTCCCCGGACGCGGCCACCCGCATCGCCAACTACCATATCACCGGCGACTACTGGAACCGCAGCGGCACCGGGCTTTTGAGCCGTAATTGGGAGGGGCTGCAGGGCTACTCCCTGCTCACCGGGGCCAAAGCTCCGGAGGAATACTGTCTGCGTCTCAACGTGGACGCCGCGCTCAACAAGGCCGCCTTTTCGGTGCTGGACGGGCGGCAGGGCGCGGTGCTGATCGTCAACTACCGCAGCGGGGAGCTGCTGTGCATGGTCTCCTCCCCGGCGGTGGATCCGGCGGATCCGGAGGCGGTGCCCGCTGAGGGCGCCTACATCAACCGCTGTCTCTCGGCGGTCTTCGTGCCCGGCTCGGTCTTCAAGCTGGTCACCGCCGCGGCAGCCATTGAGAACATCCCCCGCCTGGACGACCTGCGCTTTGACTGCGAGGGGAGCTGCCAGATCGCCGGCGTGGACATCGTATGCTCCGGCACCCACGGCAGCCAGACCTTCGAGCAGGCCATGGCCAACTCCTGCAACGTGGCCTTCGCCCAGCTTGCCGTGGCTCTGGGGCAGGAGGCGCTGAGCCGCTACGCCGCGGACTACGGGTTTCTGGAGGGGCACAGCCTGGACGGGATCCCCACCGCCGCCGGCAGCTTTCCCCGGGACTTCGTGGGCGACCCGGAGCTGGGCTGGGCCGGCGTGGGCCAGTCCACGGATCTGGTCTGCCCCTATTCCCTGCTGCGCTTTGTCTCCGCCATCGCCAACGACGGACTGCTGGCGGAGCCGCGGCTCGTGCGGGACGGCGCCTCCCCCGCGCCGCTGCGCCTGATCCGGGCGGAGACCGCGCGGAGGCTGCAGCAGCTTATGAGCTACAACGTGGCCGCCCATTACGGCGGCGAGGAGCGTTTTCCCGGTCTGCGGCTCTGCGCCAAGACCGGTACCGCGGAGCTGGGCGACGGCAGCAGCCACGCCTGGTTCACCGGCTTTCTGCTGGACGAGGAGCACCCTTACGCCTTCGTGGTGCTGATCGAGCGGGGCGGCGGCGGCCTGCAGGCCGCCGGAGCGGCCGCCAACGAGATCCTGCAGTTCGCCGTCGGAAATTAAGAAAGCAGGGCGGAAGCTTACCCGCTCCGCCCCCGTATCCATACAAAGGAGTCCCCTATGGCAGAAATCATCGTATCCGATCTCGTCAAATCCTTCGAGATCGGCGAAAACGTGTTGGACGGACTGTCCTTCACCATCAATCCCGGCGAGCGGGTGGGCATCCTGGGCCCCAACGGATGCGGAAAGACCACCCTTTTCCGGATCCTGACGGGGGCGCTGCCCTATGACGAGGGGCAGGTCGCCATCACCCCCGGCCGGCGCATCGGCCTCATCTCCCAGATCCCCGTGTTCCCGGCCGGCTGGACGGTGGAGGACGTGCTCCGCTCCGCTCAGAGGCGGCTCACGGATATGAGCGCGCGCATCGACGAGCTGACGGAGCAAATGGAGCGGGATCCCTCCCCCGCCCTGCTGCGGGAATACGACAAGCTCTCCGACGACTTCCGCCGTCTGGGCGGCTACAGCATGGAGAGCGACCGCAACCGGGTGGCCAACGGCCTGCAGATCCCCACAGCCCAGCGCGCCCAGAGCTTTGCCAGTCTCTCCGGCGGGGAGCAGACTCGGGTAAACCTGGCCAGGCTCATCCTGGAGGACACGGACATCCTCCTGCTGGACGAGCCCACCAACCATCTGGACCTGCGGGCCACAGAATGGCTGGAGGAGTACATTCTGCGCTTCAAGGGCACGGTGCTGGCCATCAGCCACGACCGCTGGTTCCTGGATCGGGTGGTGCAGCGCTGCATCGAGATCCAGGACGGCAGGGCGGAGTTCTACCCCGGCAACTACAGCTTCTATGCCGAGGAGCGGCAGCGCCGCTTCGAGGAGAAGCTCAAGCAGTACGAGAAGGATCAGGCCAAGGTCGAGCAGCTCCAGCGCGCCGCGGAGCAGCTGCACCTCTGGGCCTTCCTGGGCAACGACAAGCTGCACAAGCGGGCCTTCTCCATGGAGAAGCGCATCGAGAAGCTGCAGCAGAGCGAGCGGCCCCGGGAGCAGAAAAAGCTGACGGTCAAGTTCCGGGAGCGGGAGTTCAACGGCGACGAGGCGCTGGTGATCGAGGGGCTGAGCAAGGCCTACGGGGACAAGCAGCTCTTCCGCGGCCTGTCTCTCAGCGTCACCGGCGGAGAGCGCATCGCCCTCATCGGCGACAACGGCGTGGGTAAATCCACGCTGCTGCGTCTGATCCTGAACGAGGAGCAGCCGGACGAGGGCTGGCTCTACCTGGGCCCGGCCGTGCGCACCGCCTACCTGCCCCAGAAGATCAGCTTCTCCCTGGACAGCCGCTCCGCCCTGGACACCATGCTCTATGACGCCCGCTGCCTGCCCCAGCAGGCCCGGGATCGGCTGGCCGCCTTCGGCTTCCGGGGCGAGGACGTGTTCACCCCCGTGGGCGCCCTCTCCGGCGGGGAGCGCAGCCGCCTGAAGCTCTGCATCCTCATGGGCGGGGATGTGAACTTCCTGATCCTGGACGAGCCCACCAACCATCTGGACATCGCCAGCCGGGAGTGGATGGAGGACGCCCTCTCGGACTATGAGCAGACCCTGCTCTTCGTCTCCCACGACCGCTGGTTCATCGAGAAGTTCGCCACCCGGATCTGGTACATGGCCGAGGGCCGGGTCACGGATTACCGGGGCGGCTACCGGGAATTCTGCGCCTGGCGGGAGCGGCAGGGCCAGCTTCAGCAGGCCGGGAAAGCCGTGCAGAAGAAGGAAGAAAAGAAAAAGCCACGCCTGCCCAACGCCGAAAAGCAGGCGGCTCGGATCGAGCGGGACATCGCCCGCCTGGAGGAAAAGATCTCCGAGCTGGACAGGCAGGCCGAGGAAAACGCGGCGGACTATCAGAAGCTGCTGGCCATCGGCGCGGAGCGGGAGGCTCTGGACGCCGAGCTGATGGCGCTGTATGAGAGGTGGGAGGAGCTCCATGGATAAAAAGAAGATCATCCGCTGGCTCATTGTGGCGGCGGTTTTGATGCTGGCGGCGGTGCTGCTGCGCTTCGCGGCGAGCGGCCTGAACCTGCTGGCTTACATCCTGGGCGGCGCGGCCGCGGTCATCGTGCTGGATCTCTGCAGCAAAAACTGGGCGGCGCTCTCCGCCGTGCTGCTGGCGGGCGGGGCCTTCCTGCGCTTCGCCCTGCGCGGCTACGCCTGGTGGGGCTACCTGGCCGCCTTCCTCGCCGCCCTGGTGGTGGCCCACCGCTTTTTCAGCCGCACGCTCTGGCGGGCGCTGATGGTGCTGGTGTGCATCGGCTTTGTGTATTTCTGGATCGTGGAGATCCCCATCATCAAAAACGCCCGCACCGACGATGACGACGGGCGGGACTATCTGATCGTGCTGGGGGCGGCGGTCTACGGCGATCAGCCCTCCCTGACGCTGCAGCGGCGGCTGGAGGGGGCGCTGGATTATCTGCAGCGGCACCCCAAGAGCATGATCATCGTCTCCGGCGGCATGGGCGCGGGCGAGACCGTACCCGAGGGCGTGGCCATGCGGGACTGGCTTGTGGAGCAGGGCGTACCCGCGGAGCAGATCCTGGTCGAGGACAAGGCCACCTCCACCATGGAGAACCTGCAGTTTTCCTTTGACATCATCCGGGAGCGCGGGGACGAGCCGGACGGCAATGTGGCCATCTGCTCCAGCGCCTACCACCTGTACCGGGCCAAGCTCATGGCCCGCAACCAGGGCGTGGAGGCCGCGGGGGTCTCCGCCCCCTGGGGCTATTTCTTCGTCATGCTCAACTATTTTATCCGCGAGGCCTTCGGTGTGACCCATCTCTGGGTCTTCGGATGGTAAGGAGGAAACATGAACGAGATAAACAGCAAAACGCCCGAGGAGCTCTTCTGGCTCTCGGACGAAAACGGAGAGCAGATGGGCTTTCATCTGCTGGACGTGATCATGCATCGGGAGAAGGAATATCTGGTGCTGCTGCCCGCGGAGGGCCCCTATGTGGACGAGGTGGTGATCCTCCGGCGCTATCGGGATGAGGACGGCGGAGAGAGCTACGCGGATCCGGAAAGCGCCGACGAAGTGCAGGCCGTGTACGGAATCTTCCGGGAGCGGGCCGGGGACAAGTTCATCTTCACGGACTAAACCGCCATTCCTTCCTTTCTTCAACGACAAAAAATGCCGCTCTTTCGAGCGGCATTTTTGTTTTGAGCAGATTACTCGTTGATGGCGATGACGACGCCGGAGCCAACGGTGCGGCCGCCCTCGCGGATAGCGAAGCGCAGGCCCTTCTCGATGGCGATGGGGGTGATCAGCTCCACGTCCATGTCGACGTTGTCGCCGGGCATGCACATCTCAGTGCCTTCGGGCAGGGTGATGACGCCGGTCACGTCGGTGGTACGGAAGTAGAACTGGGGACGGTAGTTGTTGAAGAACGGGGTGTGACGGCCGCCCTCTTCCTTGGTCAGGACGTAAACCTGGCCCTTGAACTTGGTGTGGGGGTGAATGCTCTTGGGAGCAGCCAGAACCTGGCCGCGCTCCACGGACTTCTTGTCGATGCCGCGCAGCAGGCAGCCCACGTTGTCGCCGGCCTCGGCGTACTCCAGGGTCTTGTGGAACATCTCGGTGCCGGTGACGGTGGTCTCGGTGGACTCGTCCTTCAGGCCGACGATCTCAACCTTGTCGCCGATCTTCACGCGGCCGCGCTCCACACGACCGGTAACGACGGTGCCGCGGCCGGAGATGGTGAAGACGTCCTCGATGGGCATCAGGAAGGGCATATCGGACTTGCGGTCGGGGGTGGGGATCCACTCGTCAACAGCGTCCATGAGCTCCTTGATGCAGGCGAAGTCGGGATCGTTGGGGTCGTTGGACTCGCAGGTCAGGGCGTTCAGGGCGGAACCGCGGATGATGGGGGTGTCGTCGCCAGGGAAGCCGTAGAAGTCCAGCAGCTCGCGAACTTCCATCTCGACCAGCTCCAGCAGCTCCTCGTCGTCGACCTGGTCGCACTTGTTCAGGAAGACCAGCACGGAGGGCACGTTCACCTGACGGGCCAGCAGCAGGTGCTCACGAGTCTGAGCCATGGGGCCGTCGGAGGCGGCGATGACCAGGATAGCGCCGTCCATCTGAGCAGCGCCGGTGATCATGTTCTTGATATAGTCGGCGTGACCCGGGCAGTCGACGTGAGCGTAGTGACGCTTCTCGGTCTCGTACTCGACGTGAGCGGTGTTGATGGTGATGCCGCGCTCGCGCTCCTCGGGAGCCTTGTCGATAGAGGAGTAGTCGGTGTACTGAGCCTTGCCCTGGAGGGCCAGGAACTTGGTGATGGCGGCGGTCAGAGTGGTCTTGCCATGGTCGATGTGGCCGATGGTGCCGATGTTGACATGGGGCTTAGCGCGATTGTACATCTGTTTTGCCATTGTAATATCCTCCTAATAAATTTAGAAACTGAATTGTGTTGTGGGGTGCTTACCATCTAAAATTTGAGAAACCCAAGCGACTGTTCACCAGGGATTCCTGCAAATTCTTGGGCAGCTCGACGAAGTGGCTGGGCTCCATCACATAGGTGGCCCGGCCCTGGGTCTTGCTGCGAAGGTCGGTGGCGTAGCCGAACATGGTGGAGAGCGGTACTCTGCTCTCGATCACGGCGGCGCCGTTGCGGATCTCGGAGCCCTGGATCTGACCGCGGCGGGCGTTGAGATCGCCCATCACGTCGCCCATATACTCCTCCGGAGCGGTGACGACCACCTTCATAATCGGCTCCAGCAAGGTGGGCTCCGCCTTCTGGCAGGCCTCCTTGAAAGCCATGCTGCCGCAGATCTTGAAGGCCAGCTCGGAAGAGTCCACCTCGTGGAAGGACCCGTCCAGCAGCGTCGCCTTCACGTCCACCACCTGGTACCCTGCCAGGACGCCGGAGAGCATGGCTCCCTGGATGCCCTGATCCACACAGGGGATGAATTCCTTGGGAATGGCCCCGCCGGTGACCTTGTTGATGAACTCATAGCCCTTGCCAGGCTCGTTGGGTTCCACCGTCAGCTTCACGTGGGCGAACTGGCCCTTGCCGCCGGTCTGCCGGACATAGCGGGTATCCACCGTGGCGCTGCGCTTGATGGTCTCCTTGTAGGAAACCTGCGGCTTGCCCACGTTGGCCTCCACCTTGAACTCCCGCAGGAGCCTGTCCACGATGATCTCCAGATGGAGCTCACCCATGCCGGCGATGATGGTCTGACCCGTCTCTTCGTCGGTATAAGTCCGGAAGGTCGGGTCCTCCTCCGCCAGCTTCTGCAGGGCGATGGCCATTTTCTCCTGGCCGGCTTTCGTCTTCGGCTCGATGGCCACGCGGATGACCGGCTCGGGGAATTCCATGGATTCCAGGATGATGGGGTGCTTCTCATCACAGAGGGTGTCGCCGGTGGTGGTGTTCTTGAGCCCCACCGCCGCGGCGATGTCGCCGGACCAGACCTGGTCGATGTCCTCTCTGTGATTGGCGTGCATCTGCAGGATGCGGCCCAGCCGCTCCCGATGGCCCTTGGTGGAGTTCAAAACCGTCTTGCCGGTCTCCAGGGTTCCGGAATAGACCCGGAAGAAGCCCAGCTTCCCCACATAGGGATCGGTCATGATCTTGAAGGCCAGGGCCGAGAAGGGCGCGTCGTCGTCCGCAGCCCGATGCTCGATGGCGTCGGTCTTGGGGTGCTTGCCTTCCACCGGAGGCACATCCAGCGGGGAGGGCATGTAGTCCACGATGGCGTCCAGCAGCTTTTGCACGCCTTTATTTTTGTAGGAAGTGCCGCAGGTGACGGGGACCATCTTCCCCGTGACCGTGGCCTTCCGGATCGCCGCTCTGATCATGTCAGAGGGCACGTCCTCGCCGTCGAGATACAGTTCCATGATCTCGTCGTCGAAGTCGGAAACGGCTTCCAGGAGCTTGTCGCGGTATTCCTGCGCAAGATCCCGCATATCCGCGGGGATCTCCTCCGTGCTCATGATCTCGCCCAGATCATCGTGATAGATCCGCGCGTTCATATCCACCAGATCGATGATCCCCACAAAGTTCTCCTCGCAGCCGATGGGGAGCTGAATGGGAACTGCGTTGCACTTGAGACGATCATGCACCATATCCAGCACATGATAGAAGTCCGCGCCGGTGATGTCCATCTTGTTGACGTAGATCATCCGGGGGACGTTGTAGTGGTCCGCCTGTCTCCAGACTGTCTCGGACTGGGGCTCCACGCCGCCCTTGGCGCACAGCACGGTCACGCAGCCGTCCAGTACGCGCAGGGAGCGCTCGACCTCCACGGTAAAGTCCACATGGCCCGGGGTGTCGATGATGTTGATGCGGGTGTCCCGCCAGAAACAGGTGGTGGCGGCGGAGGTGATGGTGATGCCGCGCTCCTGCTCCTGCTCCATCCAGTCCATGGTGGCGGTGCCCTCATGGGTCTCGCCGAGCTTGTAGTTGACGCCGGTATAGAACAGGATCCTTTCGGTGGTCGTGGTCTTGCCCGCGTCAATGTGGGCCATGATGCCGATATTTCTGGTTTTTTCGAGTGAATACTTTCTGGGCATGGGGAGTTACTCCTGTTTGCCTTACCAGCGGAAGTGCGCGAAGGCCTTGTTGGCCTCGGCGTTCTTGTGCATATCCTCGCGCTTCTTCACGGAGTTGCCGAGGTTGTTGCAGGCATCCATGATCTCAGCAGCGAGACGCTCTTTCATGGTCTTCTCGCTGCGCTTGCGGCTGTAATCGACCAGCCAGCGCAGAGCCAGGGTCTGGCGGCGGGCAGGACGCACTTCGATGGGCACCTGATAGGTGGCGCCACCGACGCGACGGGCCTTGACCTCCAGAGCGGGCATAATGTTGTTCATAGCTTCGGTGAATGCATCAAGGGGCTCCTTGCCGGTCTTATCCTTGATGATCTCAAAAGCGTCGTAGACGACCTTCTGAGCAACACCCTTTTTGCCGTCGAGCATAACGCCGTTGATGAGCTTGGTCACCAGAACGCTGTTATACATGGGATCCGGCAAGATTTCTCTTTTGGGAACATTACCTCTTCTGGGCACGTTGCTTCCCTCCTTCATTAAAAAATGGAATCATCGGTACTCGAACGTATGCAATTGACGTCCGTTGCGCCCCGAGGTCTATCCACATAGTCGATATATAGATAAACGACAGGGGGCTGGGGATGGGCCGGCCGATGGGCGGCCGCGTTTCCCCGATCTGCCGTCGGAAATTACTTCTTCTTGGCAGCTTTGGGTTTCTTGGTGCCGTAGCGGGAACGGGCCTGCTTACGACCGTTGACGCCCTGTGCGTCCAGCTTGCCGCGGATGATGTGGTAACGCACACCGGGCAGGTCCTTGACACGGCCGCCGCGGATCATCACCACAGAGTGCTCCTGCAGATTGTGGCCGATACCGGGGATGTAGGCAGTGACCTCGTAACCATTGGTCAGACGGACACGGGCGATCTTACGCAGAGCGGAGTTGGGCTTCTTGGGGGTCGAGGTACGCACGGCGGTGCAGACGCCTCTCTTCTGGGGGGAGCTCAGGTTGGTCTCCTTGTTCTTCAGGGTGTTCATACCCTTCTGCATAGCGGGAGAAGTGGACTTGTAGGTGACCTTTTCTCTGCCCTTTCTGACGAGCTGGTTAAAAGTTGGCATTGTTTTCCTCCTTTCTTCAAGTATTCAAAACTGCTGAGAAACCGCCGGAAAAACCGGCGTTTTCAAGACTGTTCGGGCTTTTGGGCGCACTTCGGGCGTCTCAGGCCGCGAACTACTGTATCTTAGCATATTGAACAAATTTAGTCAAGAATTTTTGTGAAAAAATTTTTTGAATGCCAAGATACCCGGCAGCCATCGTGCGCACGGCGGCCCACGAGCTGAGCCGCCGGATGCAGGACCATGCTGGGGAGCGCTACGACGAGCTGATCCGAATCTCTGATAGAATTCTCGCCTTCCGGGGCGTCAGCGAGGTGCACGAGGAGGCCCGGGCCGTGGCCGAGATGGAGACCGAGCGGCTGGAGAAGCTGGTGGAGCTCTGGGACAAGGGCATCCGGGAGGCGGCCGAGAACGCAGCAAAAGGCCCCGCCAAAGAAGGCGGGGCGGTGAAGTATTCCTTTGCCGGAGAGCGGGCGCAGACGGCTGACAGGGAGCAACTGCTACCGGCAGAGATATACAAGTGGGCATGGGTGCTGTACGGCACAGTCTCGCAGCGGATAAAAGAGCTGACCTGGTTATAAAGTCAAGGCTCATTTCAATTTCGGGAGATCTGGTACAGAACGCGATCCCCATCAACGGTCTTAAGAAAGAGAATACGCAAGCAGACGGGACATACGCCATGCTTGGCATAGCGACAAGTGAGGACGCAACTTTTGCGGCAGTCATAACAGTTGATCAGTTCTCCAACGTAACCAGTATGGAGCCGGTTGACGTAGCCCACGCAATCAACGGGAGAATTAAAAGAGAGGATTGGTCGTCCTCAAAAGACCAGCCCCTCGGAGATGACTCCTACAGACTTACTCAATCCTCTACTCTTAATATAGCGCAAGTTCTGGAAATTGTCAATGAGACGCATCGAAGTATTTTAAGCGAAGATGTTCTGCAGCATTTTGGAGAAGAGAAACCGAAAAAAGGAAATTACGTGGGAAAAACTCTTTTCCAGGAGCGGGACGCTTTGCCGGACGACCGGGAGCTGCTGATGACGGTGAAGGCCGAGGGGCGGAACGGGGAGCTGCTGGAGAAGCACCACAAGAAGGTGAAGGCCCTGGAGGCTCTGTACCGGAAGCTGCAGCGGCAGCAGGACGCGCTGGAGGGGATGAAGGCGCGGGGGAAGACTCCCTCAGTCACCGACGCAAGCGCCGGCGACAGCTCCCTCAAAGAGGGAGCCAAGAGGGACGCCGAGCACACCGGCCTCTACACACAGGGGAAAAGAGCAGCGGAAGCATCCTCCCTCATCACCCCCAGTGTGCGCACTGGGGGAGCTTCCCCCGCTGGGGGAAGCACAAGAGAGCTGTGGAAGGCGGCGGTGGATGAAAAACAGCAGGAGATCCGAAAATCTCCTGCTGTTTTCATGTTTTCTCTGCGCGGATCAGAGCGCGTTGGTCTTGCTGACCAGAGCGGACAGATCCACGTATTCCTCGGGCTCGGCCTCGATGGTCTCGTCGGTCTTCTCCTCGAAGTCCCGATACACGGAAAGGCCGGAGCCAGCGGGGATCAGCTTGCCGATGATGACGTTCTCCTTCAGGCCCACCAGGCGGTCCACCTTGCCCTTGATGGCGGCGTCGGTGAGAACCTTGGTGGTCTCCTGGAAGGAGGCTGCGGACATCCAGCTGTCGGTGGCCAGAGAGGCCTTGGTGATGCCCAGCAGAAGCTGGGTATAGCTGGCCTTCTGCAGGCCCTCCTCCCCTGCCGCGATCCGCTGGTCGATCTTCCGGTTGGCGTCCTTGAGAAGGCCGATGTCGATGGTGGAGCCGGAGAGCAGATCGGTGCTGCCGGCGTCGTCCACCTTCACCTTGCGCATCATCTGGCGCACGATGACCTCGATGTGCTTGTCGTTGATATCGACGCCCTGCTGGCGGTACACCTTCTGCACCTCGCTGGTGATATAGCTGCGCACGCCCTGGCGGCCGAACTCGTCGTCGTTGACGCCGCGGATGCGGAGCACGTCGTGGGGGTTCAGCGCGCCGGAGGTCAGCTCCTGGCCCCGATCCACATGGTCGCCGTTGTGCACCAGGATGCCCGCGGAGTGGGGCACGGTGTAGACGTTGGTGCTGCCCTCGGCCTCGTTGGTGACCGTGATGGCGTACATGACGCCCTTCTTGGCCTCCTCGATGCTGACGGTGCCGCTGGTCTCGGACAGAATGGCCATCTTCTTGGGCTTGCGGGCCTCGAACAGCTCCTCCACACGGGGCAGACCCTGGGTGATGTCGTCGCCGGCCACGCCGCCGGTGTGGAAGGTACGCATGGTGAGCTGGGTGCCCGGCTCACCGATGGACTGGGCAGCGATGACGCCCACGGCCTCGCCGGCGTTCACCGGACGGCCGATGGCCAGGTTGATGCCGTAGCAGCGGGCGCAGACGCCGGTGCGGGCCTCGCAGGTAAGCACGCTGCGGATGAAGGCGCGGTGGATGCCGTGGGCCTCCAGCACCTTGGCGTCCTCGGGCATGAGCATGTGATCCGTGCCGAAGAGCAGCTCCCCGGTTTCGGGATCGGTGATGGGCGCGGCGGGGAAGCGGCCGTGGATGGCGGTGCCGAAGCTCTCCACAAGCTGGCCGCGGTCGTACACGGCGGCGGCCCAGACGCCTTCGCCGGTACCGCAGTCCTCCTCGCGGATGATCACGTCCTGGCAGACGTCGACCATGCGGCGGGTCAGGTAACCGGAGTCGGCGGTACGCAGAGCGGTGTCCGCCATGCCCTTGCGGGCGCCTCTGGTGGAGATGAAGTACTCCAATACGCTCAGACCCTCACGGAAGTTGGACTTGATGGGGATCTCGATGGTTTTGCCGGAGGTGTTGGCCATCAGGCCGCGCATTCCGGCCAGCTGACGGATCTGGTTCATGGAGCCGCGGGCGCCGGAGTTTGCCATCATGTAGATGGGGTTGTACTCGTCCAGCACGTTGGAGAGGGCGTCGGTCACGTCCTTGGTGGTTTTCTCCCACTCGGAGACCACCAGGCGGTAGCGCTCGTCATCGGTGATAAAGCCGCGCTTGTACTGCCGCTCGATGCGCACGACCTCCTGCTCGGTCTTCTTGATCATCTCGTACTTGGCGCTGGGCACGGTCATGTCCGCCACGGAGATAGTGATCGCGCCCTTGGTGGAGTACTTGTAGCCCAGGGCCTTGATGCTGTCCAGCACCTCGGCGGAGATGGTGAAGCCGTACTTCTGGATGCAGCGGTCGATGATGTCGCCCAGCTGCTTCTTGCCCACCTGGAAGCTGATCTCGTGATCGAACATGTGCGCGGGATCGCTGCGATCCACATAGCCCAGATCCTGGGGGATGGGCTCGTTGAAGATGATGCGGCCCACGGAGGTGACGATGGTCTTCTTGACCTCCACGCCGTCCACGGTCTTGGTCACGCGCAGACGGATGGGGGCGTGCAGACCCAGGTCGCCCTCGTTGTAGGCCATGATGGCCTCGTTGGCGTCCCGGTACATGCGGGTGGGCTTGTAGGTGGCGGGCTTCTGCCCGTTGTTCTTCGCCTCCAGGTTCTTCTGATACAGCTCGTCGCCGTCCACGATGGCGCCGGTCTCCAGACCGGTGTCGCCCGGGTCGTCCACGATCAGGGTCTCGGCGCCCTTCTCAGCCTTGCCGATGCGCAGCATGGTCAGGTAGTAGGAGCCGAGGATCATGTCCTGGGTCGGCACGGTGACGGGGTGGCCGTCCTGGGGACGGAGCAGGTTGTTGGCGGAAAGCATGAGGATGCGGGCCTCGGCCTGGGCCTCGGCGCTCAGGGGCACGTGAATGGCCATCTGGTCGCCGTCAAAGTCCGCGTTGTAGGCGGTGCAGACCAGGGGGTGCAGCCGCAGGGCGCGGCCTTCCACCAGGATGGGCTCAAAGGCCTGAATGCCCAGACGGTGCAGGGTAGGAGCGCGGTTGAGGAGCACGGGATGCTCCTTGATCACGTCCTCCAGCGCGTCCCAAACCTCGGTGCGCTGCTTGTCGACCATCTTCTTGGCGGACTTGATGTTGTTGGCCACGCCGTCCTCCACCAGCTTCTTCATCACGAAGGGGCGGAAGAGCTCGATGGCCATCTCCTTGGGCACGCCGCACTGGTAGATCTTCAGATCCGGGCCGACCACGATAACGGAACGGCCGGAGTAGTCCACGCGCTTGCCCAGCAGGTTCTGCCGGAAGCGGCCCTGCTTGCCCTTGAGCATATCGCTCAGGGATTTGAGGGCGCGGGAGTTGGCGCCGGTGACGGGGCGGCCGCGGCGGCCGTTGTCGATCAGGGCGTCCACCGCCTCCTGCAGCATCCGCTTCTCATTGCGCACGATGATGTCGGGGGCGTTGAGCTGCTGGAGCCGTTTCAGGCGGTTGTTGCGGTTGATGACCCGGCGGTACAGGTCGTTCAGGTCGGAGGTGGCGAAGCGGCCGCCGTCCAGCTGCACCATGGGGCGGATCTCCGGCGGGATCACCGGCAGGATGTCGATGATCATCCACTCGGGCCGGTTGCCGCTGATGCGGAAGGCCTCCACGGCCTCCAGGCGCTTGACGATCTTGGCCTTCTTCTGGCCGCTGGCGTTTTTCAGCTCGTCCCGGAGCTCCTGAGCCAGCTTCTCACAGTCGATCTGCTTGAGCAGCTCCTTGATGGCCTCCGCGCCGATGCCGGCCTTGAAGTCGTCCTCATACTTCTCGCGCATCTCGCGATACTCGCGCTCGGAGAGGATCTGGCACTTCTGCAGCGGGGAGAAGCCGGGGTCGATGACGATGTACTTGGAGAAGTACAGCACCTGCTCCAGCATCCGCGGCGTCAGATCCAGCATCAGGCCGATGCGGCTGGGGATGCCCTTGAAATACCAGATATGGCTCACCGGAGAGGCCAGCTCGATATGACCCATGCGCTCCCGGCGCACCTTGGCCTTGGTGACCTCCACGCCGCAGCGGTCGCAGATCTTGCCCTTGTAGCGGATCTTCTTGTACTTGCCGCAGTGGCACTCCCAGTCCTTGGTGGGCCCGAAGATGCGCTCGCAGAACAGGCCGTCCCGCTCGGGCTTCAGGGTGCGGTAGTTGATGGTCTCGGGCTTTTTGACCTCGCCGTAAGACCAGCTGAGGATCATTTCCGGAGAAGCAATGCCGATTTGAATGGCGTCAAAGGGTGTGTAGCTCATCACAGATCCTCCTCTTCGTCGTAGTCGTTGTCCATGCCGAAGTCCGCGCCGAACTCGTCCTCGGGCACGTCCTCGATGCTGAAGCCGCCGGCCTCGATCTCGCTGTCGTCGGCCGCGTACAGCTCATCCTTCATATCGGGGATGAAATCGTCGTCATCGTCGTCCTTGAGCTCGATCTCCTGGCCCTGATCGTCCAGGACGCGGACGTTCAGACACAGGCTCTGCAGCTCCTTGACCAGAACCTTGAAGGATTCCGGCACGCCGGGCTGCGGGATGTTGTTGCCCTTGACGATGGCCTCGTAGGTCTTCACACGGCCGGTCACGTCGTCGGACTTCACCGTCAGGATCTCCTGCAGGGTGTAGGCAGCGCCGTAGGCCTCCAGGGCCCAGACCTCCATTTCGCCGAAGCGCTGGCCGCCGAACTGGGCCTTGCCGCCCAGAGGCTGCTGGGTGACCAGGCTGTAGGGGCCGGTGGAGCGGGCGTGGATCTTGTCGTCGACCAGGTGGTGCAGCTTGAGGAAGTAGACCCAGCCGACCGTGACGTCGTTATCGAACTTCTCGCCGGTGCGGCCGTCGTACATCTCGCTCTTTCCGTCCTCGCGCAGGCCCGCTTGACGCAGGGTCTCGCGGATCGTGGTCTCGTTGGCGCCGTTGAAGATGGGCGTGGCCACCTTCCAGCCG